>ENA-OOXF01000840-OOXF01000840.1-human-gut-metagenome-genome-assembly--contig:-NODE-840-length-22257-cov-4.481488_pt1 | contig 22257 bp, 16 predicted proteins | sample MGYA00241586_ERZ501341 | MGnify/ENA primary metagenome ERZ501341 (study PRJEB25962, sample SAMEA2042985) | human gut metagenome | biome: human gut; feature: human-associated habitat; material: faeces... | reverse complement strand
GCAGCCGTAGAAGGTCTTGCCCAGCGAATCGTGGCAGGAGATGTGCCGGAAGCACTGAAGGACAAGAAAATTTTTGCTCTGGATATGGGAGCTCTGGTAGCCGGAGCTAAATATCGAGGCGAATTTGAGGAACGTCTGAAGGCTGTGTTGGAAGAAGTTAAGAAAAGCGAAGGTCAGATTATCCTGTTTATTGATGAGCTTCATACAATTATTGGAGCTGGCGGAGCAGAAGGAGCCCTTGACGCTTCCAATATTCTGAAGCCATCTCTTTCCCGTGGGGAATTGCAGATCATAGGCGCGACCACTCTGGAAGAGTATCGCAAATATATAGAGAAGGATGCCGCTCTGGAGCGTCGTTTCCAGCAGGTGTTCGTGGGCGAGCCGAGCGTGGAAGACACCATCGCCATTCTGCGTGGTCTGAAGCAGCGTTACGAGGCGCACCATAAGGTAACGATCGGCGACGACGCGCTGGTTGCCGCCGCGACCCTCTCGAACCGTTACATTTCGGGTCGTCAGCTGCCGGACAAGGCCATCGACCTGGTCGATGAGGCGGCCGCGCACCTGCGTATGGAGCTCGACTCCTCGCCTGAGGAGATCGATGAGCTGCAGCGCAAGGTGACCCGTCTTGAAATGGAGGAAATGCAGCTCAAGAAGGCCGAGGATCCTGCGTCCAAGGAGCGTCTGGGCAAGCTGCAAGCCGAACTTGCGGACACCCGTGAGAAGCTCAGCGGTCTCAAGGCGCGTTGGGATGCGGAACAGGCTGGCCACAACAAGGTCGGCGACCTGCGTGCCAAGCTCGACGACCTGCGCGTGCAGGCGGATAAGTACACCCGTGAAGGCAACCTCGCGGAGGCCTCGAAGATTCTGTACGGCGAGATTCCGTCCATTCAGAAGGAGCTTGCCGCCGCGGAGAGCGCGGATGCTGAATCTGCTGATGCCAGCGCGGCCAACCCGGCCGATGAGCCGATGGTCCCGGACCGCGTGGATGCCGACTCGGTGGCTGAGATCGTCTCCGACTGGACCGGCATTCCCGTCGGCCGCCTGATGCAGGGCGAAAACGAGAAGCTGCTGCACATGGAGGACTACCTCGGCAAGCGTGTGATCGGCCAGAAGGAAGCCATCGCCGCCGTGTCCGACGCGGTGCGCCGTTCGCGTGCCGGCATCTCCGACCCGAACCGTCCGACCGGATCGTTCCTGTTCCTCGGCCCCACCGGTGTGGGCAAGACCGAACTGGCCAAGGCGCTCGCCGACTTCCTGTTCGACGACGAGAAGGCCATGGTCCGCATCGACATGTCCGAATACATGGAGAAGGCTTCGGTCTCGCGCCTGATTGGCGCGGCGCCGGGCTACGTGGGCTACGAGCAGGGCGGCCAGCTGACCGAGGCCGTGCGCCGTCGCCCGTATTCCGTGGTGCTGTTCGACGAGGTCGAGAAGGCCAACCCGGAGATCTTCGACGTGCTGCTGCAGGTACTTGACGATGGTCGCCTGACCGATGGCCAGGGAAGGACCGTGGACTTCAAGAACACGATCCTGATTATGACCTCTAACCTCGGCTCGCAGTTCCTCGTGAACGAGGACATGGACGCCGACGCCAAGAAAAAGGCCGTGATGGACGCTGTCCACATGAACTTCAAGCCGGAGTTCCTGAACCGTCTGGACGACATCGTCATGTTCCACCCGCTTACGCGCGAGGAGCTTGGCGGCATCGTGGATATCCAGGTGGCTGGCGTGTCCCAGCGTCTGACCGATCGCCGCATCACGCTGGACGTCACCGACTCGGCTCGCGAATGGCTGGCCAACACCGGTTACGACCCGGCTTATGGCGCTCGTCCGCTGCGCCGCCTGGTACAGACCGAAGTGGGCGACCAGCTGGCCCGTATGCTGCTGGCCGGCAAGGTCCACGACGGTGACACCGTGCTCGTCGACCAGACCGGCGGCGAACATCTGGAGCTCTCCGCTTGGGCGAGCGACCAGATTGTCTCCGACAATCCGGACGTGAGCGTGGACAACGTCACCGAAGACAAGTGACAATCACTGGCTCCCCTCTCTGAGCAAAGCTGTCAGCGAAGCTGACTGAGGGGAGTTCGGGCTGGCGAGCTTCACTATATTGGCTCTCCTCTGAGGAGGAGAGCCTTTTCGCTACCATGGTGCTGAACTTCATACGAGGAGGGCCAGTGACTGGACGATTCGCGCCGACGCCGTCGGGGCGCATGCATATCGGCAACGTGTACGCCATGTTGGGTGCATGGCTTTCGGCCCGCTCGCGTGGCGACCGCATGCTGATGCGTATCGAGGACGTGGACAAGCCGCGTGTGGTCGCCGGTGCGGACCAGCTCATGATGGATGACCTGCATTGGCTCGGCCTCGACTGGGATGGCGAACCGATGTTCCAATCCCAGCGCACTGAACGATACGAATACGCTCTCGAATGCCTGCGCTCGCAAGGTGTGCTGTACCCCTGTTTCTGCTCGCGTGCCGACATTCGCGCCGCCTCGGCCCCCAACGAGGGCGACGGCTTCATGGTGTACCCCGGCACGTGCCGCCGCCTGCTGCACGACCATCCCGACGAGGTCCGTGCCCGTTTGGTTCGCGGCGACCAGCATTCCATCCGTATCGCCATGCCGGAATCGGCAGCGGGAGAAAAGCAACGTACAGTGCCTGACGATTCCGCTGCGCTGTCGGGAGCCGTGCCGCCGGAACAGCAGGGCGATGCCGGAATCGTTGATGGTGTCGCATGCTTTAACGACCGTGTCTATAGTCCACAGCACTACGATTTGGCCCGCGAGGTAGGCGATTCCGTGATTCGCCGAGCCGATGGACTGTTCGGCTATCAACTGGTCGTGGTCGTGGATGACCTCGATATGGGTGTTGATGATATCGTGCGCGGCCGTGATCTGCTGCGCTCCACCGCGCTGCAAATGTGGATTCGCCAGTGTCTGTTGGCTGGCGGCTTTGAGCCGGAATGCGGCAACACGGAAAAGCCTCTCGCCGAGCACCCCGAGTATGCGCACCTGCCGCTTATCGACAATGCGGCCGGCCGGCGTTTAGCCAAGCGCGAACGTTCGCTGGATATGGGAGCCTTGCGCGCCCGCAACGTAACCCCCGAGCAAATCATCGGATACTGCGCCTGGCTGCTGCGTCTGCAACCCACTCCAATTCCTTGCAAACCCGCCGATCTGCTGGCAGATTTCAGCTGGGAGCCACTGCGCGCCAACCACCTGGACCGCGCGCTGAAACCGGATGATCCAACCACTCCACAATGGCTGGCAGAAGCGTTAGGCTAGAGGCAGCCCAACAGGAAGGATTCCAATGTCGTCGAAGCTCTGGAGAAACGTGGCGCTGGCAGGCGTGGCCGCCGCCGGTGCTGCCGTGTGGGCCGTGGCCCCGCGCACGTTCAATGACAAGCGTCGTAATTTCGTGCCCTCCATTCCGGAGGTATGGTATGCCCATCGTGGCTTGCATGATGCGGGTTCTGGTTTGGTCGGCTATACCGATATCGCTGATTATGGTGGGGATAATCCGGTTAGCGCCCAAGCCGATACCACTGAGCGATCCATCGCCGAAAACGATGATTATGTGTCGCTTGCCCGTCGCATGGCTGTCAAGGCCGGCTACGGCAGTGCGGATATGACCGGTCCGATTGCTCCCGAAAACTCGCTGGCCGCGTTCGCCGCCGCCTGCGAGGCTGGCTATGGCATCGAACTCGACGTGCAGCTTACGCTCGACGGCCAAGTGGTCGTGGTCCATGACGCCGATTTGTTGCGCGTGGCCGGCGATCCGCGCCGCATCGAAGACCTGACTTACGACGAACTCGCCCGTATTCCGCTCTTCCCGAACGGCGAGTCAGGCGATTTGAAGGCCGAACCGTTGCCGGGTGCCGACGCGAACCCGCCGCTGGTGGTCACGCCGTCCGCCGCGCCGAAGGGGTACTACCAGCATGTGCCGCTGTTCTCCGATGTGCTGGACGTGGTGGCCGGCCGGGCTCCGCTGATTGTGGAATACAAGTTCAGCAACAACAGGGCTTGGGATGAGCGTAGCGAAGAGCTCATGGAAAAGGGCCACGCCTTGCTTGAGGCGTATGACGGCCCGTACGTGATCGAATCCTTCCACCCGGGCGCGGTGAATTGGTACAAGGAGCATCACCCTGAGGTGTGCCGCGGTCAGCTGAGCTGGCCGGCGAAGCTGAGCAAGAATGGTGCGGCTGAATGGGCCGCCGGCTTACTGGCGTTCGACTGGCTGTCTCGTCCTGATTTCGTGGCTTATGACTGGACCGGTGGCGCTTCGCCGCAAGTCAAGCTCGCTCGTTCGATGGGTGCGATGCCGGTTTCATGGACCGTGCGCAGCAGCGATGAACTCGCCCAGTGCGCGCCCTACTTCGACCGCCACATCTTCGAAGCGTTCGTCCCCGACGCAGTGTGAGGTTGAGGGCGTTATTGATGCGCCCATGGGGTGGTTACAGGCTCATCGGGCGGTAACTTGCCCATGGGGCGGTTTGAAGAATATGTGAAACCGCGGAATTAAGCCATTTTGGCATACCGCCCCATGAGGATTTTGCCGCCTCATGGGGCAATTACCGCCCCATGGGGGATTTCCCGCCCCATGAGGTATGGCGTTTTACTTGTGATACGGCTCGCCAGCGTTGATTTTATAAGCGCGATAGATCTGCTCCAGCAGAATCACGCGCATAAGCTGATGCGGGAACGTCATCTTCGAGAAACTCAGCAGAAAATCAGCACGACGCAGAATCGCGTCGTCAAGGCCGATTGAACCGCCGATGACCAGCTGAATATGGCTGGTGCCACGCAATCCAAGGTCGTTGATTTTGGCGGCCAATTCTTCACTGGACAGCTGCTTGCCATTGATGGCAAGGGCAATAACAAACGCGCCGTCCTTCAGATGCTTGGCGATGCGTTCGCCTTCTCTGGCCTTGATCTGTCGGTCAACGCCTTCGGAGGCATGGTCAGGCGTTTTCTCATCTGCCACTTCAATGATGTTGAGCTTGCAGTAGCGCGAAAGTCGCTTGGAATACTCGTCAATGGCGTCGCGAAGGTAACGCTCCTTCACGCGCCCCGGCGCAATAATGTCGATTTGCATAGATGTTCCGTTATGTTGGCTCCCCTCGGGGAGGGGAGCCAGGGAAATCAGTCAATTACGCCATAGAGACGGTCACCGGCGTCGCCGAGTCCCGGCACGATGTAGCACTTGTCGTTAAGACGTTCGTCGACCGCGCACACCACGACCTTGAAGTCGATGGACGGGTCGATGTGCTCCTCGACGTACTTGATGCCTTCGGGGGCCGCGATGATGTTGATCGCGGTCACGTCCTTGGCGCCGCGCTCGGCCAGGTAGTGCGTGGCGGCGACCAGCGTTCCGCCGGTGGCGAGCATCGGGTCGATGAGGAAGCACTGGCGGCCGGACAGGTCCTCGGGCAGACGGTTCGCGTACGTCACCTGCTGGGTGGGGTGCTCCTCGTCGCGCTTCATGCCCAGGAAGCCGACTTCAGCAGTCGGAATCAGGCGGGTCATGCCGTCGAGCATGCCCAAGCCAGCGCGCAGCACCGGCACGATGATCGGGCGCGGGGAGGCGAGCTTCTTGCCGGTCATCGGGGCGACCGGCGTCTCGATCGGCGCGGCCACCACGGACAGGTTGCGGGTGGCCTCGTAGGCCTCAAGCATCACGAGTTCGGAGACGAGCTCGCGGAAGGTGGAGGAGGGGGTGTTCTTGTCGCGCAGCACGGTGAGCTTGTGCTCGACCAGCGGATGATTCAAAACATGGAGTTCCATGATTCCCAGCCTAGTCCAAGTTTGCCGACCTGCCGAATTGGTAATGGCGCGGCTTGCTTATCGGATTGGATTTGTGGGTGATTCGACTTTTTGCTGCGATAGGCCAGTTGCAGCAGGACAATGCCCTGTCCGGGCCGAGATCTGCCTCTGATACCTCTGAGAGGGTAAAGCGTAAAAAACAACACGGTGTAAAACAGGGAATGAAACTGGTGTAAAACCGGGAATGAGATAGGTGTAAAATCGGGAATGAAACTGGTGTAAAATCTATATTGTTAGAACGATAGAACTGGGAAAGGCTGCAATATGAACGATTTGAGTGGTCGCGATGGTACCTTGACCAGGCCTGATTATCGTTCACGCGTGGTAGATAGCAGATTAAGTAAACTGCTCAAGGCGTTCGGTGCAGTGGAAATCGTTGGGCCGAAATGGTGCGGCAAGACATGGACCGCGCTCTCCCGGTCTCGAAGCGTTGATCGTCTGGATGATGTGGCAGTTTTCGCGGCCGCCCAAACCGATCCTGCATTGGTGCTGATGGGGGAGGAGCCCCATCTGGTGGACGAATGGCAAGATGTACCGCAAATTTGGGATGCCGCTCGTCGCCATATAGATGACAATGCGAACCGCAAGGGGCAGCTGATTCTTACAGGTTCGGCTATTCCAAAGGATCGTGACGCCATTCATCACAGCGGCACTGGTCGCATTGCTCGTCTGCGCATGTGGCCCATGAGCTTGGCTGAATCCGGAGAATCCACGGGCGCGGTCAGCCTATCCGATTTGTTCGAGGGGAAATTCGAGCCTGCCGAATGCAATACGAGTATCGAAGACATCGCCAGATGGTGTTGCCGTGGCGGATGGCCCGCGAATCTTGAGCTAGACGATGAATTCGCCTTGGAAATCCCGGGCGAATATATCGCAAGTGTGCTGGATATCAGCGTGCCGAAGATGAAGAAGAATCCTGAAACTGCACGAGCTTTGATGCGAGCTCTTGCCGTGAACATCTCGCAGGCACCAAAATATGCGACGCTGGCTGCGGATATGGCATATGGCGATGAGCGGCGTGAGCCGGATACGCAGACGGTGAAGAGCTATTTGGAAATGTTCAAGGACTTGTACCTTCTGACGGATTTGGAGGGTTGGGAACCGCCACTCCGCGCAAAGAGTCGTGTGCGAACCAAGCCCAAGCGATATTTCGTGGATCCTTCGTTGCCTGCTGCGGTTTTAGGTGCCGCGCCGAATACTCTGATGCGCGATACACAGACGCTCGGCGATCTGTTTGAAACGCTGTGCATTCGTGATTTGAATGTATATCTGTCGGCTATGCCGGGTGCCGGGAATCGCATTGCGTATTACCGCGATGACAAGGGGCTTGAAGTTGATGTCATTATCGAGTTGTCTGACGGCAGGTGGGGTGCCATCGAAATAAAACTCAGTGACCTTAAGGTGAACGATGACAATGCGGATAAGCTCAAATCCTTCCGCGACAAAATCTGTGGCAACCCCATGGCCCAAGTTCGCGAACCAGAGTTCATGATGTTCCTTACCGGCCGAGGTGGGAAGGCCTATCGCCGCAATGACGGCATACTGGTCGTGCCCATCGCAACGCTCGGGGCGTGAATCTGGTAAAAGAAAAGAAGCGCCGAACCGCGAAAGCGCCTGTCGGCGCAAGGGCCGCTCGCGGCGGCAAAAAATGGAGCCCGGGGCTTAAGCACGGTCCGACGCGGATACTCAGTATAGCTTGCGATGGGGCTCGCCGCGCCGGGGGAGGTGTGGTGTTGGCTGGTAGCTGATTGTTGGGGTGCGGTTGGTGGGTTTCTCCCTCAGTCATGGGCATCGCCCGTGACAGCTCCCTCATCAGAGGGAGCCTGGAGCGGGGTTACTCCAACCGTCCGCGACGCCAGAGGTTGGCACCGTGTTGGAAATCCTTGGCGGTGGCCATGAGGCTGCCGGCGGTGTGCATAAGGCGGGCGGCTTTGGTGCGCACGGCCTTCTCATCGGCATCCGAGGAGAAGCCGCCGTTGGCCTCGGCCCGGGTCACCATGCGCCGCGCCTCCACGCGCAAGCCCAACGCCACCACATCGGTAAACGCCGCCGCACGCTCAAGCGCCACGGCAAAATCGCCCACAAAAGCACCGGAGAGAATCGAATCGGCCAATCGCACGATGTCATCTTCACTGGGAGCCTGATCCACGCCGGCGATGGCGGAGGCGGTAGTGGCCACCGGCTCACCCAAGCGCCACAGATGCGCGATTGAGTCGCGATTCGATCGCATCCACGTACGCAACATATACAGTCGCCACAGCACACCAGGCAGCGAATCCGGCTCGGTATCGCTCCATAGTTCGGCGATTTCATCCACGCCGACCGTCTCCACCAACGTGAGCACCCGCTCAACAACCGCCGGGTCTTCGCTATGGCGCACACGATCCAGCAATGCGGCAGCAGACAGATGACTCATCTCGCTCAACGCCTGCGGGTCCATGCCACCGGCCAATCCATCGGCCACAGCCGGGTCGAGCTGAGCCGGGCGCGAGGGGCGTGAAGAACCCATGCGAGCAGGTCCGAATGCCGCTCCGGCCGCACGCAACGAGCCGAAGCCCGGGCCCAGACTGCCGGCGGCACCATTGTGCGCGGCATGAGCTGCAGCGGCAGCGGCCGAGGAGTTGGATGAATCAGGAAATGCGGGTCTAGTAGACAAGCGGTTGAACCTTCTGAATATCGATGATTTTGGGACCATGAGGCGTCGGAGTGACGAACAGCGCCACCGCCGTGCCGGTCGGCATGAACGGTGTCTTGGCGATCAGGCGTTTGCTCAGAGACGGCGCAACGCACATGCTGCGCAGGTGTCCGAACATACCACCAATCACCGGCCGGTGCATGCATATCGCTATGGGCTGACGGCGCTCAAGTGCGAACTCGATTTCGCTGAGTAGACACTCCCATGCGGTGTCCGGCGCAGCGGCGTATGCATCTTCGGTGAGCGGATCGAGATGAACCATGTCTCGTCCGGTCTGCCACGCGAACATCTCCAACGTCTCCTGGCAGCGCACCCAAGGCGACGTGGCCAGTCGGGTCGGATTGAAACACGCCAGCTCGCGGTTCAGCGCGTATGCCGCAGCCGCGCCGCGCGGCGTGATCGGACGGTTCGCGTCCGAACCCTTCCACAGCTTGCGCGCTTCCGCTTTGCCGTGGCGCACGATAATCACCGGCACGGCGTCAAGCGCGCCCTCCTGCACCCGATCAACGAATAGCGCGAGGATGTCCTTATCGGTGGAATGGCTGAGCTTCTTGCGGGCCTCGGCCGGCGTCAGCCACAAAACTTCGTCGATTTCGCCGATGTCCGCCCGATGCACCGGGCCAAACGCATGGGTACGCCGCAGGTTGTCGATGGCGCTGATCGGCGTGGCCATCCAGAACTGGATATGCTTGGTATCCGCCGACCGATCCTTGGTATGGCGCTGTTTGCTGCCTTCTTCGGACAGCGGGTACTCGATGTCGCCCAGATAGGGACCGAGCTCCACGGGCAGGCCCGATTCCTCGCCGATCTCGCGTACGGCGGCATGCCGGTGCGATTCGTTTGGGTCGACCTTGCCTTTCGGCCAGCTCCAGTCGTCGTATTTCGGGCGATGCACGACGCACAGTTCGATGCGGTTGAGTACGTTGTCCGCTGTGGCTGGGCTGTCGGCCTGCGCCGGGTCCGGGGTGGAAGCCGCGTCCGATGCGCCGGGTGCTGCCGTGGTCTCGCCGTCAGAATCCGTGGTGTTCGCGATGATGGTGCCATCGGTGGCAATATTGGATTTCACTGATGGAGATGATGCCCGCGTCGGCTCGGCATCATCCTTCCACCGGTACAGAATACCGCCGGCGGCTTCCACGATTCGTCTCATACTGTTCGTACCCATCTCTTGTATTGTAGGTCACGTTGGACCGCTGCTACGTAGTTTTTGCGCGCTGAACAACGATGCCCGGCACCCTCTCGAAAGAGGAGCCGGGCATCGTAACCACCCTCAGTCAGCTCGTGCTGACAGGGAGCATCGAATGAAATCAGTTGTGCGAATTGGGGCGGCGCTGGTGCTTGCGAATCAGATATTCCTGACTGTCGACCAGCGGGCGGCCCTCGTCGTCCTTGGTGTGCAGCACATACGTGCCGTCGGGCTGCATGTGCCAGCTCATGGTGGAGTCGGCCATCTGCAGGTCCACGTACTTGATGAGCTCGTCAATCTGCTCCGGGGCGGTGACGCGCACCAGAGCCTCGACGCGGCGATCAAGGTTACGGTGCATGAGGTCAGCCGAACCGATGTAGACCTCCGGGCCGGAAGCCGGACCCTCGCCGATCTGCGGGCCGTCCGCGTTGCAGAAGGCGTAGATGCGGGAGTGCTCCAGGAAGCGGCCGAGAATCGAACGCACGCGGATGTTCTCGGACAGGCCGGGAACGCCGGGCTTCAGAGCGCAGATGCCGCGTTCGACGATGTCGATCTTCACGCCGGCCTGAGAGGCACGGTACAGGGCGTCGATGGTCTTCTCGTCCACGATGGAGTTGACCTTGATCTTGATCCAGGCCTCCTTGCCAGCGCGGGCGGCGTCCTCCTCGCGGCGGATGCGCTGGATTAGACCGGTGCGCACGGTGCGCGGGGCCACCAGCAGACGATGGAAGCTGGACTTTGGCGCGTAACCGGAGAGCTGGTTGAACAGACGAGTCAGATCCTGGCCGACCACCGGATCGCAGGTCAGCAGACCCAGATCGGTGTACAGTCGCGCGGTCTTCGGGTTGTAGTTGCCGGTGCCTACGTGGCAGTAGCGGCGCAGACCGTCCGCTTCCTGACGCACGACCTCGATGAGCTTGCAGTGGGTCTTCAAGCCCACGATGCCGTACACCACGTGCACGCCGGCGCGTTCGAGCTTGCGGGCCCACGCGATGTTGGCGTCCTCGTCGAAACGAGCCTTGATTTCCACCAAAGCCAGCACCTGCTTGCCGGCATGAGCGGCGTCGATCAGGGCGTCGATGATCGGCGAGTTGGAGCTGGTGCGGTACAGGGTCTGCTTGATGGCCAGCACCTTCGGGTCCGCGGCGGCCTGCGCAAGGAAGGCCTGCACGGAAGTGGAGAAGGAGTCATAGGGGTGATGCAGCAGGATGTCGCGCTCGCGGATGGCGGCGAAAATATCCTGTGCGCGGGAGGACTCGACCTCGGCGATCTGACGGTTCGTGGTCGGCACGAACGGACGGTTCTTCAGGTCCGGGCGGTCCACGCTGCCGAGCTCAAAGAGCACGGTCAGGTCCAGCGGGCTGGGCAGACGGTATACCTCGTCCTGGCTCACGCCGAGCTGGTCGGCGAGCAGCTGGGAGAGGAAGGGACTCGTGGTGTCCGTGATCTCCAGGCGGATCGGCGGTCCGAAGCGGCGGCGCAGCAGCTCCTTCTCCATGGCGTTGAGCAGGTTCTCGGCGTCATCCTCTTCCACGTCGATGTCCTCGTTACGAGTCACGCGGAAGGAGCGGGCCTCCTTGATGATCATGCCCGGGAACAGGGATTCCAGATGCGCGGCGATGAGCTTTTCCATGGCGATGAAGCCGTAACGCTCGTCCTTGGACTCCTCATCGGTCATGTCGTCCACCGGCACCAGGCGCGGCAGGTTGCCCGGGATCTTGACGCGGGCGAAGTGCGACTTGCCGGAGGCCGGGTTCTCCACAATCACGGCCAGGTTGATGGAACCGCCGGAAATGTAGGGGAACGGGTGGGCCGGATCCACGGCGAGCGGCGTCAGGACCGGGAACACCTGCTGGCGGTAGTAGCGCGAGAGGCGCTCCTGCTCGGAGGATGTGAGCTTGTCCCACGTCAGCAGGACGATGCGCTCCTTCTCCAATTCCGGCAGAATGGTGTCGATCGTGTAATGTGCGTGCTCGTCTTGCAGACGGTGTGCGGTCTCGCTGATCGCGCGCAGCTGCTGACGCGGGCTCAGGCCGGCGGCAGACGGCACGGCGATGCCCGAGTCGATACGGCGCTTCAGGCCGGCGACGCGGACCATGAAGAACTCGTCAAGGTTCGAGGCGAAGATCGCGGCGAAGTTGGCGCGCTCGAGCAGGGGCATGTCTTCGTTCTCCGCACATTCGAGCACACGCTGGTTGAACTTGAGCCAGCTGAGCTCGCGGTCGAAGAAACGGTCCTTGGGCAGCGGTGCCTCGCCTTCCTGATCGACGCGGCGGTCGTTGTTGTCGTTTTCGGCAATATGCTCTGCGATTTGGCTGCGCAGAATTGCCTTCGAGGGTGCGTCAAATATCTGTGCCATAGCTTATATCGTAAGCTTTGGCGTGGCCGGAAAACGACTGAACGCGCCAGAATTCAACGGGTGTTCATGTTAGTTCGGTGTTGGTTGGTTTTGAGTGTGCTAGCGTCGCTCGCGACACGCCGTGAGCGGCGGTGAAACGAACGAAATCGAACATCGGACGGGTTCGATGTGAACGGTTCAGCTCGTTTTCCGATAGCCAGAAAGTGCGATTGAACAGTTGTGATAAAAAACGCACAACGACTCTCTGCAGGTTGCGAGAAACGGGAGTGATGAATAGATTATGAGGTACAAGAACAACTGAACAGAGCAGAGCCCACAAATAGTGTATGGTCACGAGGACTGTTACGTTGGACGGGCATTGGAAAGACTTACCGTTACAACGATGATGTTGTGCAGAGATTCTGCTCCAGTAGTTGAACTTGTAGAAAAGGGCCGCTCCGGCGGGCCTTTTCGTTTGTGTGTACAGTGGAGGGCATGACGGAAACACAGCGTACGCCAGAGGGGATGTCGTCGAAACCTCGTATCAAGCCGGCCGATGCCGAAGACGGCCGTCCGGTCTCTATCTCTGCGCGTCTCGGACGACTGCAATTCCACTATTCCGGCAAGTTCCGCGTGCTGCAGATTGCCGACATTCAGGATGGGCCGAAAGTCTCCAAAGACACCATCACCCTGATTGAGGCCAGCCTTGATGCCACACGGCCTGATCTGGTGATTTTCTCCGGCAACCAGATCGCCGGCTACGATCCGGCGTTCGCCGATTCATTCCGTAAACGTCGCTGGTGTAACGAACCTATTGCCGAATCCGCGCTGAACCATACCCGAGCGCTGGTGCGCAAGGCCATTGGCCAGTTCACTGAGCCGTTGGCGGCGCGCGGCATTCCGTGGGCCGTGACGTACGGCAACCATGATTTCCAATGCGGGCTAAGCAATGCGGAACTGGACGGTATCTATCGCGAGTTCCCCGGTTGTGTCAATCCGCCGAGTGAGACCTTGCCGAACCAGATTGCATACACCTGTGGAGCGGGTGGTGCTGTGCAGACGCTGTCTGGTGCCACTGGTTCCGGTGAACCAGGCACCTTCGCGCTGCCGGTTATGGACGTTGACCATACGCGCAATGTGCTGGGTCTGGTCATTCTTGACTCCGGCGATTACGTGCATGGCGGCGGCTTCGGCACACCATCGCCCGCAGCGCTCGCCTTCCTGAACGCCGTGCCCGACCGTATCGGTGCGAAATCAATGGTGTTCCAGCACATGCCGATGCCCGAGTATTACAACGTGCTGAAGCCGGTGGCGGCCAACGCGGCGTTTGCCATGCAGGGCTATCGTTCGCACGCCGATACCTACTACGTGCTGGACGAATTGCAAACCCAGCCCGGCGGATATTTGGGAGAAGGCATATCCTGCCCTGATACGTCAGACGAATTCGAATTGCTGCGCGAGGGGTATTTCGGCGTCGTAGCTGGTCATGATCATCGCAACGGTTTCGTCGGCGAACATGAGGGTCTGTTGCTTATCGCTACGCCAACCTGCGGATTCAATACGTACGGACCGGCTCCGGCCAAACGCGCCACGCGATTGATCGAATTTGATATCCGTCACCCTTACGAGCCGCGTACGCAATTGCTGGAGTTTGGCGAACTGGTGGGCAAGCCCAGTTCCAAACGCGCCTATACCTATGCGGTGAACCAGACCGCGCCTGGCGAGGGCGAGGGCGATGATTTGCTGCGCAAGCCGTCGCTATGGAGTCAACTGTCCGGTTTATTCAGGTAACCCGGTTTATTCAGGTAACTGTTCCTGATAGAGGCGGAAAGCGGCGCGAAGTATTCGAGGTTTCGGTGGCCTTCCGCTGTGTTGGACGATTAGTGGCAGAAATCCCGCGTCTCTTTCGTTGTGACGCGGGATTTCTGCCGGTTGGGCTATCGGTTGGATTGACTGGTATGTTTCAGCGAACGGCTTTGACCAGTGCCTCGGTGAGGTACTTGCCGGCGGCCATCACCAGCGGCGCATAGCGGCGTCCGGGGGCGGCACCCATGCGGCCGGTCGGGCCGGAAATCGAGATGGCGGCGATGACCTGGCCGGAGGCGTTGCGGATCGGGGCGGAAATCGAGCACACGCCCTCTTCGCGTTCGTTCACGGACTCGGACCAGCCGCGCTTGCGTACGGCGGCCAGCTTGGTGGCGGTGAACTTGGCGTGGCGCAATCCCTGGTGCAGACGGTCGGAATCCTCCCAAGCCAGAAGAATCTGGGCGGCGGAACCGGCTTCCATCGACAGCATGGCACCCACCGGAATGGAATCACGTAGGCCGGAGGTGCGTTCCACAGCGGCGATGCACACGCGCTGATCGCCTTGGCGGCGGTAAATCTGCGCAGACTCGCCAGTGCGATCGAGCAGGGTCTGCAGGATCGGGCCGGCGGCGGTCAGCAGACGATCCTCGCCTGCTGCGGCGGCAAGTTCGGCGAAACGGGAGCCGAGTACGAATCGGCCATGCTGGTCGCGCAGTACGAAACGGTGGCGTTCCAGTGCAATAGCCAAACGATGTGCGGTCGGTCGAGCGAGACCGGTGGCGGCCACAAGCTGGCCCAGCGTAGACGGGCCGGATTCCAGTGCGTCAAGAATCTTTACAGTTTTATCAAGGACGCCAACGCCGGAATGGATTTCCCCATCGTCCTTGGCGGTGGTGTCTTCAACCGGCTCGGACTCGGTCAAGCTGTTGTTCAATGGCTCTTCTTGGGAATCAGTCATAATAAGGGCGATTATGCCATCTCACATAGTGAAATAGCAAATTGGGGAAGTGTCTCACAGGGTGGCCATGAAGTTGAAAGGGCGTTCGTGGATGCCGAAGAGACATGTCTGGAGCGGAACCGAGTCATGACTAGGTCATGTTCGAGTCGGGTCCGAGTCATATTGAGGCCATCATTTGACCGTATCTCAATATCCGGCATGCTCATGGCCGGGCCCATCGCAAGCACATAGGCTAATACCACGAACAAGGCGCGAACACAATACCTCGCGCGGAATTTTTTGGAGGAATCACTATGGGAACGACACTGGCCGAGAAGGTCTGGGCCGATCATCTGGTGCGCAAGGGCAGCGACGGAGCCCCTGATTTGCTGTACATCGATCTGATGCTCATGCATGAGGTCACCAGCCCGCAGGCGTTTGAGGGCCTGCGCTTGGCCGGCCGCAAGCCGCGTCACGTGGATCAGCTCATTGCCACCGAGGATCACAACACGCCGACCGTTGATATCGATCGCCCGAACCCGGATGAGACGAGCGCGTTGCAGTTGACGACTTTGGAGAAGAACTGCAAGGAGTTCGGCGTGCGCCTGCACCCGCTGGGCGACGCCGATCAGGGCATCGTCCACGCGTTCGCCCCGATTCTGGGCCTGACCCAGCCGGGCATGACCATCGTGTGCGGTGATTCGCATACGTCGACGCACGGCGCGTTCGGCGCGCTGGCGTTCGGCATCGGCACTTCCGAAGTCGAACACGTGATGGCCACACAGACGCTGTCTCTGAAGCCGTTCAAGACCATGGCCGTCAACGTCAACGGCAAGCTGCCCGCGGACGCGACGGCCAAGGACATCATTCTGGCGATCATCGCCAAGATCGGCACCGGCGGCGGCCAGGGTTACGTGATCGAATACCGTGGTGAGGCGATTCGCAACCTCACCATGGACGAGCGCATGACCGTGTGCAACATGTCCATCGAGGCCGGTGCGCGTGCCGGCATGATCGCGCCGGACGAGACCACGTTCGAGTACCTGAAGGGCCGTCCGCACGCGCCGGAAGGCGAGCTGTGGGATCAGGCCGTGGCGTACTGGAAGACGCTGAAGACCGATGACGATGCCGTATTCGACAAGGTGGTGGATATTGACGCCACCAAGCTCGGTCCATATGTGACGTGGGGCACCAACCCCGGCCAAGGTCTGCCGATCACCGCCTCCGTGCCGGAGCCGGGCAAGATCGCCGACGCCACCAAGCGCGCCGCCGCCGAACGTGCGATTACATACATGGGTTTGAAGCCAGGCATGCCGATCAAGGACATCGCCGTGGACACCGTGTTCATTGGTTCGTGCACCAACGGTCGTATCGACGATTTGCGCCAGGCCGCCGCGATTATGAAGGGCCACCGCAAGGCCGAGAACATCCACCGCGTGCTGGTGGTGCCGGCCTCCTCCCGCGTGCGTTTGCAGGCGGAGAAGGAAGGCCTCGATAAGGTGTTCAAGGACTTTGGCGCCGAATGGCGTAACGCCGGCTGCTCGATGTGCCTGGGCATGAACCCGGACAAGCTGGTGCCGAACGAGCGCTCGATTTCCACTTCGAACCGTAACTTCGAGGGCCGCCAAGGCAAGGGCTCGCGCACGCATCTGGCGTCGCCGGCCGTAGCCGCCGCCACCGCCATCCGCGGCACAATCTCGTCTCCCGCCGATCTCTGAGTCAATACACGTGAGCCCCCTCTGACGAGGGGCTGTCAGTCGAAGACTGACTGGGGGAGAGATCCCCGAAAGGAAAATTGTTATGGAAAAACTCACCACACTGACCGGCGTGGGCGTGCCGCTGCGCCGCTCCAACGTCGATACCGACCAGATCATTCCCGCTGTGTTCTTGAAGCGCGTGACCAAGTCCGGCTTCGATGACGCCCTGTTCTACGCATGGCGCCGAGACCCGAACTTCGTGCTCAACAAGCCGGAATACGCCGGTAAGGGCCAGATTCTGGTCGCCGGCCCCGAATTCGGCATCGGCTCCTCCCGCGAGCACGCCGTGTGGGCGCTGCACGATTACGGTTTCCGCGTGGTCATCGCGCCGAGCTTCGCCGACATCTTCTACGGCAACACCGCCAAGAACGGCGTGCTGGCCGCGATTATGCCGCAGGAGTCCGTCGAACTCCTGTGGAAGCTACTGGAGGAAGAGCCTGGTCGTGAGATGACTGTCTCGCTGGAGACCCGCACTGTCACTTGCGGCGACGTGACCCTGCCGTTCGAGGTCAACGATTACGTGCGTTGGCGTCTGATGAACGGCTACGACGACATCGACCTGACGCTGCAGCACGAAGACGACATCATCGCATACGAGAAGATGCGCGCCGAAAAGTTCCCGTTCAAGCCGAAGACCCTGCCGGTCAAGCGCGAGCCGGAACAGCCGATCGAATCTGCCCGAGAGGGTGAATACCCTGATTGGCAAGGGCCGTTGGCCGATTGCGGCATCATCTGACGCGATGGCTGGTCGGCAGTGCAGTGCACTGCCGACAGGGCCTTGCCCGAGTCCGAAACGAGGGCAGCAATGAGCCTGCGCGCAGCGCAGTCCATAATTGCAGGACAGGGCCGTTGGGCGATCGCGACGGTAGCCCATTTCATCATTGGCTGACCGCAACCACATCTAACTTTTCCCAAGCCCGGCACCCAAGCCGGGCTTTTTGTTTACCTTCCATCACCTTTCCGCCAACAACAAATTCCACAAAGCGGTGGCAAAGCGCGCGCAAAGCGGTGGTAAAATCATAATACGACGGCAAAGCGGCGGCAAAGCGAGCGTAGAACGCGTGGTAGGTAAGGCGGTGATGGCCAATGGACGGTAGCGAGCACGATGATGCCTGGTGGTCCCGGGAGGTTCCTCGGATGCGTGAAGGCAACCGTTTGGAAGCGAAACGTGCCAAGGGCGGCCTGCCCCACAGTTTATGGGAGACGTACAGCTCCTTCGCCAATACCGAAGGTGGGCTGATTCTGCTGGGCGTGTCCGAGCATGAAGATCATTCTTTGTATATCACCGGAGTAGATGATGCGCGGAACATGGCGCAGGATTTTTGGAACATGGTGCATGATCCATCGAAGGTCAGTGCCGTTGTGCTGAGCGACAACGACGTGGTGATTCGCCATACCTCGCAGGGAGATGTTATTTCCATCGACATTCCTCGTGCGGCGAGGGACTGTATTCCCGTGTACGTGGGCCAGAATCCGATGACGGGCTCATACCGGCGTAATGGCGATGGCGATTATCTGTGCGATGAGGAAACGGTTCGTGCCATGCTTCGGGACAGTGACCTGCTTCCCTTGGACAGAACGATTGTTGAAGGCATGGGTGCTGACGCGCTCAACGCGGATAGCGTCGCATCATATCGTCGGCAGTTCAAGAACAGACGGCCCGGCCATCCATGGGTCGGATTGTCTGATGAGGATTTCCTGCTTCGCATCGAAGCGTTGCGGCTTGATGGTTCTCAGGTGCGTCCCACACGAGCCGGATTGCTGATGTTCGGTGAGGCGTGGCGAATCACGTCCGAATTCCCCTACTATTTCCTGGACTATCGCGAGGTCATGGACGACCAGGAGCGGTGGAACGACCGATTCACTTCGGACGATGACACGTGGTCGGGCAACTTGTACGATTTTTGGGGCAAGGTGGTCAATCGTCTGCGGTCGGCTGTTGCCCATCCGTTCCAGCTTGATGCCGATTTGCATAGGATTGATGACAATCCGATGGATAAGGCCGTTCGTGAGGCTGTCACCAACACGCTCGTTCATGCCGATTACTTCATTCGCCGGGGCACGGTGATCATCCAGTATTACGACAGAATCGTATTGTCGAATCCCGGCAGCCTGCGTCTTTCCTCCGAAGAGGTGATGCAAGGCGGCATTTCGGATACGCGGAATCCCACGTTGATGAAAATGTTCAATCTGATTGGCATCGGAGAAAAGGCGGGCAGTGGTTTTGACGTGATGCGTGAAGGCTGCCTGTTCGCAGGAACCGCCGCGCCGGAATTGGAAGTGTTCGACGATCCGGGGCGTGTGCAGCTTACGCTGTATCCGCGCAAGATCGCCGGAGATTCCATGATCGCCGGAGCTTCTGCTGTTCCCGGAGTCTCTGCAGATGGCGGGGGCCCTGTTGGTGCGGAGTCGCCGACAATGCGGAATTCGGAGCATGGCACTGGTACGGTCCATAGGATTGGCGCTCGCGGGGCTGACCGTTTGAACGACATGGTCGGCACATTCGGCAAGAACGTGGCCCTACCTGCCGATTTCGGCAATGCGATCAGGCCGCAAAGCCAGTTGGAGAAAATCACCTATGCGTTGACGGTCGGCGGACCGCAACCCACCTCGTATCTGGCTGTGGTGCTGGGGCTTGGCCTCACCCGTACCCGGGAGATATTGGCCTCACTGGTGAAAGACGGTGTTATTGAACCAATAGGCGTCGGACGCGGACGCAAGTACCGTCTTGCCGAGCATACCGGTTCATGACGGCGTTCCGGTTCTCTGGACTTGACCTGGATCGAGAGCCCAAACTCGTCTGGGGAAGTCCTAGCCAAGGAGGTTTCCAAGGTGAGACGGGGCGTGCAGGCGGGACGTGTGTCGCGTTACAGTGGACATGACATTTCGTGTGTTCGCATCGCATATCCAAAACATGACACGAGAACAATTTCGGGGAGCAGTATGAGCCAGAGTTTCGCGCCGTTTTACGACGTCAATCGCACGTATGAAGACAACTATCTGCAGGGGCCGTTCGGTGCGTTCGCCGAAGTGATGAAGGACGATTCCGCTGCCGGCGCCTCCGCGCAGTCTGCACAGACCACCCAGTCGCAGTCGTCCGACCAGGCCGAGGAATTCCTCGGCTTCCGCGTGAACCTGCCGTTTGGCATTCCCGCTGGTCCGCTGCTGAACGAGCGGTTCACCACCGCCGCCTTCCGCATGGGTTTCGATTTGGCGGTGTACAAGACGGTCCGCTCCCGCGCGTGGGGTTGCAACGCCTTCCCGAACGTGCTCGCCGTGCATCCGAAGAACGCAGACGGGTCGCTGGTTCCCGGCAGCGCCGAACTGGATGAAGGCGTGCTTGCCGACACCCGATATGAGCTTCCGATTTCGATCTCCAACAGTTTCGGCGTGCCGTCGGGAAAAATCGCATCGCCGACAAGACGGCAGGAATCGGGCAGAGGACAGGAAACACGACCGGCTGTAAGAACCCGGAAATCCTTTTCCATTTCACGGCCGTTCTCCCGAAAAATGTCATACGAAGCATTTATCCGAACATACTCTTCCCGATAAAGCGTCGATTTCAAAAAATGTCGGGCTTCGAAATCGGAGCGGGTTCCTAAAAAAGCCAATACCCCATCGTCGGCACCGACCAGCGCTTCTCCGGAGACAAGAGAACCGATAGCAGCAGCCAAGCCGCTGTCGGGACACACATTGCCCGCTATGAAAAGAGCCTCATCGGGAACGGCGGGATACATCACCGCCAAATAACCGGCAGTAAGGGCCGTATAGTCGCCCGGCACATAATGTTGCCATTTTTCCTTTATGGTAAGAATACCCACCCTCACATCGCTCACCGCACGGGTAAACGTGATGGGCAGACAGGCACAATGTACCTCGGGTAAATCGAAAAGAACGATGTTTCTCATATTTCTTCTTTTATTAGATACGAATTCCTTCGGGACATATTTCCGGGAAATCCGCTGTTACCGTAACAACTTATTCTTCTTCGCAACCGGGAAAACGGACGATAAAAGTCGTTCCTCCTATCGAAACGACATCGGCATTTTCCAGTCGCACCTGATCCCTTTTTCCAAGACGTTCTTGTCGCAGATAAGTCCCCGAACGGGCCGAACAGTCCCGAAGGGTATATACCAATTCTCCGCTTTTATTCCGGCGGACATGGATGATACAGTGCCGGCGTTCGAGATCGGCATCGCTGCTCTCGATAGCAATATCCACATCGGTACCCTTGTTACGACGACCTATCACATTATCGCCAAGCACAAACGGGAACTCCTGTCGCTCACAACAATTATTCTCCAACACAACAAGCGTACCGCAATCGGTCGTATCGGGCTGACGAATAATTTCTTCATAAGAAAGCGAAAAACTTTTCCCGCAATGCGAACATACCAGAAAAAGCGATTCCCCGGCACAGCAACGCCGCTCATCGAAAGCCACATATCCGTCGCAACGGGGACAAAGGACTCTTTTCATATTGTGCAAACTTTTTTACAAAGGTAGAAGATATTCGGCAGAGATACAAATTCACAATGGCCAACCGTCAGCGAATAAAATACCGATCACTACTTCAAAGCGGTTAACACCAGATTGTACAAATACACATACATGCATTTCATTCTCTGAGTTTATTTACATCAAGTATCGAAAGTTAGTCCTTACCAAGTATTACAATCTGTGCCATTTCTCAGAGTCAAAATAAAAGTTCCCAATATCACAACCCTCTTCCCCTCACCCTCTATGAAGCATCTTAGGAATCACAATCACACCACGCTGTATATTCCATACTTTCTCTATTTATTGGGATAGATACTTCTGATAACTTTTGCCGGAACACCACCTACTATCATATTTTCGGGGACATCTTTTGTAACAACGGCTCCTGCCGCAACAACAGCGTTCCGTCCGATTGTTACCCCTGCCAATACTGTAACATGTGCACCGATCCATACTCCCTTTTCAATCCGTATAGGAGCATGATATAAATTCTGACGATCGGAAGGTTCAAAACCATGATTCAAAGTCGCCAGTACAACATTATGACCTATCAAACAATCATCTTCTATGTAGATTCCACCTTGGTCTTGAAACAGACAAGCGGCATTGATAAAAACATTTTTACCGATATGTATATTTTTACCGAAATCAGTATAAAACGGAGGAAACAATCGGAAGCTCTTATCGACCGGCCGTCCGATAACTTGCGAGAATAACTCACAAATTTCTTCGGGTGTATGATAACGTCCATTAAGTTCGAACAATATACGACGGGAAAGATCGCTTTGTTCGCGCATAAACTCAATCATCTCCTCTCCAACCAACGGCTCACCACGAGCTATTTTTTCCTGAAACAAATCTACTGTCATAAAATTTTGATTATTAACACACACAAATTTAGCCAAAAACATAGCGAATCATAGCCAAAAGAAATAAAAAAGAATCAAAAGTACACGTATATACCCTAACAAAGAAATATGCTGACAACCAACCCCATGCAACCGGCATTTTCGATTTTACCACCGTACTTACCTGCATTATTACTTTTATTTCCACTTTATCGAAAGCCATTACAACCGGCTTACTTTATTCACTTCTCACTTTTATTTTTTATCTTTGCAATTAATAAACATCTACAATCGGGCAACAGATAACCTCCTCCCGACGATATGCGACAAAAATACTGTCTATGAACGAACAAATCAAACAAATCGCC
>ENA-OOXF01000839-OOXF01000839.1-human-gut-metagenome-genome-assembly--contig:-NODE-839-length-22309-cov-2.491372_pt1 | contig 22309 bp, 19 predicted proteins | sample MGYA00241586_ERZ501341 | MGnify/ENA primary metagenome ERZ501341 (study PRJEB25962, sample SAMEA2042985) | human gut metagenome | biome: human gut; feature: human-associated habitat; material: faeces... | reverse complement strand
CCCCGTTTCGTGGTCTGCGTGTAGTTCCTTGTAAACTGACCTAAGCGGCGAAACAAAGATATACTATAATTCATTGTTACCATTTGAACTAAATAAAATTTTGAAGAATATCGGAGATAGAAAGTCAGTTTCTATTGAGTTTACGGCATTTCCAACCGACAAGACAGAAATTACTAACCTTGTTATGAATTTTGCTAGAGATAAGGATAAGCAAGCACTATTGAGAAATGGTGAATATGATTTAGAGAGAGCCAAAAAAGAGTTTGATTTAAGGAAATTTCAATATGGTTTTGCATATTCAAAGTTAGGATACGATGACAATAATCCGGCTGAATATATTTTAAATCACGATTTGTATTTATATGCACATAATGAGGATAAGACAGTTAATATCGTGGTCGATCATATACCGCAAGCGGATATTGTTGCAGAAACACTAAAAATGAACATAAGTGTTGGTGGAAAACAATTTTATTCTAAATATGTAGTGAATTATACTAAAACGGGAAAATCTGTACAAATCGGAAACAGTTTTAAGATCACATTTTCGGATGATAAAGCGACTTTAAAATACAACTTAGCAGGTAATTTGAAACAGCAAATCACGGATATAGAATTTATTTTGGAGTTTATTGCAAATAGGTATATCTGTATAAATGATACGGTGATCCCATTTACACTATCTGATGAAGAAATAGAGGCATTTGATGTAAAAAATATCAAAGAACATTTGGAATATTTGAAAACTGTTCAAGAGATATTGGATAATCTTTGCATAACCACACCATTAGAGGTGGATAAAATCACTGATAAAGATGAAAATAAAATCAAAATGCTGACTTATGACAGCCGGGATATTCCTGCTAATGCTTATAAGGGCATTTATTCAAAAGCAACCCATAACATTTAATGAAAAGGATATTCCACCAGTTGCTCCAGTAGGCATTGCAAATCTTAAAATTTTGCTAGTATTTAAACCCATAGAAGAAGGTAAGAAATACGAAATACATAACTTCTTTGAAATTCATTTGGATGTATCAGCACAAACAGAGGATGGAATGATGGCTCAAACTTCTCAATATACCATATTGGATGAAGAGAGTTTTCTTACGGTTTCTAACCTAAACATGAATAAAGTAGTGAATGATTTATGTTCATACAATAATAAAGTTCATTATAGCAGAGTAAATCTCTGCGTACTTGGTATGATAATGGCGTATGATAAAAGCAAGGATGCATCTCTTCTAATTGCTGCCAAGCAAGTAACAGAATGGCTCATAGAAAATGATAAAGATACAGAAGATATCTATACTATGAATCTTTATCAATGCTATTTACGGGAGCGAAAATTAACAACACGGGAAAAGGGAAATCTTTTCAGTTTATTAGAAAAACATGAGGGGGATACTAGTATACAGACCGGATTATATATTCTTTTAGGGGATTTTGAAGAGGCAAAGATGTGTATGTCACAATTATCAGACGAGGAGAGAGAAGCTTTTAAAACATATCCTCTATATAACTTATTCAATGAGAAATAATAAACTAGGGAAAAGATTCTTACATATCTTTTAAATGTCATCTGTGATACAATAAGAAAAATAGGCAAAAAAATAGACTTGATATCTATCCGACCAAAGACTATTATCAAGCCCAAAGCTATTGCTTCATATAAAATATTATCATACAGTTTTGGAAAAAACAACTGTTTTATTAAATTTACTCTTTTTATGTGAAGCACCTGCGTTTGCCGGATACAGGAGGCAATCATATATCACAGATGACATATCATTTTTCAGTCTACGAGCATACACTCGTCATTAAAGATTCTGATTTAATCAAACGAAAATTCATAGTTTTAAAAGATGCAAGCGGGGATATTTGTGCCTTTACAGATTTCCATAGGTACATTCGTTCCGCTAAAAGGCAATATGCCCGTAGGGTTACTGATGACGGGAATAGCAGGCATTATTACGTCGTAAAATTGCTTAATTATGCATTCTTTGATAAATATCACATCAGAAAACTAAATGACATGACTATAGAAATGGTTTCTGCATTTCTCAATGATTATGGGAAATCATTACTTCCAGATGATAGTAATGAACGAACCAAATCTACGGTTATAGCATGTATTAGGACTATTATCGATTTCCTAGACAATTTCATTGAAAAGAATAAAGGCAACTGTAAAATCAAGCAATCAGAGCTTTATAAAACCGTTACAACCAGAAACAAGCGCGGAAATATCGTAAAGAAAAAGATCCCTGCATTTGATGTAACCTATACTGGAAAAGTCAAAAGTATTTTTCGCGATATGCCAAACACAGTGTTTAACCAGCTCATGAATCTTGTGATTGAGAAACATACGGATATTCTTATGCTGATAGCTTTAAGTGCATTTGCAGGCTTAAGACCGGCAGAAGCCTGTAACATCAGGCGTACTGATAGTGCACTTGGTCCCGGAATCCGCTTTGTTATACAAAATGGTGAAATTACAGACATTATCCTCGATTTGAAAAAAGAATTGAATCTAAGAAGCGATTTGAAGTCTGTTGGTTCAATCAAAAAAGAACGTATCCAACGAGTTTATCCTGCATTTTTAGAAGCTTTTGTGGAGTGCTACAGAATTTATATGGATTATATGAAAGGACGTAAATATGAGGTTGCCTATGGTGCGCTGACTGTAAATTTGCAAGGAAAAGCCATTACGTATGATAACTACTACCAAAAGTTTAGAAAAATTATATCGGAGCTGATCCCAATACTTCTCTCTGATGAAGATGCTGAAGTGGTAAATTATGGACATCTATTATTAGAAAACAATATCAGTCCGCATATTTTACGACATTGGTTTTCAGTAAAACTTACCCTGTACGGCGAGGATGTTTCTGGGCTTATGTATTGGCGCGGGGATAGTTCTCCAGAAAGTGCTCTTACATATTTACAGAACAAAGGTGATCTTGAAAAGCAGTTTCGCCATGTAAATACAGAACTGTTTGACTTTATTTCATGGCAGGCAGCCACAGGATATGGAGATTTGAATGATTGAATTAAACATTTGGGCTGATTTTATAGCAGATAAGCTCGAATTACCGTACCCGGATTATAAAATCAGACTGACAGACTTTTTGGAAGATAATGACTGGTTTGGAATTGAAACGATATGGAAAGATGGTGCTTTGTACATCCATAAAACGGATGCTGATATGATATTTCCAAAGATTGAAACATATTTCAGGTATTTTGGATTAAATGATATAGATAAAGTAACATTGTTAGCAGACATGTATAAAGAAAGATTCCCTGATTCAGCACCCAAATTATTGAAATTTGTTGATGAGTTTTCCGTACCTGACATATTGGTTTACCATCTTTTAGATTTCCTTTTGATTTATCAGAAAAAGGACCTTTGTATTATGACGGACAATGATGTGAAAGAACTGATGAAATCCACATACGAAGAATTAAGCAAACAACTGGGGGATATTCTGACATTCTTTTTGTCGTGGCTAAAAGATAACTACAAAACAAAGTATATCAACGATTACATTATGCAGAAAAGATACGAGAATTCAACCGCAACACGGGCATATGATAGAGACGAATACCTTGAACTTGTATATTACCTGTTTAATGCGGAATATATCTTTGACAATGACATGTACGAAAAAGCTGCCAAATCAAAAAACTATGCTGATACATGGTTATTCCTTTCCCTACATTTTATATGTTCGTTAAGAAATACTGATCTTATAAGGATATATCATCCTAAACTTACCATGGCTCCGGAGAAAATCATTGAGAATATAATAAATAACCGTTTCCCGGAAAAAGATGCACGACTGACTTTATATAGTATTACGTGGCACCTAAACAGCTTGCCGTTACAGCCATCCAAAACATTATCTCATACTGGTATCAGTTCCATTAAATTCTGCGTACCGGAAAGCGCGGAAGTACATATAGGAACACTGTTTGCAATATGCGAAGCTCATAGGCTTATTGCCGGCATATCGGATGATATGCCATTTATACGCTGTATATCAGATTATGACCGTATTACACGATATATGGGAGAAGAGATAGGTTCATTATTCCTTGAAGCCAATTTCAGATCGCGTTCTGTCAACAAATCTTATATGCAGGCATTCGACATGTTTTCCGACGATATTTTGGGAAACAATGGTTTTCATATGAAAGGATACATACTCGCAGCACTGGCAAGAAGTCATAAGGGGTCTTATGGCGAATTTGCACGTACTACTGCAGCCTATTTAAAGGACGCGAATTTCAGTGGGTTTACACCGGAATTCGTTGCCATGGAGCTGTTTGAGAGAGGGGTATTATCATTTATTCCATCCATGCTTCTAAAAATGATTACAGGGACGGGGTATGATAAGCTTTCTGTACATAAGCAAACCGAATTGATTCAAATATTGGATATGACACCGAACGAAGTGGAAGAAATCGTAAAGCTAAGTGAAATATCCCGTATTACTGCAAAAGATACTCTAATGAAGGTAATGGGAGCAGGAACAAATAAAAGAGAGGAACTGTTGCAGATCCTTCATAATATTGGTAATGGTTCAGCTGTCTCCAAACAGAGCGAGTGTTTGTGTTTAGTGACTGCACTGCATAAATTATGCCCATATGCAGAGCGTAGACAATGTATTGGATGCGAATATGAAATCAGCACTAAAGCAACCGTATTTCTATTGGTAAGTGAGTATAATCGAATGTTGAAACTTTATGAAGATAGTAAAGACAACCTTACCCGGCAAAAGTACAAAGCGTTGCTTAAGGAACAGATATTACCTTCATTGGATGAGATTATACAATGCACTGGTGAACAATATGGAGATGCTGCACAAGAGATGTTAGAAAAAATCATTAGGGAGAACACGCTATGAATAATTTAGCATTAAATACGAAAATGTTTGATACCATCATTGGAATTCAAGGCTTGGATAATTCCTGCATAGACAAAGCAAAAGAAATCTTTGAACAATATAAGGAAAAGAATATTATCATTGGCAGTTCCTTTTCGGATAAGCGCTGGCAGTTTTCTGATGAATATTCTAATGTCGGGATGCAGTTTAATTTTAACGAAGTATCATATAACCGTCATTATAAAAAACTATTTGAACTGCCTTTTCCTGAGTTTCTCGATTATGCTAAGACCTATGTCATGTTTACCATGGGAAAAATAATTCTGAGCACCTTACGCGACACAGTGAATGATATGAAGCGAATGATAGGGACGGCACCAGAGGAAGTGAATGCTAATACGTTTTTTATTACAAATCCGAATAGAATGCTTGAATTTTTATCTATGCTCCCAATAGCCGAGACTGAAAATGAAGTAATGGAACGTTTCATGGATAAAATAGATGCTTTGGCAGAATTACAGTATTCCGATCATGCAAAAAAACAACGTCCACTGGCTAGTTTTGATAGCTATTTTTTATTCAACGATATTATTAACGATTACTGGAGTCAGGATTTAGAAAACGATACTAGACTTTTTTATTATCCGCTTTACCTCTGGTGGCAGATTACGGCGATTATTCCATTGCGTCCAAGGGAATTTATCCTAACTCCGAGAAACTGCTTAGAAGAGAAAAAAGACGGAAGCTATATTACCTTACGTAGGAACAAATTAAAGGGTGGAAGCAGAAAGGTTTCTTACCAGATTGATGAAGATTATATAAAAGTCCAGTATAAAATCCCCGATAAATTAGCGACCATAATCAAAGAATATATGCAGCTCACCAGTAATTTTAATTCAACGGAGTTGGAAACCTTATTCGTATCAGATACGCATTATAAGCATTGGGGGCAATCAAAGCATAAAAACAGTCGTTATTTTACATATGTCAACCTGCACTGTGTGTTACGGTATTTTTTTCATGATGTCATCGAAGGATATTATCATCTAAAAGTAATATATGACAGAGATGCCACACACTTAAATGAAGGTGAAATCAATTACCTATATTTGGGCGATACAAGACATCTGGCATTGATAAACATTATTGCCGAAGGTGGTACACCGGTTCTTGCAATGATGTTGGCAGGGCATGAAAACATGGAAATGTCAGCCCATTATTACTCTAACATCACTCATTTGATCGAGTGCCGGACCTATAAGCAGTATCGGAAAGTGCTGAAGGGAAGTGTTTCTTATAATATTAGTCCGAAGATAATGCTTCCCGACACAACAAGAAACTATCAAATGTTAGAAGATGGCGGTAGGTGCTACTCTGGTTCTTACGCCAAGGGAGATATTTCGGACTGTGTAAAGGCAGTTGGCAAAAACGGAGAGATTGGTTATTGTCCGGAATGTAGCTTCTATTCAAAAAAGAACAGTGAGCGATTTATTGAGGATGATGGTAGATATAAGCGTAAAATTCAGGATGATTGCAATTTTTTGAAAGAAATGATTCGGCAAGTAAGGTTTGGAATTGCAGATAATGAGGACATTATACAGGCTTTGAATCGTTTGCAGAGCAGTTCTGTATCTTACCAGCAATACTTTGAGCAAAAAACGAAATTTATAGAGGCGAGAGGTGAAAAACTATGGGGAGAAAAGTAAAAATAGATGATGCTACCTTATTAAACTTGTTGGATCAGTTTTTTGCTGAAGAGTGCAATAAAGATATATCCAAACTTAAAATACCGGCATTTGCAGAATTTGTGCGTCAGAACGGCTATGAAGATGTACAGGATTACCTTGTTCGTAGGAATACAGCTGTTCGTGAACATATTAGACAGCTGAAATCAAATGCTGATACCGTTTATCAGAACCGTGCTGTGGTATTCCGTAACCTCGACGTGGAATCTTTTCTCTCTAAAAATACGTCGCCGGCAGCGTTGAAAAAGGCTCTTTCTGAAAGAGATAACTACTATCAGCAGCTAGCAGAGGCAGCAGCTTACTGCATCGGGAAATACGATGAACAAAAGGAAGAAATCAAAAAACTTGCGACCGAAAAGGAGACATTACAGTTTGAGAACACCTCATATATTACAGAAAATAAACAGTTGAAGACCAGACTCCGGGAGAATCAAGCGGAAATACAAAAGCTTCGTACATTTATTGATACATATGTTAATCCTGAGATTGCAAATGAATTATTAAAGCAGGAAGGACTTCTGAAAACAACCGCAGGGATTGTATCGGCAGATGCAGTAGTAGAAAACATTGTACGGTCAGATAGTAATATTGCTCCAAAGAATACTATTGTTAGAAATCTCTTTGATAAAATATAGGTGAACGTATATGAAAACATTACGAGATATAAATCCAGGAGCTGCAGAAATGTGGGCTTATGATCTAAATGGGGATATGACGCCGGACAATGTAAGTGGTAGTTCTGAAAAAACAGCTTATTTTAGATGTTTGAATAATCCTAAACATTTATTTGACAGAAAAATTTGCAAGATGACTTCAGATCGCGATGGACACAATGTTGGTTGTAAATACTGTGGACCAAATGCGAAGGAAGCATTTCCCGGAGAAACCGATTTCTTTACAAAAGTGAGAGAAGCTGTTCCTTTATGGGACTTTGAGCAAAATAGTAAACTCGGATTAGACCCTACAAAATTGCTTCCTTATTCCTCTAAAAAAGCACATTTTATCTGTGAAAACGGACATGATGAATTCAGAAAAATATCGGATTTTACAAAGGCACCAAGATGTCAAACGTGTTCAAGATCATTGCTTGTAGATGCACCTAATACAGCTATGTTTCTTAATAAAAAGCTTAATTGCATTGGACCACAAATATGATTGAGGTTGTCTTTAAACACAAAATATGGTATTATAACTTAAAATGAGCACAAGAAGTGCCTGTGCTTATCTTGGCCAAAAGTAAGTATTAGTTCAAGGTGACATATGGAAATTCAACTTAAAAATCAAAAATATATTGATAGTAATGTTGATAGGTACTTGAAGCAGCTATCTGCAGTAAAAAGTGGGGAAAGGGTTACTATTGATTTTTCTCAAGTTGAATATCTCCGCCCAGGGGCTGTTATACAGCTTATCGTTCTTAGTAAAATGTTTTTTGGAAAGAGCGGAGAGAAAGTAGTATGGTCAGGTATTCCTAAGGATAGAGCATTCTATTTGAGACGACTTCAAATAGAACAAGTAGAATTTATATCTGTGATGATGCCCCCTATGCTTTGGGGATACACAAGAAGAGATAATGAAACGATTATTCCTCTTGAGAAAATCACGAATCGACCGCAACTTGGATGCGCAACGGCCGAAGCAATGAAGCATTTGAGGGAGTGGTTTCCGGAGGAGTCTGACGATTTCTGTCGTGATGCTGCAAACATCGTAATGGAAATCGTTAATAATAGTTTAGACCACAGTGAACGCTGTGAGGGAAATTCTCCTTTATGTTATTATACAATTCAAAAATACCAGCCTCATTATCCTATTGGAAGTAAGTGCTATAAGCCAAGAGTTATTATTGCGTTCGGTGATGCTGGAATTGGAATGCGAGAAAGCCTTAACAGACGCTGGAACATCGCTCAAACAGATATGAGTGCAATTGAGTTGGCGTTAAAAGGATATAGTTGTCGTAGTGATGGAGAAGGAGGTATGGGATTTAGAAGGGTATCGGAGGTTCTTAAGAAAAATAAGGGGCATCTTACCATTCGCTCCGGAGGGGCTTCCATTCACTGCGTGTATGACGAGGACGAGGTACGAAGAAATCGGCGTTATCATAAAGAACGATTGTTAGGTACACAGACGGCATTTCTTTTTTAAAAATCCCTTGACAAGTCAGAAAAACTAGTTTAAGATGCAAATATAGGGTTTCATTTCAAAAAAATGATACCCCATGAAGGGAGGTTAAGCAGATGGATAATGTGCTTTCCCTCCGGGTATGCCAATATGCTGAGGCAGTTGGATTAAGAGATGTTCTTACGTCGAGGGATTTAGCAGGTAAAATGCTATCTCGTGTTTTAAGTGACACAAGAAATTCTTTGGAGGCCGGTTCAATTATTGACTGCTCTTTTGAAAGTGTTACGATTTGTGATACTTCGTTTGCTGACCAGTTTATATTGAATTTGCAAAGCAAAATCTTATCTCTCGACAATGTCTTGATGCGACTAAGCCATTGCGAAGTTGGTGTATTAGAAAATATAAATGCGGCGTTAGCGTATCGAAACGAAAGAATTAAAAAACAAATATCGGATATTCCACGATTAAATATTTTGCTCTTTTCAGAAGGCTCCTATAAGATTCTAGGACACATAGAAAAAAGTTTGGAGCAAGCTTTCGAAGTTATCCAGAAGACAGCCTGTGGTGTTACTGCAAGGATTTTGGCAGATACTTTGGAAATTGAGGGCGGTAATAATGCAGCAAACCGTTTGAAAAAATTGTATGATTTGCGATTGGTTTGCCGTTCTGAATCCATCGATGAGACTGGACGCCAGTTTGTTTACTACATTCCGGAGGGATAAAAAGGTCCGAGAAGGACTTTTTTATCAAAAGGGTTTCACTAAAATAATGTGAAACCACTATATGTTGGAATCATGGCTTTTCAAGCCATAATTCTTGGACATGGTTTCACTAAAAAATAATGAAACCATTAGAGGTATAGTCGCGGAAGGAAGCTGTCTCTTGCTACATCTCCGCTGATTATAGCAGGGCTGGAAAATATGCCCTGTAACACAAAAGAAAGGAGATTCAATTATGGCTACGAAGACAATTCGAATCCGTACTACGAGCAGCGTCCGCCGGGTTGGTTCTGGAATTCAGATTCGGACGACTGTCAGCAACGGGAAGACCACCAAGACGAGAGTCAAAACGATTTACCCTCGGTGAACTCTGAAAAGATTTGAAAAGAAGGAGGTGAGATATCGGTGGGAAAAAATACGAAGCAGACAAGTGCTAAAGTTGCTAAAGTCGCTTCTAAAATTTTGCGCGATGGGAGATATAGTCCTTCCGCAAAAGCGGCAGCAGGCAGCGCTCTGTCTCAGACTCCTGGGAAAAAACACAAATAAATAAATCTAGCTAGCTGAGCAGGGATGGGCAGATACCTTTCCCTGCTCATTCTTTCAAATTAAAAACACACAGGGTAGTTTTTTACATACGTCGTTTGATTTGAAATAGAAAACCACTGATTACAGCCTGTGGTACCTGCTGAAGGAGGACAACGATATACTGCTTAGAGATACAGAACCCCCTTGTTCTCCCCCGGTACAGTTTTGAATACAACCATAGACAAGAACGCCTATATGGTATAATTTGATAAAATGAAGATATCCAGAAGAATTTGTTCTTGGGCGAAGCTGGAGTAAATTTGATTTTATGGGAAAATACAGGAAAGTGCAGGTGGTTCTTGTGAATGAGGAGCAGGCTTTCATAGTTAGACATGAAGACAATGAGCGTAGAAAAGAAGCATTGCCCGTCGATATCCTGGGTAGGGAAGAGCTTATTGCGCAGGTTTTGGATTTGTTGAACACTTTGTCTGAAGTACGGAGTTCCTGCACCTTTGCATTGAACGGGAAGTGGGGAGCAGGGAAAACCTATATTATAAAAAAATTAGAGCAGCAGTTACAGGATTACGAAGGCACGGGAAAATTTGTCACCTTTCATTATAACTGCTGGCAGTATAATTACTACGAAGAGCCTTTAGTTGCTATTGTGGCAGCAATGCAGGATAGTTTAGACGAGCAAAGACACCTTCTAAGCCCGGAAATGAGGGGGAGAATGGGGCAAGCTCTGGAGATTTCATTGGGTGTCATGAAAAAGCTTGCTTATTCCATTGTAAGAAACAAAACCGGAATAGACGTGAAAGAAGTTTCCGATACAGTAAAAGAAGAAGCGGATGAATGGCAGAAAAAACAAGAAGAACAGCAGCAATACGATAAGTATTATGCTTTTAAGAAAACAATAGATGAAGCTAGAAAACAAATGTCTGAAATATCTAGTCAGGCTACAGTTGTGATTGTGGTGGATGAATTAGACCGGTGTTTGCCTAATTATGCCATAAAAATATTGGAACGACTACATCATTTGTTTGCCGGACTAGACAATACGATTGTGATTTTGACTCTGGATGGCGGGCAATTGGAGAGAACTGTTAAATGTATTTTTGGAGAAGAAACCGACAGCAGCGAATATTTGAGAAAGTTTATTGACTTTGAAATACCCATAGATATTGGTTCAGTAAATTCTGGTTTCTTCGAAAAATATCATGAATATGTTTCCCTTTTTGACCCGAATCTGCTGGAACCGTGGCCGGAGATATCCGATTATGTAAGCGCACTTTTCAGCAAAATGGATATGAGAACACAGGAGCATCTCATTAAAAAAATAGAAACCATACACAGGCTTGTTTTCAAGGACAAAAAGAAGGACTACTCATATTTGTGCTTTGAACTCTTGATGGTGGTCTTTTCTCATATGGCGCCAAGAAGCAACAGGATACCTATTTTCTTTCAGAAACATACCCACGATGAATTTATTCTTGCATTTGCAGAGGAAGCCTTACCTAACAAGTTTGTTGCCTATGCAAAAGAACACTGGAAATATCAGATTACAATTCTACGGGAAATGGGAGCCACGAGCGTTTACTTCCCGGACGCCATGGATATTCCTCGGCTTCTGATTTGCTATTCTGAGGATGTGTACGGCAATGGAAAAATGTGTGAGCAGAGCCCAGGGCTTCCAAAATGGGACAGGTCTTGTGTTCAAGAATTTCGAGAAGTTCTCAGGCTTTTGAAAATTATAAGATAACAATTCCGCATACGTAGGTTAACATGAGAGAAAGAGAGATAGGTACCCTATGAAGAATTATAGCTTGGCTCCAACTGATGAAAACGCCTATGAGATGTTGAAGGCAAACCCCATTGGTCGTTCTGATGATGTTTTTCGCTTTGTTGAGTTGCTTTCCCATATGGAGAATAGCTGCTATTCCATTGCGCTTAATGGAGAATGGGGTTCCGGGAAGACGTTCTTTGTCAAACAGGTAAAACTGATTTTAGACGCGGAGAATCCCCAGTCGAATCTGCCTGAGATAATGCGGCTAAAAGTAAAGGGGCTCATTCCAAATCAGTTTACTTGCCCGGACTGCTATACGACTGTTTACTATGATGCCTGGGCCAATGACAACCACGAAGACCCGCTGCTGTCTTTGATTTATGAAGCTATTCGGAGCGGCCAGAGTGACTATTCGCCAGAACGAGAAAGAGGTCTCTGCCAGGCGGCATCAAGCATTGCGGACCTGCTGACCGGAAAAGGTGTATCTGATGCTCTGAAAGCTTTACAGGAAAGCAACGAATTAGAGAACATGCAGAAAGGAGTTGATTTAGAAAGCCTAGTCCGGGACTTTATCAATTATCTGATAGAAGAACAAGGAAACCGCCTTGTATTCTTTATTGATGAACTTGACCGATGCAAGCCAGACTACGCGATTCGTTTTCTGGAGCGGATTAAGCATTATTTTGACGATGAACGAGTTACCTTTGTCTTTTCCGTAAGCCTTTCGCAGTTACAATGGACGGTGAAAAGTTATTACGGCTCGGAATTCAACTCGACAAGATACTTGGATAAATTCTTTGATATACGGCTTACGCTTCCTCATGTTAATTATGAAGATTTCTTGAAGAATCGCCTGAATATGTGGGTAAATGACCTGGTAAGCACCGTTGGCATGGAGGTCATCAAGTATTACCAGTTTTCTCTGCGGGAAATGGAGCGTTATATCCGACTCCTCAAAATAGTGGAGCATGTCGCTCAAAAAATACAGCCGGGCTCTCCCGGGCGTAACGCAGTGTTGTTTTCCGCTACTTATTTTGTTCCCATTATGTTAGGACTCCAGATGCATAATATCAAGAAGTTTAATGATTTCCTTTCTGGGGACGATGCTGGCCCCTTGAAAGAAATTTTAATGAACACCAGTGTAATATTGGACACCAGACTACTCCTGTCTTGGGGGGAAAGCTATGCCACCGGCGGGGGTATAATTAGCCAAGCAGGAAAGGAAACGGAGTCTATAGAGGAGAGAATTGATAAAATATATAAGGTGCTTTTTGGAAGATATAACTTTAATGCAAATGGTCCTCTTGAAATTGGACAGATGTTATTTACCGCAACGACAAGAGAAGAAGTCGAGCGAATTACGTCCGTGCTATCTCCGTTGACTGATTTTGACCAAATATAAAATGAATAGGTATTGCCAGGAGGCAGTTCTAGTGTTAGAATACGGTTATCCGAATGAATTGCCTCAAAGGACTGTGTCTTCGTCCCACGCAAAACGGACACATTGTCCCGCATAACCTGACCCGAAAGGGCCCGAGGGAATTCGTTCCCCCGGGCTCTTTTTTTGTATTTCCATCCGGAATTCGGCCCGGTCTTGCAGGAGTTTTCCAGTTATCGGCCCCTTTTTTGGAGGTTTCCGGAAGGGGGGAGGGGGATATGGGAGAGCTCCAAAATCAGTGGCACAAATGCAGGGTTTTCGTTGGCATGAAAACATAGAAGTTTTCCATAATTCCATTTATTTTGAGAATTTGACATCAAAATTTGAATTATTCTGAGTTTTTGCGGTTTCAGAACATCAATTTTTCAGGTTAATTCCTACTGAAGTCAAAAATTTAAGGTAATTTCTAGCGATAAGCAGCGATTTTACTCCCAATTTTTTAACGAAGGAAAGATTTAACCCGAGAATTTGCGTCTAAGCAGCAAATTTCCGTATGGCTTCTGGCTCTCATTCAAAAAAACTCGCCTAAATTCTTTCACTTACTAAAGTAATCTTGCAAAATTTCCGGTCTGATACAGCAAAAATTCCGCTTAATTCAAAGAATGAAGTCAAAAATTGAAGGAAAGAAGGCATTATGATGGACAGAGAATTTGAGAAAACATTTGAGCACCTGTGCGTAACCAGGACCCCTCGCAGTGTGTGGGACGATTTCGTCGCACTTTCAGCTATTGCAATTTCCAATGAGTTGGATTTTCGGGATGACCGGGAGGAACTCGAAGCATCTATTTTAGAGAAATACAGCAGCCAGGAAATATGGATGATGCAGGAGCTTTTTGACAGAACAGCAGATGTACTCGAAAAAAATCCCAACCAGGATTATTTGGGGGAACTTTTTTCGCAGTTCCAGTGGAGCAAAGATGAGAGACTGTACCTCACCCCTTATGACGAGGCGAAAAGCGCAGCACAGTTTTGCTTAGAGCAAACCGTTGCAAATCCATTTACATCGCTGCGCGACCCCAACTGCGGTTCAGGAACCATGCTGATAGCCGCGTTCAATCAGATGACCTCCATGAATCGGAATCCTCATATGCGATTGTTCTGCATTGGCCTGGAACCAGATTTCACCACGGCAATGATGTGCTATATTCAAATATCTTTTCTCGGAATCGCAGGATACATTATGACAGGAGGCAACCTGAACCGGTCATTGAAGGAACTTTCCTTGATTGCACCGGAAGAGGCATGGTGTACGCCAGCTTACTATCACCGGACCTGGCAGGCACGTCGCTTGGCAAAGTATATTCAAGACCTTTGATGATGAAAGGGGAGATGTAGGCTATAGGAGATGCAGCATCGTTGAACACAGGTTGCGGGACAGCCATGTTCAGTTCGGTCGGAGCAGAAATGGCGATTTATTTCGGACTGATAGGAGGCTGTCCCGCTCCTCCAATATCTTGACAGGTGGGTTGGTGGCAGAGAACCGACTGCAGGTTTGGAAACAGGAGGACGCAGATTACATAAGCTGCAGACGCTCCGGTAAGAGAACCATTGATTAGGTGAATTTATGAACGGAAATTTTCGCTGAATGAGAAGGCAGGCATATATGGAACGAGAGGGAATCAAGACACGGGATATCCGTTTTTTCAGTCAGAAAAACCAGCAGATGGTCTGCGTTCATAGTCGGCAGGCAAGAGACTATGCAAAATCCCTGGAGGAGCAGGAGAACGTCAAGTCCTATGAGGCAGGCGTTCTCTTGGACATGGGACGATATGTTCATATATCGCCAGTTGATATTCGTCGAGATTACTTTAAAGAGAGGTGGACGTCCGACTTCCTGCTGGAATACGCAGATGGCCGAAAAGGTATTCGGGAATTGGTGTTTTCTTCAAATTTGAAGAAAAGGGCTGTCATTGAGCGATTGGAGTTCTCACGAAGATATTGGAAAGTCCTGAATATCGAGGACTGGAAGGCAGTCGTGATAGGAGAATAGAAATGATGCTGCGTTTTTTAATGCGCACGGGAACCATCTTTCGGGTATTGGTGGAGGAGGATGCTGGCTGCTGGATTATTTCATACACAGAGCCGGCAGCACCACTCCTCATCGTGTGCGAACAACTTTGGCAATTTCAAAAGGTCCCGGCACCAGAAGCCTATATAGAAGTACAGACATTGAAAAAGACACCGGCGGAACAAAAGCGCCAGGCTTTGATACAGTCATTATTGGATAATCCTGCCTGCATCCGGGACAGAGCGCTGCGCTGCACCCTGGCGGGTGAATCTGCGGCAAGACATCGCACCACATCCAGACGGGTGTTGGAGGCTTACTACAGATTTCTGGCAACCGGAAGGACATCCGTTCCAAAGGCCAAGAAGCCGCTCACCAGGAATGAAGTGTTTGACTGGGCTATGCTCTCGGTGTGCTGAGCGGCTATAGCGATGGTACTTTCGGTGGTGAAAAGCCGATGAATCGTGCCCAGGGCTGTGTTGTTATTGGCCGGCTGGAAGCCTTTCTCGAGGACGGGACCACTTCTACTCCCTCTGCTGAGCTGGAGACACCCGCGGAGACTACCAAGCCTGAGAATCCCGGTACGACCGAGGAGTCTGGTACTTCTATTGAGACGACTACCGGAACTCTGAGCAACGGCAAGGCTATTACCAAGGAGAATGTCTTGGAGTTGCTTCGTGAAATTGAAAATGAATATCCTACCGGAACATCTTGGGACAGTAGTGATAGCTACACATCTCCTGTTATGGGAAGTGGAAGCGCATGTGCTGGTTTTGCTTACCTTGTTAGCGACGAAATCTTTGGAACCTCTGGTAATCCTCGCCGTGTACAAAATGACCACTCTAACATCCGTCCGGGCGATATGATTCAGATTCTAAAGAACGGTGAAAACATGCACTGGATTGTCGCTTTGGGTGGCATCGATTCAAACGGTAATTTGGAAGCATATGTTGACGGCAATCACAGTGGTAAGGTTTTCTGGGGATGGACGGACAACGGTTATAATGAAGATTTCTATAATAGCATGAATTGTACATGGGTTGTCTATACCCGCTATCCCGACTAAATAAGAAGATTATGATTTTAACCTCTTGAATTTTTTACAAAGGAGGCAAAAACTATGAAGAAAAAGTTACCTACGCATAAGGACAACATTTCAAATTACCGTTCAAGTAGCATTGAAAAAGCCACTGACTCTGAATTATTCAGGGTCAGTGGCTTTTCGTTGAAAACGAGGCTGCATTCTGGTACAATCTATGTGTATAAAAGGAACTTCCCATAATTGCACCTTATCGGAAGTTGAAAGGAGGGGCACTGTGAGCGAACTTATGACGAAACACGAGATGACTGAGGAAGATATCAAGTTACAGTATATTACTCCAGCGATTGAGAGCGCAGGCTGGGATAAACTTAAGCAAATTAAAATGGAGTACAACTTCACGGACGGTCGTGTCATCGTCCGCGGAAATGTCACAGCCAGGGGAAAGAGAAAGCGCACAGACTATCTGCTTTACTACAAGCCCAATATTCCTTTGGCTATCGTCGAGGCAAAGGATAACAGACACAGTGTCGGAGCCGGAATGCAACAGGCCATCGAATATGCCGAGGTGCTGGACATCCCGTTTGTGTACAGCTCAAATGGCGACGGTTTCTTGGAACACGATATGAAATCCGGCAAAGAGCGTGAATTGATGTTGGAGCAGTTTCCCTCGCCGTATGATCTCTGGCAGCGGCACATCGGCGACGAGCATTTCACGCCGGAGCAGGAACAACTTATTACCGAGCCGTACTATTTCCAGCTGGGTGATAAGACCCCTCGCTACTATCAGCGCATCGCCATCAACCGCACCGTTGATGCGGTTGCCCGTGGGCAAGACCGCATTCTCCTCGTTATGGCGACCGGCACTGGCAAGACTTATACTGCGTTCCAGATTATTCATCGCCTTTGGAAATCCGGCCGAAAGAAAAAGATCCTGTTCCTTGCTGACCGCAACATTCTTGTCGACCAGACCATGCAACAGGACTTCAAGCCTTTTGCAAAGGTCATGACGAAAATCGAGGGCAAAAAGCTGGACAGCTCCTATGAGTTGTATCTGTCCCTTTATCAGCAGTTGGCCGGTGATGAGAATGAAGAGCCGTTCCGTGCATTCCAGCCGGATTTCTTCGACCTTATTGTCATCGATGAGTGTCACCGTGGCAGTGCCAAGGAGGATTCCCGCTGGCGCAGAATACTCGAATACTTCCACAGCGCCACCCAGATCGGCATGACGGCTACGCCGAAGGAAACGAAAGAGGTATCCAATATCTCTTACTTCGGCGAACCCATCTATACATACAGTCTGAAGCAAGGTATCGACGACGGTTTCCTTGCGCCGTACAAAGTTCTCCGTGTCGGTCTGGACAAAGATCTGGAAGGCTGGCGTCCCACAGCGGGACAGCGGGATATCTACGGCTATGAGATTGATGACCGTGAGTACAATACCAAGGACTACGACAAGAACCTCATCATTGATGAGCGTACCAATGCCGTTGCAAAACGTATTACTCGCTTTTTGAAGGAGAACGACCGCTTTGCCAAGACCATCGTATTCTGTGTGGATATAGACCATGCAGAGCGTATGCGGCAGGCGCTCGTGAATGAGAACAGCGACCTTGTGGCGGAGAACGCCAAGTATGTCATGCGCATTACCGGTGACAACGCCGAGGGCAAGGCGCAGCTCGACTACTTCATCGCAGAGGATAGCAAATATCCCGTGATCGTTACGACTTCCAAACTGATGACAACTGGCGTGGACTGCAAAACATGCCGGCTCATCGTTTTGGACAACAACATAAACTCCATGACCGAGTTCAAACAGATCATCGGTCGTGGTACACGACTCAAGCCCGATTATGGCAAAGAGTATTTCACCATTATGGATTTCCGCAACGCCTGCCGACTTTTCGCAGACCCGGAATTCGATGGAGACCCGATCTCTATCATTGATGATGACGATGATCCCGGCGAAGAGCCGACCATCGATCCGCCGAAGCCGCCCGCCCCGACTCCCGGTCCCTGCGGGGACACCGACGATCCGCCTGAAAAGAAGCATAAATACCGGGTGCGTGGTGTCGAGGTCACGATTTTGAACGAGCGAGTCCAATACTACGACAAGGACGGTAAGCTCATCACGGAAAGCGTGACGGATTACTCCAAGAAGAACATTCTCGGTGAGTATGCCACCCTGGATTCGTTCCTCCGTGCCTGGAACTCCGAGGAGAAGAAACAGGCAATTATTGATGAACTCCAGGAGCGTGGCGTTCTGCTAGAGGCGCTGCGCGAGGCATCAGGCAATAAGGACATCGACGATTTTGACCTAATTTGCCACATTGCCTACGACAAGGCACCGCTGACGAAGGCAGAGCGGGCAAACAATGTCCGCAAGCGTGGATACCTCTACAAGTATTCCGGCTTGGCACAGGAAGTTCTGAGTGCGCTGTTGGACAAATACATGAACGAGGGCATTCAGGACATCGAGAACCTCGAAATCCTGTCCAATGACCCGTTCCGCAAATTCGGCACCCCCATGAAGATTGCAAAGCTGTTCGGCGGCAAAAACGGATACATTCAAGCCATCCGTGATTTGCAGAAGGAAATCTACGCTGCGTAAGGAGATATAAGCTATGAGTTTAAATAACCTGGTAAAACGACTGCAGGACATCATGCGCAATGACGCAGGCATCAACGGCGATGCCCAGCGTATCGAGCAGATGGTTTGGATTCTCTTTCGAAGGTGTATGACGCCAAGGAAGAGATATGGGAGTTTTACGACGAGAATTACACCTCCATCATCCCTGAGGAGCTGCGCTGGCGCAATTGGGCCGTAGACCACAAGGATGGCAAGGCTCTCACCGGCGATGCGCTTCTGGACTTCGTGAACGGAAAGCTGTTCCCGACCCTCAAGGCCATCGCAATCGATGAGAATACACCCATGAGCCAGATCATCGTCCGCACCGCCTTCGAGGACAACAATAACTACATGAAGGACGGCATCCTGCTCCGCCAGGTTATCAATGTCATTGACGAGATCGACTTTGAAGAGTACGAGGACCGTCACGCCTTCGGCGAGATCTACGAAACGATTCTCCGCAGTTTGCAGAGCGCCGGTAACTCCGGTGAATTCTATACGCCCCGTGCGGTCACGGACTTCATGGTGCAGATGATCAAGCCGAAGCTCGGCGAGTCCATTGCGGACTTCGCATGCGGTACAGGCGGCTTCCTTACCTCTGCGCTGAAGGTGCTGGACGCCCAGGTGCAGACTGTCGAGGACAGAACGGTTTACAGCAACTCCATCTACGGTATCGAAAAGAAGGCGCTGCCATTCCTTCTGTGCGCCACAAATATGCTGCTCCACGACATCGACAATCCTCGCATCATCCACGGCAACAGTTTGGAAAAGAATGTGCGTGAGTACAAGGAGAGCGACCGCTTCGATGTCATTCTGATGAATCCTCCTTATGGCGGCAACGAAAAAGAGGGCGTGAAACAGAATTTCCCGGCTGACCTTCGTAGCAGCGAAACCGCAGACCTCTTTATGTCTGTCATCATGTATCGGCTGAAGCAGAACGGCCGGTGCGCCATTATTCTGCCGGACGGCTTCCTGTTCGGCACGGATAACGCAAAAATGGCGATCAAGGAAAAACTGCTGTCCGAGTTCAATCTCCATACGGTCATCCGTATGCCGCACAGCGTGTTTGCGCCGTACACCTCTATCACAACAAACATCCTTTTCTTCGACCGGACGCATCCCACGACGGAGACCTGGTTCTATCGTCTGGATATGCCGGAGGGATACAAGAACTTCTCCAAAACGAAGCCCATGAAGCTGGAGCACTTCGCCCCGACTGTTGAGTGGTGGGACAACCGTGAGGAAATCACTATCGACGGCTTCGACAAGGCGAAGAAGTACACCGTCGAGGAACTGAAAGCACGGAGCTATAACATTGACCTTTGCGGCTATCCTCACGAAGAGGAGGAGATCCTGCCGCCAAAAGAACTGATTCAGCAGTACCAGGAAAAGCGGGCCAGCTTGAACGCTGACATCGACCGCATCCTTGCCCAGATCACCGACATCCTTGGCATCGACATTACGGAGGAGGGCGACGAATGACTGCGCAGCAACTGAAAAACTCAATTCTCCAGATGGCTGTTCAAGGCAAGCTCGTGCCGCAGGACCCGAATGACGAGCCCGCCAGCGTTCTGCTGGAACGCATCCGTGCGGAGAAGGAGCGGCTCATCAAAGAAAAGAAAATCAAGCGTGAAAAGAACCCCTCCGTCATTTTCAAAGGTGCCGATAATACTCCTTATGAGAAAATCGGCGATGAAGTGCGGTCGCTGGCGGATGAGGTACCGTTTGAAATCCCCGATTCGTGGGAGTGGGTGCGGCTCATTGATGTCTGTGAGTACATCCAGCGTGGAAAGTCACCGAAGTATTCTCCAATCAAAAAGTACCCCGTTGTCGCCCAAAAGTGCAATCAATGGAGCGGTTTTTCGATTGAAAAGGCACAGTTTATTGAGCCGAATTCTCTGTCCTCCTATGGGCCTGAGCGTCTTTTGCAGGACAACGACCTAATGTGGAACTCTACTGGCCTTGGCACACTTGGACGAATGGCTATTTACAAAACCGCAGCTAATCCGTATAAGCTGGCTGTTGCTGATAGCCATGTCACCGTTATACGCCCTCTGAAACAGTTTGTTCTCCCGGAATACTTGTACTACTACTTTGCCAATCCAAGCGTACAAAGCGTTATAGAAGATCAGGCAGACGGTACTACGAAGCAGAAGGAACTTGCCACAGCGACCATCAAAGCGTATCTAACACCAATTCCTCCCCTTGATGAGCAACGCCGTATTTTGGCGAAACTGTCGGAAGTCCTACCAGTAGTGAAGAACTATGGCGTAGTATACGATGAAACCACAGCAATGCAGGAAGCCTTCCCTGAGTCCCTCAAGAAGTCGATTTTACAAGAGGCAGTCCAGGGCAAGCTGGTACCGCAAGACCCATCCGACGAGCCTGCAGAGGCTCTGCTGGAGCGTATCCGGGCGGAGAAGCAGCGGCTCATCAAGGAAGGCAAAATCAAAAAGGACAAGCACGAATCTGTCATTTTCAGACGGGATAATTCTCATTATGAGAAGTTGGACGGTGTGGAGCGCTGTATCGACGATGAACTCCTATTTGAAATACCCGATTCTTGGGAGTGGGTACGGCTCGGTACTGTTTTGGAAATAGCACGAGGAGGTTCCCCACGTCCGATCCAGCAATATCTTACGACCGAGCCGGACGGAATAAACTGGATCAAAATCGGTGATACGGACAAAGGCGGGAAGTACATTTACAAAACAAAGGAGAAAATCCGCCCGGAAGGGGTTGCAAAAAGTCGCATGGTTCATAGCGGTGACTTTTTGCTCACAAACTCAATGAGTTTCGGACGCCCCTATATTCTCAAATCTGACGGTTGTATCCACGACGGTTGGCTCGTTTTGTCGAATAGATTTGAATGCTACTCTGTGGATTTCCTATATTACATTCTTTCTTCGCCGTTTGCGTACTACCAGTTCTGTGATAGCGTCAGTGGTGCTGTGGTAAAAAATTTGAACAGCGATAAAGTTGCAAATGCACTCTTTCCACTCCCTCCACTTAGCGAACAGAAACGGATTGTTCAGCGGATTGAAGAGCTGCTCCCGCTGGTCAAAGGGTTGTAAAAGGAACACGGTATAATATCATAGTGAAAGGAGGTCTTTCACTATGATAGAAGAATTCGAAAGACACTTGAGGGGCACAAACCTCTCGGAAAACACGATATAGATGGTCGAAAAATGAAAAACCTTTCAAACAGATTTTTGCGTGGGAATGGCGTCCAAAAGGGAGAGAACCGTGTTGGATTCATGAGACGTTTATCCGTGATTTACATTAAAAGCAAGGCTGTGTTTTATATAAGCACAGCCTTACCTATTTTTTGGTCCTACACGTTGTAGGAATATACACACAAAAATAATCAAATCACCTTACTGTCATTGTAACCGTCAAATCTCCCTGCGCATAAAAAG
>ENA-OOXF01000831-OOXF01000831.1-human-gut-metagenome-genome-assembly--contig:-NODE-831-length-22405-cov-3.724609_pt1 | contig 22405 bp, 15 predicted proteins | sample MGYA00241586_ERZ501341 | MGnify/ENA primary metagenome ERZ501341 (study PRJEB25962, sample SAMEA2042985) | human gut metagenome | biome: human gut; feature: human-associated habitat; material: faeces... | reverse complement strand
TTTCATCGCTCACACCTCACCTTTCCTGTTCCTTGTTTCTGTCAGCTCGGCGACGGTAGATTTCCTCCGACACACGGGAGCCGATCTCGCTCATCGCTGAACGGGTCTTGGAAAGCTCCGCACGGATTTCCTTGGGGGACTTGCCCGCCAGTTCCTCCGGGATTCGGTCAATGGCGAAGTTCTTCACATCCACGCCGAACTTGCGGCAGAGCATATAGCCGACGCAGACAGCAGAGAAGCCCATATCCCTGCGGCTGTATGCTTCGCAGTTCATTGCAAGCTGAGCGTGACCAAGCTCCTGTGCCACGCACTGGCAGAGCGCAACGCTGTTCCCAATGTCCCTCTTGATATAAAGTGTCTGATCCTCATTCTTATAGAACGCCCCCATATTGGGAGAAGGCAGCTCCTCCACAGTGCTCACATCAATGGGAGCCGTGTCGAGCATAATGGCAACGAGCTTTCGGGGGTCACGGTCAAGGGTGGGTGCGGCAGGCTTCTTGCCGCTGGTCTGCGCCACATCGAATACCTTCTTGACATTGTAGGCAATGCCGGTAGAGCCGTCATTCTTGGTGTATTCAACAGGTTCAAGAATGGACAGGCTCTTAGCACCCTTGTTGACCTTCACGCCGTCCTCCTGCCAATCACGAAAATCCTTGAGCTGCGTCGCCTGCGGCTGCTGCTTATAAATGAGCAGAGCGTTGGCGGCAGAGTAGCGATCCATTCGTGCCTGCGTATCGAGATATGCCCTGAACTTGTCGGGGTCGCTGACGATCTCAGTAGCGGTATCGTCGATCATCTGATACACGGCATCCTTCTCCGCCTTTTTCTTGGCGGCGTATTCCTCCGGGGAGAGCTGCGGACGAGCCGAAGTCCCGGACTTCTTGGGGGTGAAATTGTTAGTCATAGCTGATTACCTCTCTTTTGATTTCTTATGCTTTTTCGGCTGGGTGTGAACCGTCTGACGGTTCGGTTCGGGAGTCTTGCTTTTCTCCTTGGAAAGCGCAGACTCGGCACGGTCTGCTTCTTTGTCAGCTTTTGCAGCAACCTTGTAGCGCTCCAGCTTTTCTCTCACGGAAGGCTTCTTGTCTGCCTGCTTTGCTGTACCCCGGTCAGTAACCGTACCGCTGATCTCGGAGCTTCGCTCGGACGGAGGGCTTTTTTCCGTCTTTGCGACCGTAGGGTTTTCGTGGGACTGACCTTCTTTCTGCAAAGGCTTTCCCATTGCTTCCTCCACGATGATCTCGCCCTTGGTTTTGGTCGGCACTTCCCGTGCCACCGCTTCACGATCAGCTTTGTCCTGCTCCGCCTGCGTGATAACGCCTGCCTTATCGACCTTGCCGATCTCGAAGCGTTCCACAATGCGCTGGATTTTGGAAGCGTCCTCTGCACGGGCGATAATATCCACGGGTACATCTTCTCCCTTGGCGCTCTTATCTCTCAGGACACAGTAGAGAACGCCATAGCGTTTCGCCTGTTTGGTGAACTGTGCCAAGTCCTTGTTCGGGATAGAAAAGACCTTCAGTTCCTTTCCGGACTTGATCATATTGGTGAGCCGTGCCTTGCCTTTGGTCTGTTGTTCCTGCTTCAGCACGGACACGAGAAGCAGGGCGACATTCTTTGCCGCCGAGCCTGTAAGTTTTGCGGCAACTTCAAAGCCTTCAAGCGAGAGCCTGACGACCTGCTCAGCCGCATCACCGCCGTTGTTCATAGTTGCGGTTCTCCTTTCGTTTTGATTTTTCTTCCTCTGCTCGAACTGCATCCACCTTTTCCTCGATAACCTTGGAACGGACAGCGATCTCCTGACAGAGTTTGACCTCCTTGCGGAGTTCTTTCAGCTTCTCGGTAAGAAGCGAGATACTTGCCTTTGCCTGCGACAGCTCTGCATCTGTGATGTTCACTTTTCGTATTTCATTTCGGAGGTGCGCTCTGTCGGCAGTTACGGTCTTGATCTGCTCCTCGACCGAGTGCTGATATGAAAAAAGCTGCTCGTCTGTACCGATGTGGTGCTTGCCGAGCAGCGTGACTTGTTTGGTGAGTTCATCTATCTTCATCAGATCCTCTTTGAAAAGGTAGTGGACTCGTGCGTGATTCTGTTGTCCTGCCTTGTACTTCGGTAGATAGCCGAGCCGGTAGCAGTAGTAAAGGTACAGCCCATACAGACCGCCGACTTTTCCAATTCTGTCGCTCCGTGTTCTGAGTCGGTATTGCTTCGGTCGGTAGGTTTTCGGCTGAAACGGCTCGAAGTCGATGTTATCACGGTTTTCAATGAGCCGCCGGGTGATACGCTCCTTGGTGTATTCCTCACCGAGCCTGTGCAATCGGATCGGGCGTTCATCACCCTTTCCCTTAATCGTCCAATACTTCCGCTTGGGATTGGAGCCGAGGGTGTATCCCATCTCAGACAGATGATATTCAAGCTGTCGAAGATTGTGGCTCATTGCAATGGCTTCATCCAAGGCGGCACGGGCGAGGTTGTAGCGTGTAGGCATACCGGCTTTGTCCTTTTGCGTCAGGATGCGGGGCGATTGATAGGCTTCCGGGTTCTGTACCACGGACAGTCCGTGTTCCAAGCAGACCTCATCGGCAATATGGCGGAAGTACCACCACGCTTTCTCTTTGTTCTGCAATCGCTTGCCGTCCCTGAACGAGACGGAGTTCACAACGAAGTGGCAGTGAAGATGCTCCGTATTCAGGTGAGTAGTTACAAGAACTTGAAACCGGTCGCCCCACATTCTTTCTGCGAACGCAATACCGACCTGCTGTGCAAGCTCCGGTGTGATGTCGGTTTCTTCAAAGCTGAGATAACCGTGATATGCTTGGATGCCATCCGGCTTGTCGAATTGCTCTTTCACCGTGATGAACTGTTCACGGGCAGTTTGCGGATTACAGTGGATGCCCTCACAGAACAGCTCCCGTTCTGTTTTCTCTCCATCCTTTGCATAGGCGACAACATCACGGAGTGCCTGATAATCGGCGTCGCTGTACTTGGACTTTGACTTTGTGGTTTTCTCAGGATTGGAAGCGTAGTCGAGAACGGTCGCAAGGCGAACCGTGACCGGCCACAGCTTACTTACTGCCATTTCAGGTCGCTCTCACCGGGTCGAAGAAACTGACGCTCCATATCTGCCTGAAACTTGTGCAGGCGATCCAACTCACTGTTCAGCTTCTGCGTGTCGATAAAGCCAAGGGCATTTGCCTTAACGGAGATCTGATGGATGTTATTGCCGATGGCGGAGAACTCCCGCATCGCATCATAGAAACGGTCATCAGGCTTCTCCTTCGGCTCATATCCACGGAGCAACAAACGGACGAGCGCCGCTTCAGACAGGCAGGTTTTCTTTGCTTTCTTCTGCAAGTCCTGCGCTTCGTCACGGGAAAACCAAAACTGCTTCTTGATCGTTCTTTTCATAAATGGATTTCATCCTTTCTCTTGAAATGTATGGTGCTTCTTGCACGGGGTATTAGGGGGTTCCCCTAACGAGCGATTTACTGTTTTTGCCCGGTAGGAGTAAAAACAGTCTGCTCGTTAAGATAATACAGAGCGTTCGGGGGAACCCCGTTCTCATTGAGATCAGCGTTCTTTGTCCGCCCTGACGGGCTTAAAAGGCACAGCTACGATCTCATTGTTGACTCTCATAAAGCGTTCGGGGTATTTGAATTTCTCACGGTATTTCTCCGCAAGGTCAGGCGGGAGGGACTGAAACCTCTCTGCTTCAAAGGGAGCATAGACAATGAAAAACTTCCCGCAGATAATGTCCAGCATCTCACGGGAGTTCTCCTCATAAACGGCACGATTAGGTGCCATACCTGTGATTTTTCCTTCCTCGTTACAGATGATGGCGACCTCATCTTCAAAAGGCATATATTCCTCAATGTCGCCGCCGACCACTGTCTGCATTACCTCCAAGGTATCGTCGATCTCAATCATCTTGGGATACTTGTTCGGCTCAACAAGCAGAACGGAAATCTTTCCGTCGCTTGCTTTCACCGGCTCTTTACAGGGTGATTTGTCGAAAGAAATCGACTTGAACCCGATACTGTCCACGAAGTAAAAGCCGGGATTCAGGGTGTCGCTCTCCCTGATTTCGACTACATCCGACACGGAAAGAGAGCGTCCCTTGTAGTCGGCGGGATGGTTGATATTGAACTTCTCATAGATGGTTTCGAGGGAATTGCAATCGAGTTTCCCGTCATAAACTCGGTCGTAGAGGACGGGATCGACCGCCTTGGAGTGCTGGAATCGTTCAAGGGTATCCAGTCCCAAGAAGCATACACGATTGTTGTCCCGGTCTGTGTTGATCTGATAAATGCTGAACTCAGTCATCGTTCATTCGTCCTTTCTTTGGTTTTGTTGCGGTGGATACCGAGCTGAAAGCAAAGAAAGTCATTGTAGTCCTTGCCGCAGGGCGGTGGGCTGTCAATGACTTCATACTTGCTCGGCAATATGGTTTTCAGTGCAAGGCTGGCTTTTCTCCCGGCATTATCGTTATCGAAGTGCAGGAGAATTTTCTTGATTTGCGGCTTCTCATCGAGGTACTTCACAAGAGCCGCAGGGGTAGTGCTGTCCTCGATTCTCTCCTTGGGCAGATACACACCGGCGAGGGAAACAAGGTTGTCTTTCCGCCAATCCCTGCCCGCCATCTTTTCAAGCGTCGCATAGGAAAGCAGGTCAATGGCACACTCAAAGAGATGCACCGTACTGCTCTCGCTGTCTGCGATCCGAAAAGAATAGTGCTTGTCACTGCCGGAGCAGTCACCCAAAACACGGCGGTCATTGGTCGCTCGGTAGGACGCATAGCGAGGGATATTCTTCTCATCAAAGCCCACGCACACAAGGTTATGATACGGCAGGCTCTCGAAAATCAGTCCCTTGTCAATGCAGTATTGGATGATGGAATAGTCGATTCCTCTGCCGAAAAGATACTCTGTAATTCTTTCTGTGGAAGCACTTTTATCCGGCAGAAGCAAGACCTTCGGCTCTGTTTTCTGCTTTGGCTTGACTGTCGTTGACGGCATTACTGCCGCTTTTCCCATCAGCGATTCGACCGCCTCTACAAAAGAACAGCCCTTGACTTTCACAAGATAGTCAAGGGCATTGTAGCCGCCGATGCGCTGTGACCACCACATCCACTTGCCGTTAGAAATCTTCAAGCTGTCGTGGGTGCGGGTGGTATAGTTGTTGCCGGAAATTCGGACAAGCTCCTGCGGCTCACAGCTTTGCAGATAGGTAAGCAGGTCGATTTGCCGTGCCTGTTCCACCACCTCTGGGGGGATATACGGCATAAAATCACCTGCTTTCCCGGTGCTGTTTCTTCTCCTGCCGTTGCAGGCTCTTATCCGCTTCCGTTTCGATGGAGTCCCGGATGGTATCCATATGCTCGGTTTCTCTGTCCCGGAACTCCTTATACACATCACTCAGAGGACAAGGGGAACGAAGCAAAGCCCTTGCCTTTTCCGGCTCAAGCTCCAGCTCCTCCATACACATCACGATGTCCTCCCGCATCGTGTATTCGTAGGTATGATTGAGAATTTCGCACGGCTCCTGACGCACAAGCCAGTCCCGGTATTTGTCCTGTTCGGCTTTCATTTTCTCGTAAAGTCGAGCGTTGTAATCTGTTTCGTTCATAGCGAACACCTCCTTCAAAATAGAAATAGCCGCCTGATTTCTTTTGAAAACCAAGCGGCTATGTGTCGGCAGTATGAGATCATTCCCATACCGCATTAGTCAGCGTTCCAAGTCCTTCGGTTTCTTTTCGGGCAGTTCTTCACCCTCATCGGGTTCACCGCCGACGATCTCGTTCTCACGCTTATCCACATTGAGCAGTGCGTTGAGTTCATTCAGCCGGTCGGTCTTGGCTTTCAATTCTTCCTCCTGCGGGAACGGTCTTTCCACATCGACCTTCGCAGTTTCAAACTGCTTTTTGATGTTGTCAAGCTCCATTTCGTTCATCTCCAAACGCTTTGGAAGCCCCTCCAGCGCATTATCAAAGCGGGTGATATTACCGAAGGTGTCCGTGCCGAGGGTTACGGGATAACCAAGCTCACCCTTGAGCCGCACTTTGTATTCTCTTGCTTCAAAGTACAGCTCCATCGTAAAACCACGGTACTCACCGAGGGGAATGGGTTCGGGATTCGTCATTGCCTTACACGCCTCCAAGATGGCGTTGCCGGCATCCGCTTTCTCTGAATAGAAAGCACCCTTGACCGTCATACCCACAAAGGTTTCATCAGACGGCTTCGGGTGCTCTGCCACTCTTTCAATATCGGATTTTAATCCCGCAATTACATCGGAGCGCCGTGCGATCTCCTGCGGATAGAACTTGATGATCTTATCCTCCAAAGCATATTTTTCGGAAAGGAAACTGGACTTTAAGAGCCGCAATTTCTGAACCTGAATGTCCAAGTCCATCTTCTCTTTGATGTGGGGATTGCCGGTCGCCAGCATTTTGATTTCAGCATAGGACAGTGCGGTTTCGTCAATATCTTCGCAGGAGCGTACCGGCGATTTGCTGGTCATTATCTGCGAAGCGAACTTCTGCTTGCCTTCCACGAGCTGATATAAGTAGGCATCAAAGGTTTCTTCCGTTACAAAACGGTAGATGTGAACCTCTGCATTTTCGTTGCCTTGCCGGATGCTTCTGCCGAGCCGCTGTTCCAAGTCAGACGGTCGCCACGGGCAATCGAGATCGGAGGATGCGGCAAGTTTGTTCTGCACATTCGTACCGGCTCCCATCTTCTGCGTACTGCCCATCAGGATGCGGACATCCCCTCGGCGTACCTTCTTGAACAGCTCCAGCTTCTTTGCTTCGGTATCTGCTTCGTGGATGAACTTTATCTCATCGGCGGGTACGCCACGGGCAATCAGCTTCTGTCGAATGTCGTCATAGACATTGAAGGAGCCATCGTTTTTCGGCGTAGACAGGTCGCAGAAGAATAGCTGGGTCAACCGTTTCTCACTGCCACGCTCCCAAGTTTCAAACATAGCGTCCACGCAGGCGTTGAGCTTGCTGTCCTCAAAATCAGGGAGCAATGGATTGATAAGCCGCTGGTCAAGTGCCAGCTTTCTGCCGTCGTTTGTGATCTTGAGCATATTATCCACTCTTGCATCAACCATACCGTTCCGCACCCTTTCGGCTCTTTCCGCAAGCCCCGCAACCATATCCCTTTGGATTTCAGAGGGCTTCACTGAGATGTTGTGAAAGACCGCTTTCGGCACTGGCAGGTCAAGCATATCCGCTGTTTTGATGTCTGCGATTTCCTTAAACATCGCCATCAGCTCCGGTAAATTGTAGAAGCGGGCAAAGCGTGTTTTTGCTCGGTATCCCGTTCCTTCGGGTGTTAGTTCTACTGCCGTAATGGTTTCTCCGAAAGTGGAAGCCCAGGCATCGAAGTGCTGCAAGTTGTTCTGAACAAGGGTGTTGTACTGCAAGTACCGCTGAATGGTGTAAAGCTCGACCATTGAATTGGAGATCGGCGTTCCTGTCGCAAACACTACCCCACGCCCTCCGGTCAACTCGTCCAAGTACCTGCATTTCATAAAGAGGTCGCTGGATTTCATCGCTTCGGTTTGGGCGATGCCGCCTACATTCCGCATCTTAGTAAAGAGGAACAGATTCTTATAGTAGTGGCTCTCATCAATGAAAAGTCTGTCCACACCCAACTCCTCAAAGGTCACTGTATCATCCTTTTTGGATTGGTCGTTGAGCTTATCGAGCTTCTGCTTGACAGATTTCTTTGTGCGCTCCAGTTGTTTTACGGAGAAGTTATCTCCACGGTTCTTTTTCAATTCCGCAATGCCCTCCGTTACCTCTTCAAGCTGCTGTTCGAGGATCGCCCGCTGCCGTTCAATGGACATCGGTATTTTCTCGAACTGCGAATGCCCGATAATGATGGCATCGTAATCGCCGGTGGCAATTCTGCCGCAGAACTTTTTGCGGTTCTTGGTTTCAAAGTCTTTCTTCGTTGCCACCAAAATGTTGGCTGAGGGATAGAGCTGTAAAAACTCCGATGCCCACTGCTCAGTGAGGTGGTTGGGTACGACAAACAGGGATTTACTGCACAATCCGAGCCGTTTGGACTCCATCGCCGCCGAAACCATCTCGAAGGTTTTCCCCGCGCCCACGGCGTGTGCAAGCAGCGTATTGCCGCCGTATAGGATGTGCGCCACCGCATTTCTTTGGTGTTCCCGAAGCTCAATTTCCGGGTTCATACCACTGAAAACGATGTGGCTTCCATCGTACTCACGGGGACGCAGGCTGTTGAATTTATCGTTGTAAAGGCGGCATAGCCGTTCTCTGCGCTCAGGGTCAGACCAGACCCAATCCTGAAAGCCCTGCTTGATAAGCTCCTGCTTTGCCTGTGCGATTGCCGTTTCCTTTTTGTTCAGGACGGCTTTCTTTTTGCCGTCTGCGTCCTCTACATAGTCGAAGATGCGGACATCTTTAAGGTTCAGCGTTTCCTCGATGATCTTATAGGCGTTGATGCGCCCCGTACCGTAGGTACTGTATGCCTTCACATTGCTGCGGTCATAGGACTTACCCTCAATATTCCACTCACCGGTATAGGCAGAGAAATGAACCTTGATGTTCCACTGTGCGTACCTCGGTGTTCCCAAGAACTCAAACATAAACTGTTCGACAATTTCGGTCGGCAGCCAAGTAGCACCAAGCCGAACGGCGATCTCGCTGGCGGTCAGGTCTTTCGGCTGTACCCGTTCCAGTGCTTCCACATTGATGGTGTAATCTTCGGGGTAAAGCTCCGCCGACTTTCGGGCGAGTACCAGCTTTTCCCGGACATTGCCGGAGAGGTATTCGTCTGCCATCAGATACTTTGCCTGCGTGGAATTGCCGTACCCGTGCATTGGGTTCAGAAAGATAACGCCCTTTAAGTCTGCAAAGATTTCTTCCTCGGTCTTGCCGGTCAGCTCGCACATATAGTCCATATCCACACGGGCTTTTTCGCCCATAGAAACAGCAAGTGCTTCGCTGGCGGTATCTACGGAAGTGACCGGGGTGTGTGGTTTGATGGTTCGCTTGTAGAATATATCCGCCTTGCGTTCAAGCTGCCCTTCATCGCCCAAGACCTCAAGAGCCGAGAGCAGAGAAAAGGAGCTGTCCTGCGAAAATGCGGAGCTGTTGGCACGGCTGTTGATAAGTCCGTACTGCTTGGAAAAGGTATCATAAAGAGCGTTTAATCGCTCCTGCTCCGCTTTAATTTCCGAGTCGGGGTAGTCCTCCGTCTGCAATTCGATCAGCTTTCTGACCGAATCACGGATGCGGATCATACCCTTTATGCGGTTCTCTGCGGTAGCCGATACCTCCACCGGAGCCATACGGCTGTTTTCTCGGAAGTAGATTTTATCGTCCAGCACTGTATAGGAGAAGTTGCGGACGGTGGGATCTGCGGGAATGGAATTGTCCTCCTCTGCAAGCTCATCCTCCACCTCATATGCGGTCAGCTCACCGTGAATATTGGAAACGGCTTCGCTGAGCTGTTCGGCAAGGTCTGCCCCCTCGTAAGGGACGCAGGTGGCTTCGGGACCGAAACGCCCCGACACCATTTTCATCTCTCCGAGTATCATTTCGGGATGCTCAACAAAGTACCTGTTCATCAGGATACCGTTTTCATCCGTGCCGAGCTGTACCCAATCCGGCTCTATATCCACAATGCGGTCACGCTTTTGCAGAATAAGAATGTCCGAAACGACCTCCGTTCCGGCGTTACCCTTAAAGGTGTTGTTCGGCAAACGGATAGCACCAAGCAGGTCAGCTCGCTGAGCAATATACTTGCGGACAGCGGAGTTTTCCTTGTCCATTGTGCCTTTGCTCGTAATGAGCGCCATTACGCCGCCCGGACGGAGCTTGTCCAAGGATTTGGCGAAGAAGTAGTCGTGGATGAGGAACTTGTGCTTGTCGTAACGCTTGTCAGGAACCTTGAAATCCCCGAAGGGTACATTCCCCACAACGGCATCAAAGAAGCTGTCGGGGAGGTTGGTTTCCTCAAAGCCCTGTGCGGCGATAGAGGACTTTTGATATAACTGCTGTGCAATACCGGCAGAAATTGTGTCCAGTTCCACACCGTAGATCTTGCTTTCCTTCATTTCTTCGGGAAGCATACCGATAAAATGCCCGATGCCGCAGGAAGGTTCCAAGATGTTGCCCTCACGGAAGCCAAGCTGTTTCATCACCTTATACACGGCATTGATAACCGTTGGCGGCGTGTAGAAAGCGCTCAGAGTGCTTTCTCTTGCGGAAGCGTATTCCTCCGGCGTCAGGATGTTTTTTAGCATACTGAACTCTGTCTGCCAAGAACCGGCTCGCTCATCAAAGGCTTCGGGAATACCGCCCCAGCCAACATACTTGGAAAGAATGATCTGCTCGTCCGGTGTGGCGAAGCGGTTTTCTTCCTGACACCTTTTCAGAACGGTGATCGCCGCATAGTTGCGGTGGAAGCGTTCTTTCTTGTTGACCTCCTCGACCTCGTGAGAAGCAAGGTCAAAGGTATGACGGTCTGCCATTGGGATTTCGGGATGAATATCAAAGGTCTGCACCCGGCTTTTCTTCGGATGCTCCCAAACAGGGGTAAGGGGTGCTTCCACCTGTGCCAATTCTTCCTCGGAGAGATAAACAAGGTCGTCAAAGGACAATGCTTGCAGTCCTTTTTCGGTCAGTTCCTCAAGAGAAGCATACTGTTCACTGCGGACGACTTTTCCATCCGCAAGGGTTTCAATGCGAAAATCCACAAGGTTGACCCTTGCCTGAATCTCGTGCTTGTCATCCTCTGTGGTGGTGTAGGCAATACCTACATTGGTAAGGTCGGTGTAATCCGCACCGCCCTCACGCTGATACTCCTCACGGCAAAAATCATCAATGAGATGCTTCGCTTTATCCAGAGCATTTTCCGGCAAATACGGGCTGTCGATGATCTCAAAGCCCTTGGGCGGTGGGTCAAGCTGTGCGATAAAACCGTGCGGAATCGTGTTGCCGTCCTTGTCCTTATACAGAACAATACTCATCGGCACACCGTAGTAGTTTTCCTCCTTGATGTCTTTCTCAAAACTATAAGGGCTGGTGTACTCGATGCTTTCACCGACCTTGCCGTCCGTGCCGAGATAGTCGATCCTGCCGATAGGTTTGGACTCGATGGGTGCTTCCTTCGTGGTGGAAACCACGGTGCGGGTAATGCGTTTACCGTCCTCCAAAGCGTTGACCGCTACATCGTACCCTCTGTCGGTCAGCATTGTTAGGTAGGTTTCCAAGCGGTGCTGCGGAAATCCTACCATTGGGACACGGGTGTTGTGATCGACGGCACGGGTCGTCTGCGTCAAGTCAAGAGCAGACCCGACGACCTCTGCATCATCAGCATAGGCTTCAAAGAAATCACCCACCTGATACAGCAAAAGGCTTTTCGGATCGTCTGCTTTGGTTTTAAGATACGCCTGATAGAACTCCGGCAAAGCAGCATCCTTTGGCTTTTCTCTTTCTGCCGCCTGTTTGATACGCTCCACAACGCTTTGTGGCAAGTCCTGCACATAGAAGGTGATCTCACCTTCGGGGGAAATATGAGCAATGTTCTGATAGTCCCCATTGACCTCCACGGCACGGTTCCAAACGGTCAGTCCGTTGCCGAGATAGCCCATCCCGATGTCATACTCGACCTCTTTTTCTTCGGGCTGTATTTTTGCGACCTTCAAATGGTCATTCAGCGGGTTCTCCTGCACCTTGCTGTCGAACTCAGCTCTCGTCATTTCCTTGTTGAAAAGCGGAAACTGCGTATCATAGAGCATCACACGCTCGTCATCAAAGGACAGGATTTCATACTCGTTTGCGCCGAGATAGACGGTGCTGCCGAGGTGGTACTCATATCGCTCATTTCTCGGCTCTGCCTTTTCGGAAGGTGCGGTAGACAAGATTTCTCTCTTCCTGCGTTCCTCGGCAAGCTCTGCACGGCGTTCTTCCCGCTGTTTCAGCCATTCGGGATACTGTGCCATCTCCTTGGGGTTCAGGTAGCGGTCGAGCCTTATCAGTTCGGCAATACGCTTCTCCACTTGACTCCATTTCAGGTCGATGTGGGGCTTATCGTTTCCGATACCCTTAGAGATGCGGATACCCTTACCGTCGTGTTGCTCATCAATGCCGGTTCCGGCAATTACTGGATAAGCACCGCCCCAGCCGTATTCCTCTTTCAGAAAGTCGGCATTTTCCTTTGCAGACAGGCTCTTTTGGAACTGCTCATAGATTCGCATTTTCCCCTCAGAAATGCCGCTGCCACGGGTGAGGACAGCATCGATGATCTCCTGAGAGAAAGTAAAAGCAGAGGGCTTTCGTTCCTCTGCTCCTGCTGTCATCAAGCTCAACTGCCCGTCAATGGACGGCAGCGGCTTCATCGTGTCCTGCAACTCCCCAAGCAGCCGCATCGCTTCAAAATGCTGGGCAATTACGCCCCAATCATAGAAACTCTGTGCCGTGCGGGAGAGATAACTGCCCTCCCAAAGCTGCAACACATTCTGATAGGTCTTGTAGCCCACACGCCGTCCATCGCTCAGAATGACCTCGGTATAGTCGTTGTTGAAAATGCGCTTGATATAAGAAATACGGGCGTTCTCATCAGCGGTAGCTTCAAAGAATGCCCGTATCTCGTCTTTGCTTGCCTTTAGGTGCGGCGTAGTGCCGAGAATTTCACGAATTGTATCATCGCCGCCAAAGAACGGCAGGCTTTTATCCTCGTGGCTTCGGTCGTAGTAGTCTAAGCGAAGATTACCTCCGCCATCACGATCTCCTGAACCCGGCTCCGGATACTGTTCATCTTCCGAACCCAGCTCATCATATCCGTCGCTTTCAGATTCTCCGTCACGCCCTCCGACGCTGCCATCTGCTCCGTCAGCATCTGTTCCAGCTCGTTCGCTCTGCGCTCCGTGTCGTTCAGATGCTCGTTCAGGGCGCAGCTCGTCAGCAGGTTGTAGTAGCGTACCTTGTGATGCTCCTTCAGGAACTTCTTCCGCATCCGGGCGTACCTGCCCATCGACAGCTCCGGTTGCTCCGGCATTGTCAGATCGGGGAGCAGATAATCTCCCTGCCTCGTGTAAGTGATCTCGTTCATCGTCAGGACTCCTTTCGGTTTTTTCTTTGCCTACATTGTAATCGGCTTTGGTTTTCTCTGCAATTATGCGATTTTGACGGTCGAGGGCAAAAATGGTGCGGGAAATCTCCGCAAGTCCCATCTCCGCAATATCGCTGGTGGCATAGCCGAGGGCGTTCAGCGTGGCAGGGGTCGTAAAATTCACCACATCCCGAAGATCATCGGGTTCAAAGTATTCTCCGGCTTCAATGCCCAGGCGGGTCATTGTCATATAGGCGACGCTGTTTCTCACCGCTTTTTTGAAAATGTGGGTGATTTCTTCTTCGGATACGCCGTCCAGGAAGCTGTCTTTCACGCTGTAAATCAGATCGGGGAGATAGTCGGGGATGTTGTCCTCTACGGCGTTTCTTGCCGCCGACTCGATGGCAACGGCAAGGGTTTCCTTATCGTCCAACTCGCCAAAGGTGCTTTCCAGCGTGTCGATCACTTCTGCCGTGTATTCGTCCCGCATTTGCCAAATGGGAACTCTGCGGGAAAAGCGGCTGGGATGCGTGTCGGAAATATCGAAGTAGTGGACAAGCCGCTGGCGTCGTTGGTCGGCATCCTCAAAGACGGCAATGCCGTGCGCCCCACGGTTGACCCATCGCCCGAACTTTTGGTTCCAGTCGTCAATCTGAAGAACGGCGGTGGCGTCCGGTCTCTGTGCGTGAACCAAAAGCTGTTCATCAAAGCGCAGACGGTAGTTGTAGCAGGCAGAGCGCAGAAACGCCTCCCAGCTTGCGGGGTTTGCAACGACCGTTTTGCAGGTTCGGTTATACAGCTCCGAAATGAAGTCGTATTTTCGTGCCATCGGCGGACACCTCCTTATCGTTCATAGTCTTTGGGCTTGATGGCTTTGCCGTTCTCATCATAGCTCTTGGGTTTGGCGGCAATGGAGTCCCACCGAATCATAGAACCGGCAAGCATCGCCTGCTCCTGTGCCTTAGTCACGCCCAGCTTCTCATTGAACTTATCCTTAATCGCTTCGTTCTCCACACGGTTCCCATCGTTAAACCTTGTGGCGGTATAGCCCTTTTGCCAGCGGTCGATTTGAATGACTTCGCCGGTAGACGGGAGTATGGAATAGCACATCGGAGGCAAGGGCGGCTCCATAGGAGCGTAGGTACAGCCGCCTTGCTCCATACGCTCGGCAAACTCGCAAATGTGAAAGAGATTGCGTCCGACCTCTGTGTGATAGTTGTCAATATAGCGGCAGGGATAGCTTTCCGTCTTACCGTCACGATCAGTCACGACGATGCGCTCACCGTCCGGGATACGGAACAGCTCTCTATAGTGGCTGTCAATAAAGCGAATATCCCGGTTGGCTTCTTCGATGTGCTTGTCCAGCCATTCCTTTACATAGCAGAGGCAGTAGAAGTTATAGTCGCCCCTCGTTGGATTACAGCGAAGCACGAACGCATATTTCTCGGTATCTGCTCGGAAGCCGAACTCAGTGGTATAAGCACCCTGCATTTCGCTTTCCTTGTTCTCACGCCCATAACGCACCATCTGAGAACGGCTTTGAAGCAGTCCGTACTCCTCGGAGCGCAGGGCGTTGATTACATCGTCCAAGTCCCGCTTGAACTCATCGCTTTTCCATTGCGGTCGGGTATCAAACCAAGTGGTATAAAACTGATCGCCGCTTGAGCCGAAGTCCCCACGCAGATAACCGATATTGCCTGTCTGCCCTTGAAGCTGCGAGCTTTGAGCGTAGGTGTATTTGCGTTCGGGAACGGTCAGCGGTCGCAGTGTGAAATCTGTCATTATCTTGCGCCCCTTTCTTGCGGTGTTCGTTGTTTTGGGATGTCAAAGCCGTAAACGGCGGCGATCTCATCCCCAAGTCGCCGGGTCAGCCGGGTAATATCGGCTCGTGTGGCTTTGCCGTGATAGATTTTATCTCTCAGGTTCTCCATCTGTGTTTCGGAAACACCGTCTTTGAACACACGGTAGAGATAGTGATTTGTGCCGTCGTGGTGAGTTGCATCGGCACGAAGATCGCCGTACTTATCTACATACCATTCGGTATAGTCGGTGTCGGCATACAGGCAATCTCGGATGTTGCCGGAGGGGATGTCCTTGTAGCCCATCACTCTGCCGTTCCATCTGCCAATGTCGCCAATGACAATGATCGGCTGGGAAAGCTGAACATTCAGGTTGACTCGCTCATCGGAGAGGTAGTCGTAATTGGTTTCCTCCATCCACTCATAGAGTGCCTGCTCATCATTCGGGTCGTCGTCCAGCTCGTTGGCTTCAAGGAACTCCTTGTAGTCCTCTCGCCAGTCGTCCACATCAAGGTTTTGGTTGCTCCAAATGATGTGGCGGTCATTCGGTCGTGTCGCTTGGCTCATCTGTTCCACCTCCCAAGTAAGAGAAAAGGCGGTTCTTTGCAACCTGCTCCTGAAGCTCGGTGATGACCGTCATATCCGGAACGGTCACATCGGGGATTTTCAGGATCGTCGGCAAGGTCAGCGCCTTCAGGTCTTTTTCGGTTTTACAGCCTGCGTCAAAGAGCTTTGCCAGCACCTTCATTTTCTGCTGCAAGCCCTGTTCGCCTGCGGTTTTCTTTGTTGCCATAGAAATCTGCCTCCTTATCGCTCGTGGTCTTTTCCTTGAATTGTGCGGCTAAAAGCAGCCGCTTTTTCTTTTGCCCAATCAGGCATACGCTCCGGCTTTATTTCACCCAGCACATCCATACGCTCATAACGGGTATTCTTGCCGTCATAGAGATTTTTGCAAAATACGGCGCTGCCACGGGCATTTGCTGAAGCTCCAAAGCCACCGGTCACATAATAGAGTTGCCGGTCAGCTCGTTGGTACTCCGGCTTGAGAACAGCCGGATTGATGGCAATGATTTTGCCGTTGATGTCGTTCTTGTAGTGGTCGGGGATACAGTCTACCTGAGTGATAACCGTAACGGGAATATCCAGTTTTTCAACCTCTGCCCGAAACTGCTCGGCATCTTTCTTGATGCGCTCTGCAAAGAACAGTGCCGCATCAATATAGTCGTCACCAACGGCGCACTCGCTAAACTTCTCAAATATGTCGTTTCGCTCTCCGTAGCAGCAGAGGAAGCGTTCTCCGTTGGCACTCTGCTCATTCTCAGCAAGGATGATTTCACGGGAGCCGATGTTCACGGCGCTGAGGACGGTGTAATCACCGACCTTTCTCTTTTCATTTTCCATAGAAATCACCGTCCTTAGTTCATAACATAGTTGGAATAAAGATGCTGCATCCTCTTTCGTGCTTTTCGGCATTCGGGAGAACAAGCCAATTCTGGGTGTTCAGACTGGATTTTTGCTCTCGTCCTACGGACACTTTCAAAATGGGGTAGTTCAAGTTCCTTGTAGTTCTTCATCACGACCTCAAAAGGCATTTTTCCAACCGAGTTTTCATTGCTGTAAAAGCTGTTACACACGAGAAGATACAACATCATATCGTCGCTTCGTGCGTCAACATTGGTTTTGAGAATGGAAATAACCCTATCCTCAATCTTTTTGAGATGGTTCATTGCGTACCTCCTTGTGATATAGAAAAGGGGCGGAGTTTTTGCTCCGCCCCTTGGATAATCAGCTCACTTCTTGTTTTTCGATCTAATCTGCAAGAAGATAAAGCCGCCGATGATAAAGGCTACCAGTACGATAGCCACGATGGTTTTAGGTTCCATTAGTTACGATCCTCCTTTTTCTTTTTCTTGAATCCGATAACGCCGCACACCGCAATGCCCACTGCGGACAGTCCTGCAAGGGCATAAAGCAGCGGCAGATTGGTGGTATCGCCGGTCTTGGGCGTATCACGCAGAACATTGTGCATCTCCACAATGGTGGTGGAGCCGAGCTTGACCGTTGCCTTCTTGTCGGCAGGCAGGACATACATCGAAGAGGCCGAGTTGCTTACCTCAGAAATGGTGTAGTCCCCGATGCGAAGCTCGTCAATGAAGATCTCACCCTTGTCGTTGGTTTCAAGGATAATGTCATAGCCATTTGCACCGGTAATGCGGAAAGCGAAGCCCTTGACCTTACCGTCAGAGGAGGTCTTGACAATTTTCAGGTTGCCACGCATAGCATCATTGACGAATCCGACACCTGCCTTGTTCTCCACCTCGTAGGTCTTGCCGTTGGTGTCGATCATCACTTCATACACGCCGGTATCAAGAACAAACCCCTCCGGTGCTTTGGTTTCCTTGACGAAGTAGCGACCGTAGAACAAGTCGTTCATACTGTATTCGCCCTTTTCCTTTTCGGTCAGTGTGCCGAGCAGCTCATCGCCATCGTCCAGCTTGCCGTTTGCGTTACTGTCCTTATAGACCTCAAAGGTCGCTCCGGTCAGCTTATTGTCAGGATATTCGGAATCCACCTTGGTCAGATGGATGTTTCCACGGACATACTTGTTGACGATTTCAATCTCCACGACCTGACCGTCTGCGCCGATGGTCACGGGATAGATGGTATCGTCCAGCACGAAGCCGTCGGGCTGTTCGATTTCACGGACATACCAAGTGCCGTAAGGGATGCTCTCAAAAGTAAAACTACCGTCCTCTGCGGAAACGGTAGTCATCAAAGCATTTTCTTTTGTGAATCCGCCGTCGCTTGTACGGAAAATACCGATCAGCGCACCGCCGAGGGAATCGCCGTTTTCATCGACCTTCTTACCGGAAACAGAACCGTAGATCAGCTTGTTTTCAACAGCATTCCCATCATTGACAGCGATTTTCACCACCGCTGTATCCTGACCGGCATACGCAAAGGTTACGGGATACTTGGTATCGGAGAGTTTGTAGTGACTATCGGTGGCAAGCTCCTGCACATAGTAGCTTCCAAAAGGAAGGTCGGTCTTAACCTTTGCCGTTCCGTCCTCATTCGGAGAGATGATCTCGATCAGACCGTCTGCGGGAATAGAAGTGCCGCTGGCAGATACGATTTCCTCGGCGGCAAACAGCCCAAAGGAAATGTTCTTCATTTCACCGTTATTGCCAATGCCGAAGCGCTCATTCTGCTCGATGGACTTTACAAGGCTGATCTCCACCTTCTGACGCTCGTTCTCGAACGAAGTCGCCGTTTCCGTTACGGCAACATTCTGACCAGCGTAAACAAGCTCGACGCAGTGAGGTTCCGGGTTGAGCACCATCCCGTGGGGTGCTGTGATCTCACGAACCTCATATTTGCCGAGATAGAGTTCACGGCTCACGGCTGTGCCGGTTGCATCGGTTGTAACGGTGTCCACGACCTCACCCTTCTGATTTCGGACAGTGCCGTCCTGCGTGATAATATCCTCTGCGGCGATGATCTCATAGACCGCACCGGGAAGTCCACGCTTTTCATACTGCGGCTGATAGATGGTGGGCAGTTCGTTTCCGCTTTCATCTACGCCGCCGATGACGGAAACGCCAAAGAACACCTCGCCGGTTTTTTCCACGGTGATGGTGCCTTTCTGTGCCATATTGGGTTTATCCACTTTTACTACCGTAACCCCGCTTTCTTTTGTGGAATTATCCTCCGTGACATCGAAGTACACGGGCGTTTCGTCGAGGACATAGCCGTAGGGAGCCTGTACCTCGACAATAGAGTACCCTTTTCCAAAGGGCAGCTTTTCCGGCGTGACAAGAGAACCTTCTGCATTGGTGTAGAACACATCAATGGTGGTGGGCGTCGGGTAAGTGAAGGTCATTGTTACGGGGTTGCCGTCCGGGTCATAAATCTTGAAGCCTGCACCTGCATAAGGGATGGTCTTGCCGGTTTCTGCGTCCTGCTTCACGATTTTGATGAAGCTGGTAAAGGGTGCATTGTTGATAAGGTAGCGATAAGTCGCCCCGTTTTGAGAGATGAACACATCAAAGTCGGGCATCAGTTTACTGCCTTCCCAGCCGGAAACCTGATGGACGGTGTAGATGCCGTAAGGCATATCCTTGGTCTGTGCAAAGCCGTTTTCGTCACAGGTGAGATAATCACGCTCGGAAGCCTTTGCGCTATCATAGGAGCCTGCGGCTTTCAGATACACGGCAAACTCAGCACCATTTTCGGGTGTTTCGATCTGCGTATCACCGTTATCGGTGTGCTTGATGATGGCGATATTGCCCTTTACGACCTGCTCAGTTACATCATTTGCCGTCTGATTATGCTCCACGGTATAGAGCTGCGGCTCTGCGCCGACCTTATGGACGGTGGTATCAAGCAGATAACCCTCTGACGGAGTGATCTCACGCACCATCCAGTCATCATCGCAGATATATTCCTTGGTGACGAACTGTCCGTTCTTGTCGGTGGTGTAGGTATCCACAAGGGTTTCGCCCTTATAGATGCCGTAAACAGCACCGGCAAGAGAAGCATCACCCTGCGCCGTGCCGGTTTCGGCATCGCTCTTGGTAACGGTCACGGAAAACTTCTTCAAAATATTGAGGAAACTACGGTTCGTGACCTCGTTCCAGTTGATAGGTGCAGACTGCGCTTCGGGAACAACATAGCGAACAGCAGTCTCCACTTCCTCCACGGTATAAGGTGTGGAACCGGAAATGAGGACATCTTCAAAGGTCGCCACGCCGTTTGCATCGGTTGCGGCATACTCGTCCACGGCAATGCCGGAAAGTGAAGTGCCGTATAGGTGGAAGGTCACGCCTTCGTTGAGATTGTCCTCCGAGGACTTCGCGATCTGCAAATCTCCTCGCTTGAGTTTGTTGTTGAAGTTTACGGTAGAAACCTGACCGGAAACTACCGTCACACGGCGGGACTCCTGCGGCTCATACTTGTCGTAATCCATTTCGGTCACGGTGTAAACGCCGGGCATCAGGTTGTCGATCTGAATCTCGCCCTTGGCGTTGGTCTTGACTGTCTGATTGATGCCGTTGCCGGTGACGGTAAAAGTAAGGTTGTCCACCTTGCCGTCCTCCGAGGTCTTGACGATCTTGGCAGAGCCGTAGGACACCTTCAGATTGAGGAATGCCTGCACGGGGTCCATAACAGTGGCTGCGTAAGTGACCGCATCCTGCATGGTTCCGTCAGGCCCATAGTGACCGTCGCTCCATACGACAACGCCCTTGCGAATATTGTTCTTGCTGGCGGAGATGGTCACAGGTTCCGCAGGGGCAGTCTTTGCGGTAATGGTCAGCGTATCACCATTGGTCGTAAAGACAATATCGGACAGGTTGCTGCTGAAGGTATAGTCCGACACCACATGATTGCTGTCAGTCAAGGTAGCTGTGTATTGACTACCGTCCCATTTCAGCTCGACCGTCTGCGCCTTGTTGGGGGTCTTGCTCATAAAGCTGGGAATGACCGTGTGGCTCTGAACGCTGGCTTCGATGCTGTCATAGTAAGCAGAGAAGCGACTATACAGCGGGTGAGAAGTGCGGTACACGGATTTCACGGCATCAGCACTGCCGGGGTCAACATGGTTGAAGTTTGCGTCACGCTCTCCGACGACCGTTTCCCATACCAGCACCTGCGTAGCCATCATGTGCGCCATTTTGTCAGCATCGGCTTCATTCTGCGAGCGCCAGTCGATGGACAAGTCACCCTGATAGCCATACTGCATGATTCTGCCCAGCAGTGTCTTGATGGTATCGGCATCAATCGTGCTGTTGTAATCAGACGGATAGTTCTTCCAATAATCCTCGCCGTATCTTGTATAGCTTTTCTCCAGCAGACGGGGAACCCCCGGCTCGATGCAGTAGCAGGCAGGGCCATCGAAGGAACCGATGGTGTGCAGTGTGGTCATCCAGGTTGCCTCACCGGATGTCCAGCCGTTCATATAATGCAGCTCATCATGCCCCCAAGTGCCGCTATAATCGAGGTTGGCATCCCCGCTTCGAGGAAAACCAATGGAATAAGATTTTGCCACCTCACCGGAAGAAGAAGTGGCAAAGGCGGTGACACCGCCGCCGAGAATGGTTGTGAAGCAGATCAGCAGCGCCATAAGCCCTGAAATGCTTCTGCGATAGAGTTTTTTCATTTGCGTACCTCCTTGTAGATACGAAAAAAGCACCGCATTGCTGCGATGCTGATTTCAAAGTGTTTTGTTTTATGCGTATCCGATGTAGATCAGATAGCTGCCTGCGGAAACGGGCTCATACCAAATCCACACATCGGTGATGTCCGCATCTGCCACATAGCGATTGAGTCGAGATTGTATATCCCGTTCCAGATAGATACAGCCGGCATCTGCATCAATGGGGTTGTCCCAGCAGTACACGGCTTCGCTGTTCAGCGCAAGTCCGATGCTCTCAGCATAGCTCTTGGCAAAGCTGATCCAGTAGCTGATGTCAAATGCCGGCTCTGTGGATTCCTGCTTGGGTGGCTCTGTGGGTTGTGGTTGATCTACCGGTTTTGATTCTTCCGTTGCCGGAGGTGTGGGCTGTTCTTTTTCTGTCGGGGCAGCGGTTTCCGGTCGGCGTTCGGACTCGTCTGTTTTCTTTTCAGGTTCGCTTGGCTGTGGCAGCACTGCCGTGCTGTGGTCAGCCTGATCGGAAACCTCTGTTGTTTGGGTGTCACTTTCCGATACGCTTGCCGGGAACTCTGCGACACGGCTATCCGTTTGCGATTCTGTGCTTTGGGGACGGTCAACCTCCGTTTTCTTTTCTGCCTGAGCCGTTTCTGATTCGCTGGGGATGATGTTACTGTCCGAAGAAGAAATAGGGTCAGGCGTTTCTGCAATATGCGAGGCGTTGTTGCATCCCGTAGTCAGACACAGAAACACGGCGAGTAGAATAACTGCGATTTTGGATTTCATACGCTTCACTCCCTTCGACTACATTCTACCCGATGGGAACTGCTCCGACAAAGATGCGTTTTGAAGCGCAACTTTTCATCATACCGCCAAAACGCAGTTTTCCGAATTGTGCGGACTCCGTTTGCTCTTAGATAGATTTAGCTTAGAGAGATAAAGATAAATCAGGAGATAGTTTATTTCGGATAGTCTGGTAGTTCTCAGGGGTTGGAGTGTGAGGAAGGGGACAGTAGGAAGCATACTCCGTGTACCTATCGGCTGTCACGCTCTGCCCGCTGACGAAGAAAGCGGCTGTAATGCTCCAGTGCTTTGACCACATAATCCTCCGTTTGGCTTACGGGGATATTCTTCGGAATCAGACTTCGCACCTTGTCCCCACGCAGGACGATCTTCTCACGCTGATTTGGTTTTTCCTCGCCCATAATGGCGGACACCACCTCCGGCGTGAGTTTTCCATCTGTGAAGAACTTCCGCATACGAATGGTCTGATCGTGGGACGGGGTGCATTGGTTCAGGTCGATTTCATCAACCACCGCCCGCTGGCTGTCCTCGTCCAAATAGGATAGCTCCACCG
>ENA-OOXF01000787-OOXF01000787.1-human-gut-metagenome-genome-assembly--contig:-NODE-787-length-23140-cov-9.037903_pt1 | contig 23140 bp, 17 predicted proteins | sample MGYA00241586_ERZ501341 | MGnify/ENA primary metagenome ERZ501341 (study PRJEB25962, sample SAMEA2042985) | human gut metagenome | biome: human gut; feature: human-associated habitat; material: faeces... | reverse complement strand
TTTCCAGGTAGTAATGATTACCAAAAACCAATCCGAAAAAGTGGTAAAATTGTCCAAACACAACCAGCTCGTATCCTGGTTTCTTCTGCCAGAAAGAATCAAAAAGAGAGTTTACCGATCTCTGAATGTCCGGATGTTTTTCAGTAAAATGATGATAGATCAGAAGTTCCTGGTGGCTGATCTTCTGCATATATTCAGTACAGACGGAATTAAATTTCAGAAACATGTTCATGTCAAAAACAATGCACTGATAGATACAATCATGAGGAATTCCGGAATGCAGAACTCCGCTGTTGACAAAAATCACATCTCCGGCTTTGGCTGTAAAACTTTTTTCGTCTAAAGTGACGGTAAGTGTGCCCTGGAGTATCCGCATGATTTCACATTCCACATGCCAGTGGTAGGACATGACATAGCGGGGATGCGTACTGTCAATATGGTGAAACTCAAAAGGAAATTCGTAGGTTCCCCGAAGCCTGTCTTCATTTCTTCCAAGATCGTGCAAAATAAAACCCTTCTTTCATAAATTTTATAGATTTTTTAGGGACTTATATAAAAAAGTGAATATTGTACTGCTTTTTGCTATTATAACACAAGTAATTTACAAGATGCAATCGTATAATAAAAACATAGTTCGGACAGGAGTTGTCAGAACCTGAAAAAATGTAAGTTATAATAGTGAATATAAATCTAGGAGGTAATTGTTACTATGGCAAAGAGCAGATTAGTAGGCAGCTATCCGGTTATCGGTATCAGACCAACCATCGACGGACGTAGAGGAGCTCTTGATGTAAGAGGATCTCTGGAAGACCAGACCATGAACATGGCGAAATCCGCAGCAAAACTTTTCGAGGAGAACCTGAAATATTCAAACGGTGAGCCTGTAAAAGTTGTTATCGCTGATACAACTATCGGACGTGTTGGTGAGAGCGCTGCATGTGCTGATAAATTCCGTAAAGAGGGTGTAGATATCACTCTTACTGTTACACCATGCTGGTGCTACGGAGCTGAGACAATGGATATGGATCCACAGACAATCAAGGCTGTATGGGGATTCAACGGAACAGAGAGACCTGGTGCTGTATATCTGGCATCCGTTCTTGCTACACATGCACAGAAGGGCCTTCCGGCATTCGGTATCTACGGACATGACGTTCAGGAAGCTGACGACACATCCATTCCGGAAGACGTTAAAGAGAAACTGTTAAGATTCGGCCGTGCAGCAGTTGCAGCTGCATCCATGAGAGGTAAATCCTACCTGCAGATCGGTTCTGTAACAATGGGTATCGGCGGATCTATCATCGATTCTGATTTCATCGAGTCCTATCTCGGAATGAGAGTTGAGTCTGTTGATGAGGTAGAGATCATCCGTCGTATGACCGAGGGTATCTACGATCACGAAGAGTTTGAGAAAGCTCTCAAATGGGCAAAAGAGACCTGCAAGATCGGCTGGGACAAGAACCCGGAAGAGCTTCAGTTCTCACCGGAGAAGAAAGAGGAGCAGTTCGAGTTTGTTGTTAAGATGGCAGTTATCATCAAAGAGCTGATGAACGGCTGTGACAAACTTGATCCGAAATTCTCTGAGGAAGCAATCGGACACAATGCTCTTGCAGCTGGATTCCAGGGCCAGAGACAGTGGACAGACTTCTATCCAAACGGTGACTTTGCAGAGGCTATGCTGAACACTTCCTTTGACTGGGAGGGCGCTCGTGAGCCGTACGTACTTGCTACAGAGAACGATGTTCTTAACGGACTTGGAATGATGTTCATGAAACTCCTTACAGGACGTGCACAGATCTTCGCTGATGTTCGTACATACTGGAGCCCGGAGGCAGTTAAGAAAGCAACAGGATATGACCTTGAGGGTGTTGCCAAAGAAGCTGGCGGATTCCTTCATCTGATCAACTCCGGTGCTGCTTGCCTGGATGCTAACGGACAGGCTAAAGATGCTGATGGCAACCCAGTTATGAAACAGTGGTGGGATGTTACAGAAGAAGACCAGAAAGCAATCATGGATCATACAGAGTGGTGTATGGCCGACAACGGATACTTCCGTGGAGGCGGATACTCCAGCCGTTATGAGACACGTGCTCAGATGCCTGCAACAATGATCCGTCTGAACCTTGTAAAAGGTCTTGGACCGGTTCTTCAGATCGCAGAGGGATGGACAGTAGAGCTTCCGGAAGAGGTATCTGACAAACTTTGGAAACGTACAGACTACACATGGCCATGTACATGGTTTGCTCCAAGATGTGATGGTAAAGAGGGACCGTTCAAGACAGCTTACGATGTAATGAACAACTGGGGTGCTAACCACGGTGCAATCTCCTATGGACACATCGGTGCTGACCTGATCACAATGTGCTCTATGCTGAGAATCCCGGTATCCATGCACAACGTTCCTGAGAAAGACATCTATCGTCCGGCAGCTTGGAATGCATTCGGTATGGATAAAGAGGGTGCAGACTTCCGTGCTTGCAAGAACTACGGACCACTCTACAAATAAATCATACGGTTAAGATAACAGATATCATATCCTCCGGCATATATATGCCGGGGGATTTTTTATGTTATAATGTCCATAGATGCGGGAAACATACTGTTCGGACACAGGGAAAAAGTTATAATAGAAACAGATATAACGAATATGGGAGGTTACTGAAATGAAATATATACAGCTGAATGATACAGATCTGAATGTCAGCCGCATCTGCCTCGGAACAGCAGGATTTGGAGATAAAACAGATCAGGAAAAAAGTTTCGAAATCCTGGATGATTTTGTACGGGCAGGTGGAAATTTTATTGATACAGCCAATGTATACTGCAAGTGGCTGGAAGGACACGGAAACTGCAGTGAGCAGATCATAGGCAGATGGCTGAAAGCGCGGGGAGCCAGGGGGAAAGTGATCGTAGCTACCAAGGGCGCACATTATTCTTTTGAAAATCCGGGCCGTAGCAGAGTGAACCGGGAGGATATCCGTGCAGATCTGGATGAGAGCTTAAGGACTCTGGGAACAGAGGTGATCGATTTTTACTGGCTTCACAGAGATGATCCGGAAAAACCGGTGGAAGAGATCGTGGATATCCTGGAAGAAATGCAGAAAGAAGGCAGAATCCGATATTTCGGATTTTCCAATTACAGAACAGACAGACTGAAAGCGTTGGAACAGTGCCTGAAAGAACGGAAAAAAAGCGGCGTTACGGCAGTATCCAATCAGTGGAGCCTGGCAGGAATCAATCCGGGTGGAAATACCAATCCGGACCCTACACTTGTGGAGTTTTCCCGGGAGGAATACAGGTGGCACTGTGAGACAGGTGCGGCTTCCATTCCGTTTTCATCCACGACAATGGGATTTTTCTCAAAACTTCAGAAAATGGGAGTTCCATATACGGATGAAGAGGTGGATGCATCCTGGATGCAGGAGAAAGAGTCACAGATTGCAGATCTTTCAGAAAGCATGAAGAAATCTTACTGGAATGAAACGAATCTTCGAACCTATCAGAAATTGTTAAAACTTCAGAAAGAAACAGGGGACAGCCTGCAGTCTTTGTCCCTGGCATATTTTTTCCATCAGCCGTTCCAGACAGTGCCGGTAACCGGTGTCAGCAGTCCGATACAGCTGAAAGATGTTCTTGCTGCCTGCGATATTGATCTTGAACCGGAGTTGTTTGGAGGCTGGGTGACAGCTGGAGGTGGTCTATGAAACTGATCCATTTATCGGATCTTCATCTTGGAAAGCGGGTAAATGAGTTTTCCATGGTGGAAGATCAGAAATATATCTTAAATGAAATCCTGAAGATCATTGATCAGGAATCACCGGATGGGATCCTTCTTGCAGGGGACCTTTATGACAGACCCGTTCCATCTGCGGAGGCAGTGCAGCTTTTTGATAGTTTTCTTACCAGACTTGCGCAGCGAAAGATTCCCGTTTTTGCTATCAGTGGAAATCATGACAGTGCAGAGAGAATCGCTTTTGGATCTCATATTATGAGTGACAGTGGAATATGTATGTCACCGGTATACGATGGAAAAACAGCAAAGTACTGTTTAAAGGACAGTTATGGAGAAGTGTGGATTCATCTTCTGCCATTTATCCGTCCTGCAACGGTCCGACATGCACTGGAAGGGGAAGAAGACGTGGAAGATATCCGCACCTATCAGGAGGCGGTGCTGGCAGCGGTTAAGCATATGGAAATTGACAGAAGTCAGAGAAATGTACTGCTTGCCCATCAGTTTGTGGTTGGTGCAATGCAATGTGATTCTGAGGAAATTTCTGTGGGAGGAATCGACCAGATCGAGGCAGAAGTATTTCGGGATTTTGACTATGTAGCACTGGGACATATCCACAGTCCGCAGAATGTGGGAAGTCCGAAGATCCGATACTGCGGGACACCGCTGAAATATTCGTTTTCCGAGGCAGGCCAGCAGAAATCCGTGACGGTTGTGGAACTTGGAGAAAAAGGAAGCCCTGATGTACGCGAGATCCCTCTGACGCCGCTGCGTGATATGCGAAAACTGAAAGGTACTTATATGGAGCTGACTTCACAGTCCAATTATAAGGACACAAATACGGATGATTATGTGCAGATCACATTGACAGATGAGGAAGATATCGTGGACGGAATGCAGAAACTTCGTACCATTTATCCAAACCTTATGCGTCTGGATTATGATAACCGCCGTACACGTGAGAACCAGGAAATTGCCGGTACAGAGAGAACCACACAGAAATCAGAGATGGAATATTTCGAGGAATTTTTTGAGCTGCAGAACAATCAGCCGATGAATGAAGAGCAGCGGAAGTTTTCCGAAGAACTGATACGGAAGCTTCAGGAGGTGTAAAATGAGACCGGAAAAACTGACTATCAGCGCCTTCGGGCCCTATGCAGATAAAACAGAAATTGATTTTTCAAAACTTGGAGAAGGCGGACTTTATCTGATCACCGGGGACACCGGGGCAGGAAAAACCACGATCTTTGATGCGATCACCTTTGCACTGTACGGAAGAGCCAGTGGAGAAGTACGGGAATCTGCCATGTTCCGCAGCAAGTATGCAAAAGATTCCGCAGAAACATTTGTGGAACTTGTTTTTTCCTACCAGGGAAAAACTTATCAGGTGCGTCGGAGTCCGGAATATATGGCTCCGAAAAAAAGAGGCACAGGACTGACTTTACGAAAAGCAGAAGCACAGCTTATTTATCCGGATGAACGTCAGCCAGTGACAAAAGCAAAAGATGTGACTGCGGCGGTGGAGCAGCTTCTGGGACTGAGTTACGACCAGTTCACACAGATAGCGATGATCGCTCAGGGGGATTTTCAGAAATTATTGCTGGCAGGAACGGTACAGCGTGGCGAGATCTTCCGGCAGATTTTTCACACAGGGCTTTACCAGCAGATCCAGATGAGACTCCGGGATGCGGCTATTTCCCGATATAAAGATTACGATGAAATGCGCCGGAGTATCGCACAGTATCTGGATGGAGTGAGGTTTCAGACGGATGCAGGAACAGAAGCGGAGGAATTTTTAAGGCTCAGGAAATCGAAATTTGAAGGAAAGCTGGAACGGAGTCTTGAGCTCCTGAAGCTGTTTATTGACAGAGGAGAACGCCGGGAAAATGAACTTCGGAAACAGGAAGAGGAAGTGGACCGGGAAATCCTGACAATGGAAAAAATGCTGAATCTTTCCGCACAGAAACGAGGCCTGGAACAAAAAAGAAAGCTTGCCCGAGAACAGCTTGAGAAACTTCTTCCGGAACTTAAGAAAGCATCGGAAGAGGCGGAAAAATATAAAGATGCAGATCAGAGATGTGAGAAACTGGGACTTCTGATCCGGGAAAAACAGGAAAAGCTGAAGAAATACCAGGAGCTGGAGCAGCTGCAGAAAGAACGAATAGAGATTGAACGGCAGCTGGAAAACTGTAAGGTACAGCAGAAAAAGATCATCCGGCAGGAAGAACAGCAGCAGAAAGAAATGGAACAGCTGAAAACGGAACGGGAACAGCTGGGAAATTCTGAGCTGGATTTGCAGAAAGCGCTCACAGAAAAAGAAAAACAGACGCGGAGAAAGAAAGAACTGAACGGACTTATCGCTGAGATCCGGAGATTTCAAGGCCTTTATGATAAAACCAAAGAGCAGCAGAAAAAGTATCAGTCTGCTTGCAGAGATGCACAGCAGCAGAGAGAATATTATCAGCAGATATTCCATATTTTTCTGGATGCGCAGGCAGGCCTTCTGGCCCGGGAGCTTAAGGATGAAGTGCCCTGTCCTGTGTGTGGGTCCCTGAGTCATCCAAATCCCAGAATGCTTTCCAGAGAACAGACAGTTGATCAGAAAACACTGGATAGCGAGAAACGTAAGCTGGACAAAATGGAAAAGGATTCTGTAGATCAAAGCCTGAAAGCAGGAAGTTTAAAGGAACAGAGCAATGCATCCTGGAGGCAGATCGTAGCCAGTGCAGAAGAGCTTCTGGAAGAGTTTCAGGAATTTCATAAGAAAAATAAAAGCGGGAACGGACAGACAGAGGATTTTATGACTGTGTGGAAACAGCTGACTTCTATGGTAAAAAGGGCACAGGAACAGTGCGAGGATCTTCTGGCGGAAAGTGAAAAAGAAATCCGGAAAGCCCAGGAAAATACAAAAAGAAAGAAAACAGTGGAAAAGTCCCTGGAGCGTCTTGAAAAGGAAAAAGAGGAGCTGCTTGAAAAAAAGAATTTCTTTGACAGAGAGCAGGCCGGCCTGAGGATGAAAGCATCCGAGAATCAGAAACAGCAGCAAAATATGGCAGACGAGATACGTCTTGTTGTGGAAGAACAGTCCGGTAAAACGGACAGTATAACCCAGGACACCTGGGAAGCCGGTAAAGAAAATCTGGAAAAAGAGATCAGGGAAAGACAGCAGGAGTACAGAAGCCTGAAGGAAAACAGCAGAAAGGCGCGAGAAACACTGCAGGGATTTCAGGCAGAAAAAGAAAGGATAGCTTCCTCCATAGAGACTTTTGAAGTGCAGCAAAAAGAGATCGGAGAAATTCCGGAAGCGGAGATCAGAGAACAGCGCGCACAGGCTTCTGAGCGGAAAAAAGATCTCGCAGAAGAAAGAAAAGAGCTCTTTTCCATTCAGAAAGGAAACCAGGATGTTTTTCAGAAAGTGCAGAAGCGCCGGGAGGAAATGACAACAGCGGAAAAGGAATATGCATGGATCAGGAATCTTTCTGATACAGCCAACGGAAAACTGAACGGAAAGGCAAAGATCGAGCTGGAGACTTATATCCAGATGGCATATTTTGACCGGATCTTGCGCAGAGCCAACCTCCGTCTTATGACGATGAGCAGCGGGCAGTATGAGCTGAAACGCCAGGAACAGAGTAAAAACCAGAAAGAAAAAGCAGGTCTTGACCTGAATGTTATCGACCATTATAACGGAACAGAACGAAGTGTAAAGACATTGTCCGGTGGAGAATCTTTCCAGGCTTCTCTGTCCCTTGCACTGGGGCTTTCTGATGAGATCCAGGCATCAGCAGGGGGAATCCGGCTGGACTCCATGTTTGTGGATGAGGGATTCGGTTCTCTGGATGAAGAATCACTGGAACAGGCGCTGAAAGCGCTGGCAGGACTTGCAGACGGAAAACGTCTGGTGGGAATTATTTCCCATGTTTCCGAACTGAAAGAACGCATTGATAATAAGATCATTGTCACAAAACAGTGTAACGGAGAAAATATGGGAAGCAGTATCCGAATACAGTAACTGCAGAAACAAGATAAGAAAGAAGATAAAAAAAGCTCTGACCGGGATAATGTGTATCGTCCCGGTCGGAGCTTTTGACGTATATCTGGTCAGATCGATGATATCCAAAGATCAGTCTTTCTGATATTTTTTCTTCTGTTCAGCCTTGGCTTCGCAGGTAAGCTCAATGCCAAGTTTACGGAAGCTGATCACATCCACATCAGAGAGCATTACGGAAGTATGGGCCTGGCAGCCACGGAGATTCGGGATCTGCTCCAGGGCAAGGCGTGCGGCATCACTGGTTGCGGCACTCATGGACAGGGCGATCAGGATCTCATCAATGTGAAGACGTGGGTTTTTGCTTCCGAGATATTTGGTCTTCAGCTGCTGGATCGGATGGATGGCATCAGGAGAGATCACATGCTGCTCATGGTCAACTCCAGCCAGTTCTTTCAGGGCATTCAGAAGGAGAGCTGCAGATGCACCGAGAAGATCGGAAGTTTTTCCACATACGATTCTGCCGTCCGGAAGTTCCATTGCTGCAGCAGGGCCATTGGTTTTTTTCTCTTTTTCGAGGGCAGCAGGTACAACCTTTCGGTCTGTGATCTCTGCGTGAGCCTGCTGAAGGAGCAGTTCGATCTTGCGTACTTCATTCTCTGTACCGGAACCGGAAACCAGAGCGTCCATGCTCTTGTAATAGCGGCGGATGATCTCCTGACGGGAAGCTTCCTGGCATACTTCATCATCAATGATACAGTTGCCTGCCATGTTAACACCCATATCTGTCGGAGATTTGTACGGGCAGCTGCCCATGATCTTCTCAAACATAGCCTGTACAACAGGGAAAACCTCTACATCACGGTTATAGTTAACAGTAGTCTTGCCGTAAGCTTCCAGATGGAACGGATCGATCATGTTGACATCATTCAGATCTGCAGTAGCAGCTTCATAAGCAAGGTTTACCGGATGTTTCAGCGGGAGGTTCCAGATCGGGAAGGTCTCGAATTTTGCATAGCCGGCTTTTACGCCACGTTTATATTCATGATAGAGCTGAGAAAGGCAGGTTGCCATCTTTCCGCTTCCAGGTCCTGGTGCTGTGATGACAACGAGAGGTCTGGTAGTTTCGATATAATCATTCTTTCCGTAGCCTTCATCACTTACAATAAAGGAGGTATTGCTTGGATATCCCGGGATCAGGTAAAGCTTGTAAACACGGATTCCCAGCTTCTCCAGACGTTTCTTGAAGAGATCGGCACTTTCCTGGCCGGAGTACTGCGTGATGCATACACTTCCTACATACAGGCCACGGCTTGTAAACTCATCCATAAGACGGAGCACGTCTTCGTCATAGGTAATGCCAAGGTCGCCGCGCACTTTATTCTTGTCAATGTCATTGGCACTGATAACAATAACGATCTCCGCCTGATCAGAAAGCTGCATCAGCATGCGGAGTTTGCTGTCCGGTTCAAAACCCGGAAGAACACGGGATGCATGGTAGTCGTCAAACAGTTTGCCGCCGAATTCAAGATAAAGTTTGTTGCCGAACTGACCGATCCTTTCACGGATATGTTCTGACTGCATTTTCAGATATTTGTCATTATCAAAACCTATTTTCATTTGTCTGATTTCCTCTCCTCTTTAATTTTCCAAATCACTGGGAACAGTATACTACAATTTAATGTTCACTGGCAATATCCCATGAGGTGTTTTTTACAGGTATTTTTACAATCTCACGGTTGATTTATACGGTTTTTCTCTTTATAATAAAGAAATGACAAGAGGAGGAAAAAAATGAATAATCAACTGAATAATGATCAGGACGGGAAGCGACCTGATAACAAAGATCCCAGGCAGGGGTCAGGTAAGAATCATCAGTCGATTCTGGCTTTTCTGATATGCCTCCTGGTCACACTGGTGTGTTTTGCGTTGTTTACCAACATGCTGAAGGATAACAGCAGTGAGATCTCCTATGATAAATTTATCGATATGGTGGATAAGGACCAGGTTAAGGAAGTAACGATCCAGTCCAATACATTGACGATCGTACCCAAGAAGCAGAATTCCAAGTACGAGGATATGAGCTATTACACGACGAAGACTGAGGACAGCACAGCGCTGACTAAGCGGCTGGAAGGCAGGGGAATCAAGTTTGAGACAGATCCGCCGGATGCGTTTGGCGAGTTCATTGCGATGATCTTAAGCGTGGTTCTTCCGACACTGCTTCTTTTTGGTCTTCTGATGTTCTCCATGCGGCGCATGAATAAAGGCGGCGGGATCATGGGTATGGGCGTTGGCAAGAGTAAAGCCAAGGCTTATGTGCAGAAAGAGACGGGAGTTACCTTTAAGGATGTGGCCGGTCAGGATGAAGCCAAGGAATCTCTGCAGGAAGTTGTGGATTTCCTTCATAACCCCGGAAAATACACAGCCATCGGAGCCAAACTGCCGAAAGGTGCCCTTCTTGTAGGCCCTCCAGGAACCGGTAAGACACTGCTTGCAAAGGCAGTTGCCGGTGAGGCACAGGTGCCGTTCTTCTCCCTTTCCGGATCGGAGTTTGTGGAGATGTTTGTAGGTGTGGGGGCATCACGTGTCCGCGATCTCTTTGAGGAAGCAAAGAAGAATGCACCATGTATCATTTTTATTGATGAGATTGATGCAATCGGAAAGAGCCGAGATTCTCATTATGGCGGCGGCAATGATGAGCGTGAGCAGACCCTGAACCAGCTTCTTGCGGAAATGGACGGATTTGACACTTCAAAGGGACTTCTGATCCTGGCTGCTACCAACCGTCCGGAGGTTCTTGATCCGGCACTTCTTCGTCCGGGACGTTTTGACAGAAGAATCATTGTTGACAAGCCTGACTTAAAGGGGCGTCTGGAGACCTTAAAGGTACACTCAAAGGATGTCAAGATGGATGAGTCGGTAGACCTCGATGCACTGGCACTTGCAACAGCAGGACTTGTTGGCTCAGATCTTGCCAACATGATTAATGAGGCTGCCATCAATGCAGTCAAAAACGGCAGACAGCTTGTAAACCAGTCAGATCTCTTTGAGGCCTTCGAGCTTGTTGCAGTCGGTGGCAAGGAAAAGAAGGATCGTGTCATGAGCGATAAAGAGAGAAAAATCGTCTCATACCATGAGGTTGGACACGCACTTGTATCAGCCCTGCAGAAAAATACAGAGCCTGTACAGAAAATTACAATCGTACCACGTACCATGGGAGCACTCGGATATACACTCCAGACACCTGAAGAGGAGAAATACCTTGAGACAAAGGATGAACTTCTCGCCAAAATCACAACATATATGGCAGGTCGTGCAGCAGAGGTGCTGGTATTTAACTCAGTCACAAGCGGAGCCGCAAATGATATAGAAAATGCCACAAAGATAGCCCGTGCCATGGTAACAATGTACGGAATGTCAGATAAATTCGGCATGATGTGCCTTGCAACAGTACAAAACCAGTACTTAGAGGGCGGAGCAGGATTAATCTGCGGAGAGAATACAGCATCGCAGATAGATGATGAGGTACTCTCAATCATAAACAGCAGCTACGCAGAGGCTATGAAGCTCCTCGATGAAAACAGAGAAATCCTCGACAGTATATCAGATTATCTCTACCAGAAGGAAACAATCACAGGTAAGGAATTCATGAAGATGTTCCGCGATATGAAGGGACTCCCTGACCCGGACGAGGAGAACAAAGAGCAGGAGGCCGCACAGAATGATGATGCACAGAAAGATGTGACATCGGCAACAGATCCACTCCTCCGTAACGCCATAGACAAGCCTGCAGATACAAATGAATCTTCCGGATATACAGCGCCGGATGATACATCAAATAATTAGTACCTTATAGGGCAATTTTCGCGCAGCGAAAGAGCGTAAAAAAGAGTGCAGTAGAAAAGAGTTTCGCACACATAAACTGAAAAAAGCCGGAGGGTACACAGTGTGTTCAGAAGGAAAATATGAACTGCCGCGGGCTTCCGGGCAAGAAAAGGGACGAAAAAGCCTTGCAAACAAAGAAAACCAAACGGAGAGAAATCCCGCGGCTGACTTCATATTTTCCTGAGGAATACACTGTGTGCCATGCCGGCAACCACACAACCTAAAAGTGCGAAACTCCACCACAACCAACCCAAAGAGCGAATATGGAAAAAACATTTGATATCAAAGAAGAATTAAAAAAACTCCCGGATGCCCCGGGAGTTTATATTATGCATGACAAGGATGATGTAATCATATATATCGGCAAAGCCAAAAGCCTGACGAAGAGAGTACATCAGTACTTTCAGGCGAGCCACAATGAGGGCATCAAGAAAAAACAGATGGTAGAGCATATAGATCATTTTGAGTATATAGTCACCGACTCTGAACTTGAGGCCCTTGTTTTGGAGTGCAACCTGATAAAGGAGCATACACCAAAGTACAATACTATGCTTCGTGATGACAAGACATATCCGTACATCAAGGTGACACTGGGAGAGGACTATCCGAGGGTGCTGTTTTCGCGTCAGATGAAAAAGGACAAATCCCGTTACTTTGGTCCGTATACGAGTGCCTCTGCGGTGAAAAGCTCGATAGATCTGATAAACAAAATCTATAAGCTTCGCACCTGCAACCGCAGGCTGCCGCGTGACATAGGAGCAGACCGGCCGTGCCTCAACTATCATATACACCAGTGCAGTGCACCATGCCAGGGGTATGTGACGAAGGAAGAGTATGCCATAGCGGTAAAGGGCGCGATAGATTTCTTAAACGGCGACTATGAGCAGACAATAAAGGCTCTTAGCGATAAAATGCTAAAGGCCTCAGAGAGCATGGAGTTTGAGAAGGCGGCTGAATACAGGGATCTGATAAACAGTGTGAAGCAGGTAGCACAGAAGCAGAAGATAACAAATGCCGACGGCGAGGATAAGGATATCATAGCACTGGCAAATGATGATACGGATGCAGTGGTGCAGGTATTTTTCATAAGAAACGGAAAGCTTATAGGCAGAGACCATTTCCATGTGAGGGTTGGAAGCGAGGAGGCTGCGGATGATGTGTTAAATAACTTTGTGAAGCAGTTTTATTCCGGAACTCCGTTTATACCGCGCGAGGTCATGCTGCAGAGCGAGATAGAGGATATGGCTGTTTTGGAGCAGTGGCTCAGCGAAAAGCGAGGCAGGCGGGTGAATATAAAGGTGCCGCAGAAGGGCATGAAGGAAAAGCTTGTTGAGCTTGCCTACAAGAACGCACTCTTAGTGCTCAGCCAAGATAAGGAGCGGATAAAGAGAGAAGAAGGGCGCACAATAGGAGCTGTAAAGGAAATCGAGGGACTTTTGGGCTTACACGGCTTAAACCGTATGGAGGCCTATGATATTTCCAATATCAACGGCTTTGAGACCGTCGGCTCCATGATAGTGTATGAGAAGGGCAAGCCTAAAAAGAGCGATTACAGAAAGTTTAAGCTTCGCACAGTTACGGGACCTGATGATTATGCGTCAATGCACGAGGTGCTCACACGCCGCTTTACACATGGCATGGAAGAACAGAAGCAGCTTGAAAAAGATGGCTCTCCACAGGAAATAGGCAGCTTCAACCGTTTTCCGGATATTATAATGATGGATGGTGGAAGAGGTCAGGTAAATATATGCCTTCAGGTGCTTTCCGAGCTGGGGCTCGACATACCTGTGTGTGGCATGGTGAAGGATGATTTCCACCGCACAAGAGGTCTTTATTACAACAATGTGGAGATACCTATCGACCGCCACGGCGAAGGCTTCAAGCTCATCACGAGAATACAGGATGAGGCACACCGCTTTGCAATAGAGTTTCATAGGTCACTGCGCTCAAAGAGTCAGGTACATTCGGTGCTTGATGATATTGAAGGCATAGGGCCGGCGCGCAGAAAGGCGCTCATGCGCCGCTACCAGTCGTTAGAGAAGATAAAGGAAGCAGATGTCGAAGACCTTATGCAGACAGAGACCATGAACGAGAAAGCAGCACAGGCAGTGTATGCATTTTTCCACTCTGCCACGTAGATTTTGAAGCTAATCTGTGGTATACTAAAAAAACAAATATACATCAAGGGGGACCGCGAATGGATGCATTACACTCAGTATCAGTTGCAAAGGTAGCAGAATTGCTCGATCTCAACAATCTCACAAAAGAGATGAACCTAAAGGAGAGGGCGATAGAGTGCTCGGACGTCAACAGACCGGCGCTTCAGCTCTCAGGATATTTTGATCATTTTGAGGAGAGACGAATACAGATTATCGGAAATGTAGAGTATACTTATATAGAGAAGATGAGCAACAGCGAGAAAAAAGAGCGCTATAGCCGCTTCATGGAGTTTGATATACCATGTATCATCTTCTGCAGAGATTTACAGCCGGATGAGATATTTATGGAAGAGGCCAGAGAGCACGGTATTCCGGTGCTGTCAACAGGTCGTTCTACATCAAGCTTTATGGCTGAGCTCATCTATTGTCTTGGTGAGCAGCTCGCACCATGCATCACAGTGCACGGTGTGCTGGTAGATGTATACGGCGAGGGAGTAATGATCACAGGCGAGAGCGGTATAGGAAAGAGTGAGGCCGCACTCGAGCTCATCAGACGAGGCCATCGTCTTGTGACGGATGATGTGGTGGAAATCAGAAAGATCAACGAGCATACGCTCATGGGCACTTCGCCTGAGATTACCAGACACTTTATAGAGCTTCGAGGCATCGGAATCATCGATGTCAAGACACTTTACGGAGTAGAGTGTGTAAAGGAAAAACAGCAGATAGACCTCGTAATCAAGCTCGAGGACTGGAAGAAGGAGGCAGATTACGACAGACTCGGCCTCGAGGAAGAATATGCCGAGTATCTCGGCAACAAGGTAGTGTGTCATTCACTGCCAATCAGACCGGGACGTAATCTGGCAGTCATCGTAGAGACAGCAGCAGTCAATCACAGACAAAAAAAGATGGGCTACAATGCAGCTCAGGAGCTGTATCGCCGCGTCCAGGCAAATCTTACAAAAAATTCGGAGGTATAATAATCATGGCAATAGAAAAGAAAAACGCCTGGGAGAAATATCCCCAGGGACCTGAAAGAGAAAAATTATTTGCATTTGCAGAGGATTACAGAAGGTTTATATCCGGCTGCAAGACAGAGCGCGAGTGCACGGCAGCAGTTTATGCTGACGCCACAGGACACGGCTTTGTGGACCTTGATGAGCTCATCGAGACAGGAAAGAGCGTAAAGGCAGGAGATAAAATCATAGCAAACAATATGGGAAAGGGACTGGCACTGTTTATCGTGGGCAGTAAGCCTCTTGAGAAGGGTATGAATATCCTTGGAGCCCATATTGATTCACCTAGAATGGACTTAAAGCAGGTGCCTTTATACGAGGACACAGACATGGCACTTTTAGACACCCATTATTATGGCGGCATCAAGAAATACCAGTGGGTTACACTGCCGCTTGCACTTCACGGAGTCATCTGCAAAAAGGATGGCAGCACAGTGACAGTCAATATCGGAGACAAGCCAAATGATCCAGTAGTGGGTGTGAGCGATCTGCTTATTCACCTGTCAGGCGAGCAGATGGGCAAGAAGGCTTCAGAGGTCATAAAGGGCGAGAGCCTTGATGTGCTCATTGGAAGCATACCGGGACCAGAAAAGGACGAGGACGACAAGGATATCAAGGAGAGAGTAAAGGCCAATATCCTCACAATACTTTCACAGGAGTACGGTGTGGACGAGGATGATTTCCTTTCAGCAGAGATAGAGGTGGTACCTGCCGGAGAGGCAAGAGACTACGGACTTGACAGAAGTATGATCATGGGTTACGGCCACGACGACAGAGTGTGCGCATATCCTTCATACAGAGCTATGCTTGAGATAGAGGGCACACCGGAATATACAAGTATATGCCTGCTTGTGGACAAAGAGGAAATCGGCTCAGTGGGAGCCAGCGGCATGCAGTCACGCTTTTTCGAAAACTGTGTGGCAGAGGTGATGAACCTGGCAGGAGACTATAGCGAGCTTGCAGTCAGACGTGCACTGAAAAACTCAAAGGTACTCTCATCAGACGTATCAGCAGCCTTTGATCCGAACTATCCATCGGTTATGGAAAAGAAGAACTCGGCATACTTCGGAAAGGGTCTCGTATTCAACAAATATACAGGCGCCAGAGGCAAATCAGGCTCAAACGATGCCAACGCAGAGTATGTTGCAAGGATTAGAAATATCATGGATACAGCAGATGTTTCATTCCAGACAGCAGAGCTTGGAAAGGTAGACGAGGGAGGCGGCGGAACAATCGCATATATCCTCGCAAACTATGACATGAATGTTATTGACAGCGGTGTGCCGGTTCTCAACATGCATGCGCCATGGGAAATCATCAGCAAGGTCGATTTATATGAGGCATTCAGAGGCTACATTGCATTTTTGAAGGAAGCATAGGCTAAAGGAATATAAGATGAATCAGACATTTGTAAAAAGTGTAACAGAACAATTGCCGCAGCTTGGTCTCCTGCAGGATGAGCCGATGAAAAAACACACGACCTTCCGCATAGGAGGCCCGGCAGATTACTATGCAGAGCCTGATATGAGCCGGATTTCAAAGCTTATAGAGATGGCTAAGGCATGTGATATGCCGGTTACAGTGATAGGAAACGGAAGCAATCTGCTGGTAGGAGATAAGGGCATCAGAGGTCTTGTAATTGGTATTGGAAAAGGCCTGTCCGAAATCGAGGTGACAGAAGCTGTGGCGCAGCAAAGCACAGCGCAGGACCTCACAGCACAAGACAACGGTCATATCATCACAGCGGGCGCCGGGGCTATCCTTGCAGCAGTGGCTGCAAAGGCAGCGGAGGCATCGCTTTCAGGTCTTGAGTTTGCATCGGGCATCCCGGGAAGTGTTGGAGGCGCGGTAGTCATGAACGCAGGAGCCTACGGCGGAGAGATAAAGGATGTCCTAATCGATGCCACAGTGCTTACTGCAGAGGGCGAGCTAAAGACTGTCACAAGGGATGAGCTTGACTTATCCTACAGGCACAGTATAGTCCAGGAAAAGGGCTATATAGTGCTGTCAGCCAGATTCAGGCTCACACCAAAGCCTAAGGATGAGATAAAGTCATATATGGCAGAGCTTCGCGCAAAGAGAGTGGAGAAGCAGCCGCTTGAGTACCCAAGTGCAGGCAGCACCTTTAAGAGACCGGAGGGCTATTTTGCAGGGAAGCTTATCATGGATGCAGGCCTTCGAGGTTACAGCGTTGGAGATGCACAGGTGTCTCAGAAGCACTGCGGCTTTGTAGTCAATAAGGGCGAAGCCACTGCAGCGGATGTCCTGACACTCATAAAAGACGTGCAGGAAACAGTTTTAAAGCAGTTTGGAGTAAAGCTCGAACCGGAAGTTAAGATGATTGGAGAATTCTAGTGAAATTTGTAATAGTGACGGGCATGTCAGGTGCCGGAAAAAGCACAGCAATGAAAATGATGGAGGATATGGGATATTTTTGTATAGACAATCTGCCTATACAGCTATTAGATAAGCTCATAGACTTTTCAAATACCTTCCACAGTGATGTGTCCAAGGTGGCAGTCGGCATAGATGTGCGAAACGGTTCAGGAATTGATGCGATTCCACAGACGCTCGAGCAGCTAAGGCAGAAAAATTTTCCGTATGAGATACTTTTCCTCGATGCTGAGGATGAGGTGCTTGTAAAGCGATACAAGGAGACGAGGCGAAACCATCCTCTCGCAGGCAGTGAGCGCATCAATAAGGGCATCGTGCTTGAGAGGGAAAAGCTGCAGTATTTAAAGGACAATGCTGACTATATCATAGACACAAGCCAGCTTCTCACAAGGGAGCTTAAAATTGAGCTGGAAAAGATATTTGTGCAGAATGAGGATTACAAAAATCTGTTTATCACGATACTGTCCTTCGGCTTCAAGTATGGCATACCGTCAGACTCTGATATAGTCATGGATGTGAGGTTTCTGCCAAATCCCTACTATGTGGACGGACTACGCGCGAAAACCGGCAATGATAAGGAGATACAGGACTATGTCATGCAGTTTCCGGAGGCAAATGAGTTTATCGACAAGCTTGATGATATGATAAAGTTTCTCATTCCAAACTATATCTCTGAGGGTAAAAACCAGCTTGTTATATCTATAGGCTGCACCGGAGGCAAGCACCGCTCGGTAACGCTTGCAAACGAGCTGTACAAGAGGCTTAGCGGCTGTAATGACTATGGACTTAAGATAGAGCATCGCGACATAGGAAAGGATGCATTGAGAGGTAAATAACATGTCATTTTCCAGTGATGTAAAGGAAGAGCTGGCAAAGCAGGTATCAAAGAGCAGGCACTGTCAGCTCGCTGAGCTTGCAGGCATCATAGAGCTTTCGGGCCGTATCAATGAAAAAACAAAGGGACTTGAGCTCGACACCGAAAACCTGCTGCTTTTAAATAAATATGCCACACTTATGAAGCGCGCCTTTGGCACAGATACCACAAAGGCGCTGGATGAGCAGGATACCGGAAAAATACTTGCAGCGCTTAAAATCACGGCACAGCCTGTCAACAGACAGACCGCAGACGGACTGCTTCTTATGCAGACATGCTGCAAGAGAGCCTTTATCAGGGGAGCCTTCATGGCAGCAGGCTCGATAAGCGACCCCAACAAAGCGTACCATTTTGAGATAGTGTGTCATACGAAAGAGCAGGCAAAGCAGCTTCAGGAGCTCTTGTGCGGCTTTGATACGGATGCCAAGATAGTAGAGCGCAAGGGGCACTATGTAGTGTACATAAAGGAGGGCGCCCACATCGTGGACAGTCTCAACATCATGGAGGCGTATGTGTCACTCATGAAGCTGGAAAATGTGCGCATATTAAAGGAAATGCGCAACAGTGTAAACCGTAAAGTAAACTGCGAAACCGCAAACATCAGCAAGACTGTGAATGCGGCAGTAAAGCAGATAGAGGATATCAGACTGATACAGAAAATGAGAGGACTCGATGATTTACCGGCGCAGCTTCGGGAGATGGCGCTGCTTCGGCTTGAATATCCGGATGCACCGCTAAAGGAGCTCGGAGGATATCTGGATCCGCCAATGGGCAAATCGGGAGTCAACCACAGGCTTAGAAAATTATCGGCGATTGCGGAGGAACTGAGATAGATGAAGAAAAAGCTTTTATTTGTATTTAATCCCAAATCAGGCAAGGGACTCATAAAGGAGCACCTGGTAAATATCGTGGACATCATGACAAAGGCCGGATACAAAATCACCATTTATCCTACACAGTGTCAGGGAGATGCCATAAAAAAGGTCAGGAAAAATGCTGAGAAGTATGACCTTGTAGTGTGCAGCGGCGGAGATGGCACACTCGACGAGGTAGTGACCGGCATGGAGCAAAGCGAGGTAAATGTACCGATAGGATACATCCCTGCGGGCAGCACCAATGACTTTGCAAACTCTCTCGGCATACCCAAAAATATGGAGGAGGCCGCAAGAGTTGCCGTAAACGGTACTCCATTCCCGTGTGATGTGGGAGGTTTCAACGGAGATACCTTCGTATATGTTGCAGCCTTTGGCCTTTTTACAGAGGTATCCTACCAGACCTCGCAGCAGATGAAAAATATACTGGGACATGCCGCATATATTTTAGAGGGTGCAAAGCACCTGATGGATATCACCTCGTACAGGATGAAGGTGAGCCATGACGGTGAGATAATAGAGGATGAGTTTATATATGGAATGGTGACCAACTCCCTTTCGGTAGGAGGCTTCAAGGGCATATCAGGTCCTGACGTACTGCTTGATGACGGCCTTTTTGAGGTGACACTCATCAAGAATCCAAAAAACCCAATCGAGCTCAACAAGATACTTGCGGGACTGGCAAACCGTGAAAATGACAATGAGCTCATCTACTCCTTCAAGACCAGAGAGCTGCATGTGGAGAGTGAGGAGGAGGTACCGTGGACACTCGACGGAGAGTTTGGCGGCAGCCACACGGATCTGACCATCACTAATCTGAACAAACAGATTACCATTATGTGCTGATAAATACAAAATCGGGCATAAAATAGTAATAGTACACAATTTTTTGTCTGATTGTGTTAAAAATTTAACTTTATTTTTATAAGGTTATGTAATATAATAACATTAGCTTTTAATTAACAGGAGGAAAAAATATGTTAGTATCTGCAACAGAAATGCTTAAGAAAGCAAAAGAAGGACATTACGCAGTAGGTCAGTTCAACATCAACAACCTTGAGTGGACAAAATCAGTACTTTTAACAGCAGAGGAGCTTAAGAGCCCTGTAATCCTTGGTGTATCTGAGGGTGCCGGAAAGTACATGACAGGCTTCGGTACAGTAGCAGCAATGGTTAAGGCTATGCATGACGAGCTCGGTATCACAGTACCTGTAGCACTTCACCTTGATCACGGCACATACGAAGGATGCTACAAGTGCATCAAGGCCGGATTTACATCCATCATGTTCGATGGTTCCCACTATCCGATCGACGAGAACGTTGAGAAGACCAAGGAGCTGGTTCAGGTTGCACATGCAATGGGAATGTCCATCGAGGCTGAGGTTGGTTCCATCGGCGGCGAGGAAGACGGCGTTGTCGGCATGGGCGAGTGCGCAGATCCGGACGAGTGCAAGCGTGTAGCTGATCTTGGTGTAGATATGCTTGCAGCAGGTATCGGTAACATCCACGGTCCTTACCCAGAAAACTGGGAAGGTCTTGACCTTAACCACTTGCAAAAATTGACAGAAGCTGTACCAGGTTTCCCAATCGTATTGCACGGTGGATCAGGTATTCCTGATGATCAAATCCAAGAAGCTATCAAACTTGGTGTTGCTAAAGTTAACGTTAACACAGAATGTCAAATCGCATTTGCTAACGCAACACGTAAATTTGTTGCTGAATACGAAGCAAATGAAGCAGAATACGACAAGAAGAAACTCTTCGACCCACGTAAATTCTTGAAACCAGGTTTCGAAGCTATTACAGAAGCTGTTGAAGAACGTATCGATGTATTTGGTTCAGCAAACAAAGCTTAATTAGACTGTAAAAACAAGATCCAGAAAGGATCTTGTTTTTTCATATCTTGAATTGTCAAATTAAGTGCATACTTTCCCCATAGAATACTTCATAAGGTGTTTTCCAGTTAAGACATTTTCGTGGCCTATTATTAAGTTTGTTCTCCCATAGCTGAATAGTCTGATCATCAACCAATGTTAGATCACTACCCTTTGGAAAATATTCTCTAAGTAATCCATTCGTGTTCTCATTGGTTCCTCGTTGCCATGGAGCATGAGGGTCAGGAAAATAGACTTCAATGTTCAATTGATCACTCAATTTCTGATGATACGTGAATTCTTTCCCTCTATCAGGAGTTACTGTATACTTCGTCAAGGGTTCTAACATTTTTACCATAGCTTCTATTACCAACTTACTTTTCTTGACAGCTACCTTCTGGATTTTTAGAAAACGATAATAACGGTCAGTTAGAGTCACTAAACAAGATTTTCCAGTTTTACCTGCAACAGTATCGTCTTCCCAACCTCCTATTCTAGTTCGGTTATTAGCATCTTTGGGTCTTTCTTGAATTGTATGAGATATAGAGATTTTCCCTCTATTTTCGACATAATCTTTTGTATGACGCTTTTTTCCACGATGGCGGAGCTTGCGAATGACACCACGAGCACCATGAGATAGTGAGTTGTTATCAAAATGTCCTTTGTAAATGGCTCTATAACTTGTTTGATAACTAATAACAGCTTTTCCATACTCTAATCTCAACCGACCTTCTATTTCTTCAGGAGACCATTGATACTCGAGAAATAGATGTTTGACGGACGGTATTGCTTAAATTGCGATCTATTTCAAGTATCCGTTTCCGCCCAAAGTGTGATTTAGCAATATAGTAGGATTTCTGTGCATAACATGGAGAATAGTTTCCTTCTCTTAGATGTCGCTTTCACTCACGACTAATACTAGAGGGATAACGATGAAGTAACTTAGCAATTTGAGACAAATTTAGGCCTTGCGTACGGTAAACGAGAATACTTTCACGCTCTTCTATGGTAAAGTGATGGTAGCTCATAAGACTTCCTTTCGTAACTAGTTCGTTCAATTCTATTTTACTAGAAAATCTTATGAGTTTTTATTGTGCACTTATATTGTATATTCAAACTATAAATGGTCTGAATATTTTGATATAATGGAAAAAACTTATTTTTACATGGGGGATTTTATTGTGACAAGAGCCAAGGAGCTGCTTAAACAAAGGTACTATAAGCCAATCAAAGATCATCCTGAACTATTTGTTGAAATCGAGTTGGAATACCCTGTAGTTAATTTGAGTGTGAATGCTACTGATGTTTCTCTATCGAAATAGCTATTCATCTATCTTCTAAATAATTTTGATTTTCATGAAATATGTATAGAATTAAAATTTTATTATTCAGACATTTCTCTTCGATGTTAACCTATTTAAAGTATCTTTGCGGCCTTATCTGTTAAAAAGCAGGAAGAATAAACCATTTTATTGATGAAAACGATTCAACTTTTACGGTTGATAAGTATTATAAACAGCCTGTTAATAATTCCTGCTTGTAGTGCTCAAAACCCTTCTGAAAGTCTTTTAGAAGATGTTCTTGAAGATTTATCTGTTAATAACGGAACTGATAACTCTGTTAATACTCCTGATTGGGAAAATGAATTGGAAGAACTTTCCAATCGTATGCAAGAACCAGTAAATTTGAATGTTGCTACCCGTGAACAACTCGAACAGTTTCCTTTCCTTAGTGATATTCAGATTGAACATCTGTTGGCCTACATCTATATACATGGACAGATGAAAACCATCTATGAACTTCAACTGGTAGAAGAGATGGATAAGCAAACAATCCAGTATTTACTGCCTTTCGTCTGTATAAAAGCTATTAACAATAAACCTGCTTTCCGGTGGAAAAGCCTGTTGAAAAACGCAGCGAAGTATGGAAAGAATGAACTGTTAACTCGCTTTGATATACCATTTTATAAGCGGAAAGGTTATGAACATACCTATTTAGGACCTTCTGTTTATAACTCTGTGAAATACAGTTTCCGATACAGTGACCGGCTCTATGCAGGAGTCGTTGCTGAAAAAGATGCTGGAGAACCTTTTGGAGCTTTACATAATCGCTACGGCTATGATTATTATTCCTTTTATCTGTTATTAAAAGATTGTGGACGATTAAAAGCATTAGCTGTTGGTAACTATCGGCTTAGTTTCGGACAAGGTCTGGTGATTAGTACTGATTATTTGATGGGAAAAACAGTTTACGCTTCTTCTTTCAATAACCGTAATAGCGGGATAAAGAAACATTCTTCTGCTGACGAATACAACTATTTTCGAGGAGTAGCTGCCACTGTTTCT
>ENA-OOXF01000773-OOXF01000773.1-human-gut-metagenome-genome-assembly--contig:-NODE-773-length-23411-cov-3.502826_pt1 | contig 23411 bp, 24 predicted proteins | sample MGYA00241586_ERZ501341 | MGnify/ENA primary metagenome ERZ501341 (study PRJEB25962, sample SAMEA2042985) | human gut metagenome | biome: human gut; feature: human-associated habitat; material: faeces... | reverse complement strand
GGCGGCTCTGCCGCACCGTAATATTCACGATATGTAACACAACCGGAAGTCCCATGTGGAAGCATCATTGGAGTGGATGATTTTGCATTTAAGAAACGGCATATTTATGGGACAATTATTGTAGATGAAACAACACATAAACCAGTGGCAATTTTAGATGGACGTGATGGTAAAACATTAAAAGAATGGTTAAGTAAAAATAAACATGTAAAAACGATAACACGAGACCGGGCAAGTGCTTATTCATCTGCCATAAAGGAAATATTGCCCGATGCTATGCAGATTGCTGACAGATTTCATCTTCATCAAAATTTATTAGAGGCCATAAGAAATACTATCAATTCTGTATTGCCCAATGATATCAGAATCCCAACTGATTCTAATATCATTGCAGAACGATCGGTTGAAAATTCTATTTCAAGTACAGATATTTCTTCTGATGAAATAAATCAGTTGAAGGATCAAATGCAAGATATGCAATTAGAAATAGACATTCTTAAAGAAACGATAAATGTATTAAAAAAAGACCCAGACATCGATCAGAGTGCTCTCAGCAACAGAGAGAAGGCGGTGATAATCGATGTCTTGAAAAATAGATACTCACTGCCATTATTATTACAGAAATTACAATTATCAAAAAGCCAAAGCCTATAAGCCAAGAAAAGAGATATTTGAGCTTGCATTGAAGTCTACGGGATTACATGCTGATGAAGTGATTCATATAGGAGATTCTTTAAGTAGTGATGTAAAAGGAGCTTCATCGGTTGGAATTAAAGCAATTTGATTAAATAGATTTGGCAAAAAGAATTCAAGTGATGTAGATTGCATAACAAATTTATTAGAAGCTTTGGATAAATGTAGGTGATTAATTTTAATAGAAGATCAATCTTGATAGTTTATTTTATCGTATAATGTTAAGGGGGAGATTATTTTGGATTATAAAGAAGTTCAGCAGATTGCAAGAGAAACCATTGAATATGCGAAAACATTTATTAAACCTAGAATGAATTTATTAAAAGTTAGGAAATTATGCGAACAGAAAATGTTGGGATTAGGTGTAGATTCCTTCTGGTATTGGGATATAGGAGCCTTTGTATTTGCAGGTGATGAAACAACAGTATCTGTATCTGGTAAACAATATGTGACTTCGGATAGGATTATAGAAAATAATGATATTATAACCATTGATTTAAGCCCACAGGCAGGTAATATTTGGGGAGATTATGCGAGAACTATTATTGTAGAAAATGGTAAGGTAGTAGAGGATATAGAGCTAATTAAAAATATGGAATGGAAAAGTGGTCTACAAATGGAAGAAAAGCTACATGCAGAATTATTACGTTTTGCTACGAAGGAGACAACCTTTGAAGACTTGTATTACCATATGAATGGGTACATAGTAGAAAATGGATTTGTCAATCTTGATTTTATGGGTAATTTGGGACATTCAATTGTGAAATCTAAAGGTGACAGAGTTTACATTGAAAAAGGAAATGTGATGAAGCTTGGTAATGTAAAGTACTTTACATTTGAACCACACATTGCATTCCCTGATTCAAAGTATGGGTATAAGAAAGAGAATATTTATTATTTTGATGAGGCAGGATTAGTGGAATTATAAGATGAAGGTTAGGTGAAAAAAGTAAAAGAATTGTTTGATGCAAATATGCTTGTGGATACATAGAAATACTTTTTACAGAAGTGGATAAGAATAGATATAAAAAATCATTAAAGTATGATTTTTAATTGATTTTGTGGAGATGATGGAATATGAACAGATTTTCAGAAAAGGATTGGAAAATATTTCGCAGTAAGATAGCCGGATGGCAAGAGGCTTATATGGATAAGCTGAATAATGAATATATGGCAATACTAAGCGGAGAGGGAAATGCTTCGGAAAAGTTTTGGAAGCTGGAGAAAAGAATTAAAGAGGATAAAAAGGATTGTGGTGTGCAATGTGAAATGAGCAGATCCAATCAGTTTTACATTATGCTGGAACTACTGAATGAGGGAGCAATAACTATAGATGACTTGGAAGATTTTAGCGATGATTTGAAAGAGACAATGAAACATTTTTTCAATAGATAAAACAGGGAGGTATGCCAATATGCGTGATTCAATAGAAAACATATCACAACTTCAGAAACAGTTGAATGACCTGCAGCTGGAAAATCAGATATTGAAAAATATATTGGATAAAGCGGGATTGTCATACCATAAAGAATTGTCGGAATTAAGACAAAATGATTGTAAAGAAGCTTATGATCTGGAACAGGAAAAAAGAATTATTCACCCGCAGATAATAACAGAAAATATGGCAAACAAGTTCTTTTATATGTTCTGGGGAAGACAGGATGTTTATGCAAAGCGTGGTGTTAATAAAGAAACTGGTAAGGCAGCATACTATCCGCAGTGTAATAATCTGTGGACAAGTGGATGTCATAGGAAATTAAAAGATGGTATTAACTGTAAGGATTGCAAAATCCGTTCTTATAAGACTATAACAAAGTTTATTATATTAAATCATTTGCAGGGGAATTCTTATAATGGATCTGATGTAATAGGTGTTTATCCACTTTTTAGTAATGGAACATGCAGATTCATGGTATTTGATTTTGATAATCATGATAAAGGAGCAGAAGAAAAGGATTTTGCAAATGTTGATGATACATGGATTGAAGAAGTCGAAGCAATGAGAGAAATCTGTGTGTTAAATGGAATAGATCCATTAGTGGAACGTTCAATGTCTGGCAAAGGAGCACATGTATGGATATTCTTTGATAAACCAATAGCTGCTTCATTGGTAAGAAAATTTGGATTTGCATTGCTTGATAAGGGTGCAGAACAGATTAATTTAAAATCTTTTAAATATTATGACAGAATGCTTCCGGCACAGGATTTGTTATCAGATAATAGTTTACTTGGTAATCTGATTGCATTGCCGTTGCAGGGGAAGGCTTTGCAGGATGGAAATAGTGCGTTTATTGATGGCAACTGGAATGCATATCCTGATCAGTGGAAGATTTTATTTAGCAAACCAAGGTTATCACAGGAATTTCTGGAGGAGAAAATAAAAGAATGGACAAATCATATTGATGATAATGTTGCAGATGGTGACGAAAGTGATAGGGAAAAACCATGGAACACAATGCAACATTTTAATAAAAATGATGTAGATGGGAAGATACATATTACATTATCAAATGGAATATATGTGGACAATACGAATTTGAAAGCGTCTATGCAGAACAGAATCCGCAGAATGGCAGCAATCAGTAATCCGATTTTCTATAAAAATCAGGCAATAGGAACATCAAATTATGATACACCAAGATGGATTTATCTAGGAAAAGACCATCTGAGCGGATATATCCAGATACCAAGAGGTTTGCAGGACGAATTGTTGGACAGGGCTAAGCGAGCAGATATTGATTATGAAATCGAAGATGAGCGTAGGCATGGAAGAAATATTAACGTGGATTTTATAGGCGAATTGCGTCCGGAACAGGATAAGGCATTAAAAGAGCTGATGAAATACGATAATGGAATACTTCATGCTGCAACTGCATTTGGTAAAACTGTGGTCAGTAGTGCGATAATTGCACAAAAGAAAGTGAATACATTGATTATATTGGAATCATCAGCATTGATAGAGCAGTGGAAAGATGCATTGGAGAAATTCTTAAATATTGATGAGGAAATTCCGTTATATAAAACTAAGACAGGAAGGGTACGGAAAAGAAAAAGTTTGATTGGAACATTGCAGGGAGCACATGATTCAATGACTGGAATCATAGACATTGCAATGGCAGGTTCATTGTGCAAAAAGGGAGAGTATCATAATCTGTTGAATGAATACGGACTTGTGCTGGTTGACGAATGTCATCATTCTGCATCTGAAACAATAGCCAATGTTTTAAAAGAAGTGAAAGCAAAGTATGTATATGGTGTGACAGCAACTCCCAAAAGAGGAGATGGACTGGAAAAAATCAATTATATGCTAATCGGTCCTATAAGGTATAGCTATACGGCAAAAGAAAAAGCCAAAGAGCAGGGAATACGGCATTTAGTTTATCCACGCTTTACCAGGACTGTAGCACCAAGGGGCGTGATTATTGGAAAGATGCATCCTAATGAAGCATATGAGATTATTCACAATAATGATTTAAGAGATGAACAGATTATTGAGGATGTGAAGAACTGTGTATCAGAAGGTCGTACTCCGGTTGTTTTGTCTCGATATAAGGATCATTCAGAAAAATTGTATGAGCGTTTAAAAAGCTATGCTGATTATGTGTTTCTTATGACTGGTAATAATTCTAAAAAAGAACATAGGAAAATTCTTGACCAGATGAGCCAGGTTAATAACGATAAATCTATGATATTAGTAGCAACAGGTTCTCTGGTAGGAGAAGGGTTCGATTTTCCAAGGCTGGATACACTTTTTATGGCAACACCTGTATCATTCCGTGGTGTAGTTGAGCAGTATGCCGGACGACTGAATCGTGATTATGCAGGTAAAGAAAATGTGATAATATATGATTATGTGGATAATCATGTTCCAATGTTTGATAATATGTATATGAAGAGGCTGAAAGCATATAAATAGATTGGCTATGAGCTTTCTGGTGGCTTGCAGGCTGATAAACAGACGATTAATGCAATATATGAGGGAGATAATTATAGAGAAACTTTCCATAAGGATCTACTTGATGCCAATAAAAATATAATCATTTCCAGCCCAGCCATCAGTGGACAAAAAGTTTATGAATTAATCAGCCTGCTAAAGGAAAAACAGGAGGTAGGAGTTCAGATTACAATAGTTACATGGACTTACGATTCATATGGATTTGGTGATGCTGCATACTGGATGCAGTTACATGAAGATATGCGTAAAGCTGGCTTTTATATAAAAACAGTAGAAGAATATTGCGACCGGTTTGCTGTTATTGATCAGGAAGTAATATGGTATGGAAATATTAATCTGCTGGCGAAGGATAAGGTTGATGACAGTATTATGAGAATCACAAGTAAAGAGATAGCAGGTGAATTGATGGAGATTACATTTGGAGATAATGGCGGCAAGGATGAAGAATATTTATAAAAGGAAGAGAATTTATAGACATAAAGCAGCTAGTCGGTGAAACTACAGATTACGATAAAAAGGTTGCACTTGAGACAAAGAAACCTAAAAGCTGGTGCAAGAGTATGAGTGCATTTGCAAATTGCTATGGTGGTAAGCTGGTATTTGGTGTGGCAAATGATGATGCGTTGGTTGGTCTTTCGGATGCTGAAGGAGATGCAGAAAAAATTAGTGAGATAATTAAAACACACCTTAATCCGATACCAGAGTTTAAGCTTTCATTTGAAAAAGATAATGACAAGACATTCGTTATTGTAGAAGTTATGAAAGGGCAGCAGACTCCATACTATTATGAGGGTGATGGGCAACTTATTGCATTTATGCGTATAGGAAATGAAAGTGTTCCGGCGACACCTTCGCAGTTAAGAGAGTTGGTACTTCGCGGAAGTGGTGAAAGTTATGATAGTCTGAAGTCAAGATATGATTTTAACAATATGTCCTTTACAAAATTAAAATCAGTATATAAACAGAGAACGGGGAATACATTTGAAGATACAGATTATGAATCTTTTGGGCTGATTGATGAAAAAGGAAATCTAACGAATGCTGGAGCACTTTTGGCAGATGAATCACCGGTACGTCATTCCAGATTGTTTTGTACAAGATGGAATGGACTTACTAAAGCATCAGGAATAGTGGATGCACTTGATGATAAGGAATATACTGGTAGTCTTGTCACATTGTTGCAGGCAGGAACTGATTTTGTGAGAAATAATTCCAAGAAAGCATGGCGTAAGGTTGGTGACGGCAGAATTGAAATGCCTGATTATCCGGATAGAGCAGTGCTTGAAGGTGTAGTAAATGCATTGATTCATAGAAATTATCTGGAGATAGGTAGTGAAGTCCATATAGATATGTTCGATGATAGAATTGAAATATATTCACCCGGTGGAATGGTAAGTGGAATATCTCTTGAGGGGAAAAATCTATTGAAAATTCCGTCAAAGCGAAGAAATCCGATATTAGCTGATATATTCAGCCGTTTAAAATATATGGAGCGTAGAGGTAGTGGATTTAAGAAGATATTGGCAGATTATGAGGGACAAGTAGAATTTGATGAGACCAAGATGCCAGTCTTTGATGCAGATAATGATGATTTTACATTGACTTTGTATAATCTGAATTATGGCACTAATTATGCAACACAGGTGAATGAAAATGTCATAGAAAATGTCATAGAAAATGTCATAGAAATTTCGGAAGAAAAAATGAAGCAGTTAATGCCAGAGTATTCTAAGAAGAAGCTTACTAAAGCATGTGAGATCCTAAAAATGATTTCCAAAAATCCGAATATTTCTATTGATGAATTAAGAATAGCCTTAGATGTCACAGATAGAACAATTGCTAGATATATATCAGAATTAAAGGATAAAGGTATCATAGAACGAAAAGGTCCAGATAATGGTGGTAAATGGAAAATTAAGTAAGTGAATGACAGTAAATATGGCACTCAATGTGACACCCAAACTTTTATTCAAGAATATTCCGAAGTTAGTCTCAATGAAGTCTCACGAGATTTGAGACTAAATGAGACTGAGGAAGTTCAAAATCATGGACATATGATGATTTATCAGACTTCAGTGATGAATTACAGCTGGAAGTGAAGAATACTTGAGATGAGCAGCTGATGCACATGTAAGGGCAAATAATTAGGAGAAGATATGCAAAATGTAAAATGTATTTACCATAGAGTAATGAAAAGAGAAAATTTTGAAAAAGCAGCTAATGATATATACGATTTGTTGGTTGAAGCGCAGAAAAAGTATCCGGATAGTCCAAGGGTATTATATTTGGATATAGATAGTCATCGTAATTCAGAAAATGGTTTTGACAAAGATATGATGGAATTGCAGAAGGATTTTTGCTTAGGATTTTTATTGCAATTTTTTGAAGAAATTAATTTGCCATTGGGGAAATTTAAAAACTGTAATTCACAAAATAATAACATACCAGAAAGGTTAGAGATAGTAAATAGAGTGGATGAATGTGAGGGAAGTTTAGAAAGGCTGTATATTGAAAATTATAGTGATACAGAGTTTTTTGCGGAAGATAGTGTATATTTATATATGTCAGAGCTCTCAGATTTTCTTAGAAAGTATTTGAAAATAGATGTTTTTGATAGTAACAGATGGCGTCAATGTAAAAATGTTGATTTTCTAAAAATGTGGCATGAATACTTAAAAGATTTAATGGTTGAACTATATAATAGCTTTTTGCATGGAAATTTAATTATAGCAACAGCAATGACAAGGAATTTGATTGAATGCTATGCATATTTAAAAATTATAGAACAGAACTTAAATACAAATATACTACAAGACTGGTATATTTGTGGCATTATAAGAAAACAAAAAGAAATGAAAGATAATACGGCTTATAAAGAGAATATAACAGATGCAATAAAAAGTATTTGTCAATTATACGAAAGAGATTATGATGAAGATATATTAAAGTATAAAAGGGAAAATGATTGGTTATGTGATTATTTAGATTTAAAGCGTGTAAGTTTTAAAGACATATGCGATTATTCGAAAATAGCTAATCTATATGCAGATTACCAGAAAACATGTTCTTTTATTCATGGACAAGATATTACTTCAAAAATTGGGCCGTTCACTTTTTATAACTCTATATATTTTAAGGTATATATTATGTCGGAGTATATGTTTAAAATGATAAAAATTTTTACTGATGATGCTTATGTTATAGGTCAAATTAATAAATTATACAGTATGTTAGTTGATATGAAAAAAGAATTTATGCAGTAGTTAAATTGAAAGATATGATAATGGATATGATGATTGTGGTACAACCAGAAACAGTGAGGCCTAAATGGATACAATATATTATAACAGCAAAACATGGAAAATCTACTAGCAGAAATGAAGCTATTGTATAAGCTTTTCACTATATGAAAATTGTTGAAGTGTGGAGAACTGGGATTCCGCGAATTATTAGCAGATAGAAAGAATATGGTTTACATGAGCCGGTATTCGAAAAGCTGGGAATGGATTTTTGGTAACAATGTTCAGAAAACCAACCAATTATATAAATTAAACAAATTAGATGAAGGGAAAAGTCAGCATTTTAGTACATAGATATTATAAAGTACTATTTGATATATATTAAATGTTTTACTATAATAGCTAAAACTATATGCGAGGTGAAAAAATGAATGAAGAAATTGATTATGGTCCAGTAATAGTAACAAAAGGGAAATATAAAGGAAGAATAGGATGTTATGATGACGATGAAGATCAGTATGTATATGTGTATTGGGGAGACATGGTTAGTGTATTAGATTCATGCGTAAGAATAAGAAAATCATCAATTTCTGGAAATATAACTACATATGATTTAGTAAATAGAACTTCTTTTTTGAGTCAAAAAATAGCTCAGTTAAGAGCGGGGCAGCAATATGATGATGCAATAATAGATACTTACCAGGAAATAACAGATTTATACGGAGAGTATGTGTATTGCATGAATTTACTTAATAAACGATATGAAGAAACATTTTATTTGCAGGGAAAAGGAGAAAAAAATATATTTATATCGCATTCTTCTAAAGACAAGCAGGTGGCTTTGTATATAGCTACAGACTTAAAAAATGCGAATTATAATGTATGGTTTGATTTGTGGGATTTGCAATTAGGACATAGCATTCCAGAGGAAATAAGTAAAGGTCTGGATAATGCTGATTGCTTGTTGATGATAGTATCAAGAGATTATTTAGAGTCATGTTTTTGTAGCGATGAATGGCAGGGGTTTTATATGAAGCAAAAAACGCCAGTAAATTGATAATTCCAATTATAATAGATGATAGTGAAATTCCTACAGTAATAGGTGCAAGAAAATATTATAGAATGAAAGACTGGAATAATTATGATGAAATGATAGAAAAATTAAAATATGATTTGTCGAGGAATTAATAATATTCTAAGTTAAATATATCATTTGCACAAAGTGAATGCCATATATTACAGCATTGTTGAAGAAATATACGAACATCTGTTAAAATGAAACTACACAAAGTTTTAAATTATATAAAGACATGAGGGAGAAATAAAAAGTAATCATGGAAGCTTTTAGTTTGTTTTGTACAGTAAATGCTTTAATAGTTTTTGGTTTGTTGATATGCATATATCTATATTTCTTTTCTGGTCTCAGGGTTGTCAGAAAGCTTAAGCCATCTTGCTACATTTCTTATAATAAGAATCATTTTGATAAAGATTTTGAGTTTTATTGTAATAATAAATTAAGGGGCAGGAGTACAGATAAATGTGGCTGCAGTAATTGTGGTGCTTCATATCAAGAAAATCTGGAGTTACTTGTGCACGAAGAGGAAGACAAGCTTGAAAAATGTCATTATGAAGAATATATGCAGCTGAGAGATTTGAAAGCTGATCAAAATATCATGAATGAACAAAGAGATGCAAGGGTTGATGAAAGATACAGGACTCCTATCAAATTAGCGGAAGAAAAGGGAAAGTACATTGCTCTTTTCATTATATTTATGATAATGATGATTTCGGCTGGGATAACATTTTTGATTTTGCAGTATAGATAAAATATTGGTGTGATTTGTACATATGAACTGTATTGATAGATGAAAGGGAGTACAGATGATATCACATAAAGAATTAATGGATTTGTACAATAAACTGTTTGATGAAGCTGTGAAAGAAGGGATAAACGAATTTTTAAGACAGGATTTTGACAATAAAGATGAGAAGTATAAGACAGATATGTTATGGGAAATAGATGCTTTAATAGGAGGAGTAGGTGGTTATTGTCTGCCTTCGAGTTCATCTAAAAATCCATATCCAGCATGGATAGAGAGGGAATTATATCGACCATTGCAGTATGCAAAAGAAGAAATAGATTTAGGTTATGGCAGGGTAAATGCAAGATATATTATAGATATGTGTGGGATGCATCTTGAAGCAGCGTGTCGTTTGCTAGTAATGAATAGCGTGTTAGATGAATTTAGATTTTCTAATTGCACATTAGGCAAAGCAGTGCATAGAATTGAAAAGAAAAAGTTGTTAGATGGTAATGTAATACAGGCATTGTATGACTTTGTACAGATATATAATCGTTCAAAACATGAGGTTAATCAGGATGAAACGAGGGAAAGGTTATTTAGTACAGATGATGCACTTGTTGCATATTTTGCAACAAGAATACTTGGAGTAAGTATCTTGCAGAAATTAGGAAGAGAAGAGAGTTTTAAGGTATATGATATATACGATTAATGTGTTAGTATATTGCAAATGCATTGATAATAAAGGAGAGCTGCGCAAAAATTTCTGCCGGTTACGGCATTGTTGATTGCATTGCTGATTCCGCTGCAGCTAGTATCCGGAGTAGAAAAGAGCAGAGTAGTCATTTCGGGGGCATGTGGTGTAATGGGAGCGTCTGTCATTGCATTTGCGGAGCTGGTAAAGACAAATGTATTAAGTGCCTTTTCATTTTTAAACCAAATGAATGGCTGGATACTTGCAGGAATTGCAGTGGTAGTGACAGTACTTCTCATACTGCTCTCTTATGCAATTAGTGTCCGGATTATGGAAAAGAAAGAATTTTAGAAAAAATATTTAAGCGGGACATTCATAAAAGAGTGCCCCGCTTATTAACGCATATTAGAAATTATCTCCATTCCATCCCCAGTTAGAAACAGCCTGATATTTTACATATACATGATCTGGTGCAATTCCAAGAACATCTTTAAAAATGTCACATATCTGGCCAGTCAGTTTAGAAAAGGCAGATGGGTTCTCACTTCCGTAAACGCTGACCTCGACCATAGCTATAGGCTCGGCATTGCTTCCTCTGAAGTAGAGCTTGTAGTCAGGTTCAAAGCCGACCATGAGCCAGCTTTCTGACTTGCCGGGAATTGTCTGGATAGCCTGACCTAAACGGGTTTTGATTTCAGTTTCCTGTGCTTCTGTAAGAGAAGTGCTTATCTTAGAATTAATAAATGGCATATGTTACCTCATTTCTGCGCCGCAGGCGCGTGTATTCATGTGATGATTATAGCACTTTACATATGTCAAAGAAATATATTAATTGTCAGTACCTTCTTTGATGCCGTGGCGCTCTGCATATCCAGTCAGTATAAGTGTGAGCGCACCGTCGCCTGTTACATTGCAGGCTGTTCCGAAGCTGTCCTGAAGTGCAAATATTGTAAGCATAAGGGCAGTTCCAGTGTCGTTAAATCCAAGCACGCCGGTAATAAGTCCGAGCGAAGCCATAACTGTTCCGCCAGGTACGCCAGGTGCACCGATTGCAAATATTCCGAGAAGCACGCAGAACAGAATCATAGTTCCGGCTGATGGAATAGTGCCATACAAAATCTTTGATACAGTCATGCAGAAAAATACCTCTGTCAGCACAGAGCCGCATAAATGTATATTTGCAAACAAAGGAATTCCAAAAGAGACCATGTCCTTTCTCAAAACCTTTGATTTGCCGGCACACTGGAGTGCAACTGCGAGTGTGGCAGCAGATGACATTGTTCCAATTGATGTCAGGTATGCAGGACCGTAATGTCTGATTACTTCAATCGGGTTCTTCTTAGAATACAATCCTGCGATTGTGTAAAGCAGAGTCATCCAAATGTAATGTCCGATTAATACAATAATTATGATTTTCAGGAACACAGGAACCTGCTTTGTTATTGAACCTTCGTATGAGAGTCCGCAGAAAGTAAGTCCGATGAAAAATGGAAGAATCGGTATCATGATTCTTGAAACTATAGCAAGCACGATTTTCTGGAATTCTTCAAGAATATTTGAAATCAAATCTGCTTTTGTCCAAGCGGCAGCAAGTCCAATCATAATTGAGAACACAAGTGCACTCATAACAGGCATTATCTGCGGGATTGATAATTCGAAAACCGCAGCCGGAAGCTCTTTCAATCCATCAGCAGTAGAGGATATTGACAAATGTGGTATCAAAAGATATCCGGATGCCGTAGAGAAAAATGCAGCACCAACTGATGATGTATATGCGATTGTAACTGCAATCAGAAGAAGCTTAGATGCATTTTTACCCATCTGAGTAATCGAAGGTGCAATAAATGCAATGATTATCAGTGGTATGCAGAAATTAATTATCTGATTGAGAATATATTTCAGAGTTACAACGATATTCAAAATGGCGCGTGAAAATGCATTGCCATCAGTTGAACTTAACAGCAGTCCCACCAGGACGCCAGCAATAACGCCCACCAGCAATTTAAACGGCAGGCTGCGAAAAATACTATTTTTCTTCATTTAATAAATCTCCTTCATTGGTGTAGTTAATAAAAATTATAATATAGGCTGGGAAAAATAACAATGGAAAGGTTTGGGGGATTAGAGATAATGTGGTTTGTCGAATTTTGTCGTAAAAAAGATGTTGAAGGGAGGGGAGAAAAGGGGGATAATGATAAATAAGGATTTAAGTATGATTGTTGTAGACATATTATAGTTGAATAAAATGCCATAGATAAATAAAAGGATGTGAAGAAATTTATGAAAATGATGACAATGAAAAGTATAGGAGAAAAATACTATGATTTTAATATACAGAAAGAATTAATTATATATAAATATTTGTGCAAAACAAAGTATTATAAAAAGAAATTTAAAAAATTGCAGTCAGACTTGAAATTTGATACTTACTATGAGTGGGAAAATTATGTGAAAGAGAAACATAAAGATTTATCAGATGAAAAATTGTCGGAATTTAGTAAATTCCTTAATTTGCAAAAAAGAAATGAAAGACCTGTTTTTGAGATGATGTCATGGCTTATGCCGGCTTTTTTTTCGGTATACATTAATATTTGCGTTGATGTAGCGTATAAGGATAATAACTCATTATTTTCACATATATTTATAATAATAATATCATACATGTTTTTTATATTAATTGCTAGGGAAATTATCAAACCGCTATTAGATGAATGTAGCAGAGATAATTTTTTTGATGATTATAAAGAAATTATTGATAATCTGATTAAAGAACGTAAAGAAAAATAAAAGCGATAAAAGATTATCAAGTTGAAAATATCTATACGATTAAATATAATAAAAATATATTTATTTAGGAGAAAAACATTATGGCAACAGGAACAACAAATGTAGGTTTTGAAGAAAAATTATGGAGTGCAGCGGATAAATTACGCTCTAATATGGATGCTGCTGAATACAAGCATGTAGTGTTAGGACTTATTTTTTTGAAATATGTATCTGATTCGTTTGAGGAGAAATATCGACAGTTACTTTCAGAAGGATATGGTGATGAGGAAGACCGAGATGAGTATCTTGCCGAGAATGTCTTTTGGGTTCCTAAAGAGGCAAGATGGTCGGTTATTAAAAGTCATGCTACTAGTCCTGATATAGGTAAAATAATAGATGATGCTATGGAAGCAATAGAAAGAGAAAATGATTCTTTAAAGGGAGTATTGACTAAAAATTATTCCAGACCAGAGCTTGATAAAACAAGATTGGGTGAATTAGTTACACTTTTTACTAATATAGAAGTTGGTTCTACTGCAGCTCAGGAAAAAGATGTCCTTGGTAGAGTATATGAATATTTCCTGAGTAAATTTGCATCCGCAGAAGGGAAATTAGGAGGAGAATTTTATACCCCAAGTTGCATTGTAAGAACATTAGTAGAAATGATAGAACCATTTGAAGGACAAATTTTTGATCCGGCGTGTGGTTCGGGAGGCATGTTCTGTCAGTCGGCAAGATTTGTTAAAGAACATCAAGGAAATGTAAGAGATATTTCAATATTTGGACAAGAATCTAATCCTACTACATGGAAATTAGCAAAAATGAATCTTGCTATTAGAGGTTTGGAAGCTAATCTTGGAAAACATAATGCTGATTCATTTCATGATGATCAGCATAAGACATTAAAGGCTAATTATATTCTTGCAAATCCACCTTTTAATATTTCAGATTGGGGAGGAGAAAGACTACAGGATGATGTTAGATGGAAATATGGAATACCACCTGTTGGTAATGCAAATTTTGCATGGCTTCAGCACATGATTCACCATCTCAATCCTATAGGTGGAGTTGCTGGTACTGTACTAGCTAATGGTTCATTGAGTTCAAATACATCAAACGAAGGTGAAATTCGTAAGAATATGATAAATGGAGATGTAGTTGAGTGCATAGTATCATTGCCAGGTCAGTTGTTTTATTCAACAGGAATACCTGTATCTTTGTGGATTCTTAGAAAGGGTAAAACAGAATATTCGCAGAATAAAATATTATTTATTGATGCAAGAAATCTGGGACATATGATAGATAGAAAGGTAAGAGAATTATCAGAAGAAGATATTCAGCAAATCGCATCAACTTATCAGAATTGGAGACAGGGAAAAGAGTATGAGGATGTTAAAGGATTTTGTAAATCTGCAACATTAAAAGAAGTGTCCGATCAGGATTATATTCTTACCCCAGGTAGATATGTTGGAATTGCAGAGCAAGAGGAAGATAGTGAACCATTTGAAGAAAAAATGACAAGATTAACAACCGAATTGTATGGATTATTTAAAGAATCTCACTCATTAGAGGATGAAATTAAAAGAAAATTAGCTGCAATTGGATATGGTGAGAAAAAATAAATTGTGATTTGTAGGAGTAAGAAGGTGGATAGATGGAGTTTATAAAAACAACATTAGGTGAAATATCAGTAGGGAAAGGTCAATATGGAATAGGTGCTTCAGCTGTTGAGTATTCAAAAGATTTATATACATATTTACGGATTACAGATATTAATGATGATGGAACATTAAATATGTTAGATTTAAAATCTGTGGATGATGAGAAGGCTGCACAATATGTAATGAAACCTAATGACATAGTTTTTGCCAGAACAGGAAATAGTACAGGTCGGAATTATTTTTATGATGGTTCTGATGGTACATTTGTATATGCAGGTTTTCTTATAAAATTTAGCATTGACCCAAGCAAAGTAAATCCAAAGTATATCAAATATTATTGTTTATCAGATGAATACAAGAATTGGGTTCGAGGTCATTCTACTGGAAGTACAAGAGGTAATATAAATGCTCAGACATATGCGAACATGGAGGTTACACTTCCGCCAAGAGCTCAGCAAGATAAATTGGTTAGTATTCTTGAAAATTTGGACTTGAAGAGAAAAAATAATGCTGAGATTAATAGGAATTTATCGGAGAAAGTTGCTTAAAGTTATAGGAATTTATCGGAGCAGGCACAGGCTGTCTTTAAAGAATGGTTTGTTGACAATCCAGAGAGTGCAAAGTGGAAACAAGGAACTTTTTCTGATCTTGTTATCTCTACCTTAGGTGGAGATTGGGGAAAGGAAGAGAAAGAAGGAAATTATACAGAACAGGTTTACTGTGTAAGAGGTGCTGATATACCGGAAGTTAAAGAAGGAAACAAGGGCAAGATGCCTACAAGATTTATATTGCCTAAGAACTATGCAGCTAAACAGCTTGTGGCAGGAGATATAGTGGTCGAGATATCCGGGGGAAGTCCAACACAGTCTACAGGTCGTGTTGCTTCCATATCGCAGTCATTGCTGGATAGATACGACAAAGGAATGGTGTGTACAAACTTCTGTAGGGCTATTAAACCGAAGGATGGATACAGCATGTTTATCTACTATTACTGGCAGTATCTGTATGAAAGGGGAATCTTTTTCTTATATGAAAACGGCACAACCGGTATAAAGAATCTTGATATAAAAGGGTTCTTGGAAAATGAAGAAATAATCATTCCACCAAAGGATTTAGTGGATAAATTTGATGCATTATGTCAGACCATTTTTAATGAAATATTTAAGAACGGAATCAGCACAGAAAAATTAGCAGAAACAAGAGATACTTTTTTACCTCGTTTAATGTCTGGAAAATTAGATGTCTCTGAATTAGAACTATAGGAGGCTAATATGGATCTGATATTACAAAGTAAAAGAAAAGGGTACAATGCAAAAGCTAAATATGATGTAGAAAAAAAGAAATTTGTAGTTTTAAAGGGATCTACAGTTTCTGTGGATGTAGCGCAGAGTGAGAAATTCAGAGGTGCTAAGTCTATAATTTCTACACGTGAAGAGTATATAGAAGGAGGCATAGTTAAGAAGAACGTAATATTTAAAAGCTCTTCAACGGCCGCAAACTTTGTGACAGGCAGAAGTACAAATGGAATGATTACCTGGAAGGATAAAAACGGGACGAAGTTAAAAGATTTGTTATAAGACTTACTCCGACAAATGGTAATTGTTTTACAAGAATATAGTTACGTTATTGGTAACATTAAATACAACAAATTGTTGGATTTAAGGAGGAAGATGAAGGATGCAGATTAATGAGAATACTTTAGAACAAGCGATAATTGTTGATTTAGAAGGCAAAGGATATGAGTATCTTTATGGACCTGATATAGAAAGAGATTATCATGATGTAATCTTAAAGACTTATTATGAGATGGCTATTGCTAAGATTAATAAGGGGATTACTGCGTCTATTATTGAAGAATCATATAAGACAATTGTGAATTTAGGCTTATTAAAGTTAGAAGAATTAAATGCATCTTTTCATAAATACCTTATTGAGGGTATTCCTGTGCCATATAGAGATAACTCTGAGAACAAGACATATACTGTAAAATTAGTTGATTTTGATAATCCAGAAGAAAACGATTTTAAAGTTGTAAATCAATATACAATTATTGATTATAAGCAGAAAAGACCTGACATATTGGTGTTTATTAATGGTATTCCTATGATCCTTTTTGAACTTAAAAATGCAGCAAATGAAGATACAACTATAACTAACGCTTACAATCAGATACAAAATTATATGTTAGATATTCCTAAATTGTTTTGGTATAACGCTTTTAATGTTATCAGTGATGGGTTAAATACAAAAGTAGGAACTATTACATTTGATTTTACGAGGTATATGGCTTGGAAATCTGAAAACGGCGAAAGACCAGATGAAGGTAGTATAGATTTTTATACGACTATGCTTAATGGAATGTTTCCAAAGGAGAGATTACTGGACATTATAAGAAATTTTATTGTTTATCAGAGTATTAACGGAAAAACAGTAAAGATCCTTGCAGGTTATCATCAATATTTTGCTGTAAAAAAAGCGGTTGAAAGAACTTATAAAGCAATAGAAGAAAAAAGTAATAAGGTGGGCGTTGTATGGCATACACAGGGAAGTGGTAAAAGTTTATCTATGGTGTTCTATACAGGTCTTATTGTAAGTAACCCTGAATTCAAGAATCCAATAATTGTTGTATTGACGGATAGAAATGATCTGGATAATCAGCTTTTTGGAACGTTTTGTGCAAGTTCCAAATTGCTGCTAAGACAAACGCCTAAACATGCTGAAAGTAGAGCCCATCTTAAAGAATTACTTAGTGTTAATGCGGGCGGTATTATATTTACAACTATTCAAAAATTTGAAGAAAGTGATGAAATCATTAGTGATAGAAGCAATATAATCTTTATGGCTGATGAAGCTCATCGTTCGCAGTATGGTTTAGAAGAAAAACTGGATAGAAAATCAGGTGTATGGAAAGTAGGTATGGCTAAATATATGAGAGATGCTCTGCCTAATGCTACTTTTATTGGATTCACAGGAACACCAATTGATTTTGAAGATAAATCAACAGTAGAGGTTTTTGGAAATTATATTGATATATATGATATGACTCAGGCAGTTGAAGATGGTGCTACAGTCCCAATTTATTATGAGAACAGAACTGCTAAAATCAAACTTAATGAGGATGTTCTTAAAAGAATAGACGATGTCTATAAGAGTTATTCAGAACAAGTGAGTGAATATGATATAGAAAAGTCAAAATCTGATATTTCAACACTGGAAGCAATAATAGGATCTAAAGAACGGCTAAATCTCTTAGCTGATGATATAATTGCACACTATGAGGATAGACAATATGTTCTTACAGGAAAAGCAATGATTGTATGCATGAGCAGAAGAATAGCTATTAACCTGTATAAAATAATTATTAGTAAACGACCAGACTGGAATAGAAAAGTTAAGGTTGTTCTTACATCGAGCAATCAGGATGATCCAACATGGCATGATATTATAGGGAATAAGACATATCGAGATGGATTAATGGTTGAATTTAAGAATACAGAAAGTGAATTTAAAATTGCCATTGTTGTAGATATGTGGCTGACAGGATTTGATGTGCCATCAATGGCAACTATGTACATAGACAAGCCTATGAAGGGACATAATCTTATGCAGGCTATAGCAAGAGTTAATAGAGTTTATAAGGATAAAGAAGCTGGTCTTATTGTAGATTATATTGGAATGGCAAATGAGCTTCGAAATGCTTTAAGGCAATATACTGCAAGAGATCAAGATAAAGTACCTGATTTGGGAGTAGCTTTATCTGTAGCAATGGGAACACTTGAATCTCTTAGAGATATGATATACGGTTTTGACTACGATGATTTCTTTAAAGATGATGATAATATTAGACTTAAGATAATAGCTGACGGTGTGAATTTTGTGTTGGGGTTTGAAGAAGATGAAAAGAAGGAATTTTTGAAACAGGCTACAAGACTTAGTCAGGCGGAGACTTTATGCAGAAGCTTACTAGATATAAGGATTAAGAAAGAAATAGAATTTTTTAAGTGCTTAAAAGCAGGTGTCTGCAAATATGGTTGTAAAATTAATGGTGGAATGACAAGAAATGAAGTGAATTCTAAGATTATGACATTACTTGAGCAAGCTATTGAACAAGATGGGGTATTCAATATATTTGAAGAAGTTGGAAAAGAAAATCCTGAAATTTCAATTCTTTCTGATGAATATATGGAAAAGATTAGGAAGATGAAACACAAAAATCTTGCAGCGGAAATGTTGAGAAAACTTCTGGAGAATAACATAGTAGTATTTTCTAGAACAGGAGTTGTAAAGTCTGAGTTATTTTCAGAAAAGATGAAGCAAATTCTTCTTAGGTATAATAACCGTATGATTAATAGTGCGATGGTTATTGAAGAATTAATAAATCTTTCTAAAGAAATGACAGATGCTTATAATGCTGGTGATGATAAAGGATTAACTAGAGAAGAGTTAGCATTTTATGATGCTTTGGTAGCTGATCCAGATGTGCTTAGAAATATGAAAGATTCAACATTAGTGGAAATGGCTCATGAATTGACTGATTTAATTCGTAGAAGCCGAACAGTTGATTGGGATAAAAAAGAGTCAGCTAGAGCTTATATGAGAACACAGGTGAAGCATTTGCTTAGAAAATATAAGTATCCACCAGAAAAGGCGAAAGGCGCAGTAGATACTGTAATCAGACAGGCTGAACTGATGAGTAGTAATATTGATCCGGTTTCAATTAATAATAGGTATAGTATTAATAATACAACTGATTTAATGGTTGCGGATGATGGAAGAAAGTATAATTAATGGTATTAGACAAAATAAATTGTGATTTGTAGGAGTAAGGAGATGATTTGATGAAATATAAGTTGGAAGATATATGTAATAGAATATATAGTGGAGGAACTCCATCTACAATACATAAAGAATACTGGAATGGTGACTTGCCTTGGTTGTCCTCTGGTGAAACAAGCCAAAGGTTTGTGTATACTACCGAAAAATTTATTACAAAGGAGGGCGTTCAAAAATCTTCAACTAAATATGCAAAGAGAAACTCAACAGTTATGGCATCTGCAGGGCAAGGTCATACTAGAGGTCAGGTGAGCTTTCTGATGAATGATATGTATATTAATCAGTCAGTGTTAGTATTTGAACCAGAGGTTTCAATAGTAAACCCTCTATACCTATATTATAATCTTGATGGAAGATATGAAGAATTAAGACAACTATCAGATGGAACCAGTACAAGGGGAAGTTTATCTGGACGTATTGTTAAGGGGATGGAGATAGATTTACCCAATTTGTCAGTTCAAGGTAAGATTGTAAGTGTATTGTATGATATAGATAAAAAAATTGAAAACAATAATCAAATTAATAGGAATTTGTCGGAACAGTTGAAAGTTATTTTTTCAAAGATGTTTCCTACTATTGCTGATAGCGGTAGTAATACATTAGAAGAAATCATCTCTTTTTCAAATGGTAAAAAGAGACCTGATACAGAGGGAAAAGTGCCAGTATATGGTGGGAATGGGATACTTTCTTATACAGACAAATCAAACGCTGAGAACTGTGTGATTATTGGACGAGTAGGTGCTTATTGTGGTAGTTTGTACTTATCAATTGAACCATGCTGGATAAGTGATAATGCAATTAAGGCAGAAGCAAAAAATAGTAAATCACAGATGTTTATATACTATTTATTACAGGAGCTGGCTTTATCGAATAGACATATAGGTACGAGTCAACCACTATTAACACAGGGAATATTAAATGCAATTCCTTTTACATGCCCTAGTGAAGAAGGTATTATTTCTTTTTGCAAGAAAGCTGATGATATTCAAAAACTAATAGATATGAATACAATAGAGAATAAAAGGTTATCTGAATTAAGAGATACTTTACTTCCAAAACTTATGTCGGGAGAACTTGATGTATCTGATTTGAATATTTAGTTACTTCGACAAATGATGAGTGAAATTTTTATTATGAGGTATGATATTTATGGGGTTTGATTATGAATTATGGAGAACCAACCACAACATATGTGCGGAAAAAGTTCGACGCCTTTGTGAATTAGATAACAGTAGAAACTATGTAAAGTGTAATTCAACACTATGTGTAATGAATAATGCAATGCAAGATATACAAGAATATTTTGAAAATGGTAAAAGATCATCTGCTGAATTATGTTTTTTGATTCGTAATATTGATGTTGTTGTAACAGGAATGTTGGATATAAATAATTTATTGCTTGGAATAGGTATTAACAAACAGAGAAAAGCAATTGAAAAATGTTTTACAAATAATGCAACTATATATGGTTTTAGAACATTAAGAAGCCAAATTTTAGCACATCCTGTAGACACACAGTATATCAATGACAGAGGAGACGAGGAGATAGTTTATTTGGAAGATTTTAGACCTTTTAATCCATGTAAGGATGGGATTATCGTGAAAACAAAATGTGATTATATTCTAAGAATGTGCAAACCTGAATCAGATAATTCATATTTTAGACCATTGCTTTTAGAACAAGATATAGTGCCTACAATAAATGTGATTATAGAATCAATGAAGTTGTTATCTGATAATATAGAAGAACGAATAAATCTAAAAAAGGAAGAATTAGTTAAAAAGCCTCTAAATTTAGTGACAGATACTATACTTGATTACATAATATCTTTAGACAGGGAACTTGAAAAGCGTTATCCGTTGGCAGTTGAGAATATTGATGGCATAGGAGGAAAAAAACACTATTCAATTGTATATCAATGCTTGCCATTTTTTGAGGCACGGTTTGTAAATGAAACTCAATCAAAATATGATAAATTTCTTGATTATCTACAAAGCGAATTAAAAAAGGTAGAAGATGATTTACAACAAATGAAATTTAATGAGGATAAGTATTTTATATTATTATATAATAATAATTTTGCACCGGGATATTCATATGAATGTAGTAAAATGGAATATTTGTTAGATAGTGATGAAAAGTCGTATACAGATGAAATTATTGAAAATAACACATCATCAAATGCTTTATGGGGAATAAGGTGCTTTCAGATTCTGATTCCATATATTAGCAAATATATTCCTGTTGATTTATCTGTATCTGATAGGGAATTGTATTGTCAATATATAGCTGCAAATTACTTGAGTTGTGTACAATTATAGGGGATAGAAGTGGATTAAGTAAGAAAAAGTTTTATGTTCATAATGCAGAATATTTACTAAAGGTATTTACTAAAATATATTTCATGTTTCAATAAATATATACATTATGAGGAGGTATATATTATGGAGCAAGAATTAGTAAATATTATAATGTTTAAAATGTCTGATACATTAGATAATTTACAGATGATGAAACTGAAAAAAATTCTAGAGGATTTATCGAATGATGAAGAAATAGAAGATGACTCTAACCAATTATTAATTAGATTTATTTCTACGAAAAGGCTAGAGGGACGTTCGGAAAGAACATTAAATTACTATGAAAAAACAATAATGGCAATGATTGATGAAGTGAACAAGAATGTTAGAGCTATTACTACAGATGATTTAAGACATTATCTTACTTTGTATCAAAAAACGCATAATGTGAGTAAAACAAGTGTAGATAACATAAGAAGAAACTTATCAAGTTTTTTTAATTGGTTAGAAGAGGAAAATTATATTTTAAAGAGTCCGGTAAGAAGGATACATAAAATTAAGTCTGTCATCCCGGTTAAAGAAACATATTCGGATGATGAGATGGAGCGATTGAGAGATGCTTGTACAGAAATAAGGGACTTAGCACTAATTGATATGTTGGCATCAACAGGCATGAGAATAGGAGAATTGGTACGGCTTAATAAAGAAGATGTAGACTTTAATGAAAGAGAATGTGTTGTTTTTGGTAAGGGTGATAAAGAAAGAATTGTGTATTTTGATGCTAGAACGAAGTTGCATTTGCAAGAGTATTTAAACACAAGAAAAGATAATGACAAAGCTTTATTTGTTGGACTTAGAAAGCCTTATAGAAGAGTAACTATCAATGGAATTGAACTTAGAATACGACAGATAGGAAGAGAAGTTGGAATAAAGAAATGTCATCCTCATAAGTTCAGAAGGACGATGGCAACGGTTGCCATTGATAAAGGAATGCCTTTGGAGCAGTTACAGAAACTTCTTGGACATGAAAAGATAGACACAACTTTGCATTACGCAATGGTGAAACAAAGTAATGTAAAAAATGCACATAGAAAATATATAGGTTAATAAATTAAGCTTGAATGAATTTACATATTTACGCAACCAACCACAACACAATTCCAACTTTTCTGACAATTACATTTATTAAAATCCCACCGCTAAGGGCAAGCCGCAGAACGAAAATAGAAGCCTGCATCCTGCATATGTGAGAATTGCAGGATAGTACAATTTGAATATTAGATTAAAAAACAGAGGAGCACACATATGAACACACAATCATTCACAATATCACCAATTCCAGACGACATATTTGCAAAGATGCAGGGGAAATCATTTAAGGACAACTGCACTGTGCCAAGAGAAGATTTGATGTATCTTAAAGTTTTGCATGTCGGATTTGATGGGAAAACGCACATAGGTGAGCTG
>ENA-OOXF01000765-OOXF01000765.1-human-gut-metagenome-genome-assembly--contig:-NODE-765-length-23526-cov-3.602020_pt1 | contig 23526 bp, 13 predicted proteins | sample MGYA00241586_ERZ501341 | MGnify/ENA primary metagenome ERZ501341 (study PRJEB25962, sample SAMEA2042985) | human gut metagenome | biome: human gut; feature: human-associated habitat; material: faeces... | reverse complement strand
GCAGGTTGTTGGCTGCACCGATGGCATGGAAGTCACCGGTAAAGTGCAGGTTGATGTCTTCCATCGGAACTACCTGTGCATATCCGCCGCCGGCTGCTCCACCTTTTACACCGAAAACCGGTCCTAAGGATGGCTCTCTTAAAGCAACCATAACGTTCTTACCCATTCTCTGCATACCGTCTGCCAGACCTACAGTTGTTGTAGTCTTTCCTTCACCGGCCGGTGTCGGGTTGATAGCGGTAACCAGAATCAGTTTACCATCTTTTTTGTCAGATTCTTTCAGCAGATTGTAGTCGATCTTTGCTTTGTACTTTCCGTACTGTTCCAGATATTTGTCATCAATACCTGCTTTTGCTGCGATCTCGGTGATCAGTTTCATTTCGCATTCCTGTGCGATCTCAATGTCTGTTTTGTATCCCATAGTTATTTCTCCTTTCTTCTGACCGGACGTCTGCCCCCGAAACGGAACAAAAAGTGAAGAACGCATCTGTTCCGTAAATAAAAAAACGCAGCAAATGTAATCATGTTCTACATTGCTGCCCAGACGGTCGGCCAATATGAATCCTGGTTTCCTGTGGTTCCTCCACATATCCGTCAGTAGCCAGGATCTTCTTTTTCAGACTTCTTTTAAAGAATAGCATAAATTAGCAAAAAAGTCAAGAATTACGAGGAAAAAACAATCTCTTTTTGTGGATTTTCACTTGATATTTATGAGGAAGAAAGTTATACTTATACGGTAACATAATTGTTACTGTTCACTGATACTATCTTGCGAGGTGTTTTTTTGTGAGCGAAGGTCACAGAAAACCCGAGACATACCTCACGAATTTATGCGATTAGTATGAATTCTGTGCATCGCAAAGTGTGTAATGGTGAGATACCTTGAAAAACAAACGTGATCACTATTAATAAAGAAGAAAGCCGGTGATATTTGTGGAACAGGCAATCAGGGAGGCGATATTTTCCGGATTCTGCAGGACGTATAATCAGGCACAGACAGTGACCTGTGAGTTCACAGAGACGGAAGAAGGACTCGAACTGACCGAAGTGGACTGTGGATATAGACGGTGCATCCATCGGGGCAGCTGTGAAGTGGCCAGGCAGATCCGTCAGATGGAAGAGGATCACAAAAAGGAGTAAAGGGGAAACAAATGGTAAAACTGAATAAGAAAATCAGGAGATATCTGGCTCTGGTTCTATGCCTCAGTATCTTGCTTGTACCTGTAGAGGGTTATGCGGCGAAGAATAATCAGAGCACAAACCAGCGGGTGAGAACCACAACGACAGCAGCAGGCTGGGTGTCCAGCGGCGGCCGATGGTGGTATCGAAATGCAGATGGGAGTTATCCGAAGAGTACCTGGAAACTGATCAACGGTTCATGGTATTACTTTGAATCTGATGGATGGATGGCGACTGGCTGGAAAAAACTGGGCGGCGAATGGTATTATCTTACATCCAGTGGAGCGATGGCTACCGGATGGGTGAAACTGAATGGGAAATATTATTTCATGAACGGTTCCGGTGTGATGCAGCATGATACCTGGGTGGATAATGGTGTCTACTATGTGAACAGCGATGGTGTCTGGGTGGAAGGAAAGACTTCCCAGAACAGAGTAGAAAGCAGTCGGACAGATTCCGCAGCAGGATGGGTGTCCGGTGGCGGCCGATGGTGGTATCGGGAAGCAGATGGTTCCTATCCGAGAAACAGCTGGAAAGTAATCAATGGTTCCTGGTATTATTTTGACGGCAATGGCGATATGGCGCAGGGCTGGAAAAAGATTGGGAATGTCTGGTATTATCTGGAGCCGGGAAATGGTGGCATGGCAACGGGCTGGAGAAAAATCGGAAGTACCTGGTATTATCTGAATCCGGGAAATGGCGATATGGCAACGGGCTGGACAACCATTGGAGGAACCCGATATTACATGAATCAGGATGGAGCCATGGTAGAAGGCTGGTCACAGCAAAATGGAACCTGGTATTACCTGAAACCGGGCAGCGGAAACATCGCAACCGGATGGTTAAAACTGGGTGCAACCTGGTATTATCTGGCGAGTGACGGAAAGATGCTGACAGGTTTCCAGAACATTGGTGGATCCAAGTATTATCTGAATACAGGCAGTGGAGCCATGGCAGTAGGCTGGTTGCAACTGGGCAGTGACTGGTATTATATGAACGGCAGCGGTGCCATGCTGACAGGCTGGCAGAAAATCGGAAGTACCTGGTATTATCTGAATCCGACGACCGGTAAGATGGCAACAGGCTGGACAACCGTTGGTGGAAGTAAATATTATATGAACGGCAGCGGTGCCATGCTGACGGACTGGCAGAATATTGACGGTTCAGAGTATTATTTTTACAGCAGTGGCGCCATGGCGGTAAGTACAGTCATCGGCGGTGTTGAAATCGGAGCAGATGGAAAAGCATCGAGAACAGAAAGTCAGGCGATGGGGACTCTGACCAAGTTTTTGAAAACAATGATTCAGCCGGTAGGTAACACCCTGTATGTATGGGGTGGCGGTCATGACGCCTGGACAGACGGAGACGGACTGCGTATCGGTATGAACCCGAAGTGGAAACAGTTCTATAACCAGCAGGGAGCTTCGTATAATTATACGAAACATCGATATGAGTATCAGAATGGTCTGGACTGTTCCGGTCTGGTCAGCTGGGCTGTCTATAATACATATAATACGAAATCAAATCAGAAAGAAACGGCATACAGTTCAACATCTACCGGATTCCCGGCTTATCTGACCAACAAAGGTTTTGGATCGCACGGAAAAGTTTCCGGTGGAACATTTACACCTGGTGACGTGGTAAGTATGACCGGTCATGTGTGGGTTGTTCTTGGCATGTGTTCGGATGGAAGTCTGGTGATTGTTCATGCGACACCACCGGTAGTTCAGATCAGCGGTACGGTCAATACAGCAGGAAGCACGAACAGTGAGGCTGTAAAACTGGCAAAGGCATATATGAAGAAATATTATTCAGATGCAGCCGGCAAATATAATCTGTGTATCGCAAGTAAAGCATATGTGAATAACGTAGACCGTTTCCATTGGTCCTCCAGTAGTATGAGAGATCCGGATGGACTGCGTAATATGACGGCAGCACAGGTACTTGAAAAATTGATTGGACCGCAATAAGAAAAATGCAAAGAAAGGCTGTCGGGAAATAGACAGTTCTAAGTTTGGGAGGGTGTGACTCATACCGAGGCACACCCTCCCAAACTTTTTATCATACAAAGAAAAAAGATGACTGACGACAACCATCTTTCTCTCCATTTATAATGTAGCTCTGCTAACAACTAATTATTAACGACCTTTTTTGAATTAGGGAAACAGTAAATTAACTTTAGTTTCTATGATTTGAGATGAGTTTAGCATTGAGGGGTTGCAGGAAAAATGGTTTTGTGTTAATATGTTAAGGAATGTAAAGAGAATATTTCGTAAATATTACAAGAATATATAACACAATGCAAAACAATAAAAGGAGAAATGTATGAAAAAAAGAATCCTTTGTTTAACATTAGGATTAATGCTGACAATTTCACAGGCAGTACCTGCCGGTGCTGCATCCAGAAAAGATCAGTTAAAACAGGATAAGGCAGCAGCACAGAGTCAGCTTGCAGCACAGGAGTCTAAAATCAATAATCTGGAAGACCAGAAACAGACACTTTCTGCTGAGATCGATCAGCTGGATTCTGATCTGGTAAATATTATGGTTGAGATTGAGATTCTGGATGGTGAGTTATCCGATAAAGAAGCGCAGATCGAGCAGACCAAAGCAGATCTGGCAGTGGCAGAAGAAAATAAACAGAAACAGTATGAAGCCATGAAGAAGAGAATCCAGTATCTGTATGAAAAGGGTGGAGATGATGCATGGGCACAGATGCTGTTCCAGGCATCGGACTTTACCAGTCTTCTGAACCAGGCAGAATATGTACAGCAGATGTATGACAGTGACAGAAACAGTCTGGAAGAGTTCAAAGAGACTGTACAGCAGGTAAAAGACCTTGGGGATCAGCTGGACAGTGAGAAAGCAGAACTGGAAGAGATGAACCAGGAGTATCAGAATCGTCAGGCGAGTATGCAGACCCAGCTGGAAGAAAAGAAAGCAACTTCCAGTGATTATGATGCACAGATCGCACAGGCGCAGAACCAGGCTGCACAGTACACGGAACTGATTCGTCAGCAGAATGCTGAGATCCGGAAAATTGAAGAAGAAGAGAAAAAAGCAGCGGAAGAGGCAGCAAGAAAAGCGGCCGAGGAAGCAGCTAAGAAGGCAGCAGCAGAAGAAGCTGCAAAGAAAGCACAGGAAGAAGCAAACAAAAAAGCAGCAGATGAGGCAGCAAAGAAAGCAGCAGAAGCAAGCAAGAAATCTTCCTCCGCTTCCGGCAGTAATACAGGTTCCGGTTCTTCAACGAGCAATAAATCTAATAGCAATACAAGCAGTAACAATGCAAGCAGCAACAATACAGGCAGCAGCTCAAGTGCAACAACATCCAAGAACAACGGAAGCTCTTCTTCCAGTTCATCAGGAAGCTCAGGCAGCAGCGTATCATATAACCCGACAGGACAGTCCGTTGTTAATTACGCATGCCAGTTTGTTGGCAATCCTTATGTATGGGGTGGTACAAGCCTGACAAACGGTGCTGACTGTTCCGGATTTATCATGAGTATATATGCAAAGTTTGGTGTATCCCTTCCGCATTCCTCCGGAGCAATGGCAGGCTGTGGTCGTGGAGTTTCCTACTCTGAGGCAATGCCTGGAGATATTATCTGCTACGCAGGTCATGTAGCAATCTACATGGGCGGTGGACAGATTGTACATGCAAGTAACGCAAAAGACGGTATTAAGATCAGCGGAAACGCTGCGTACAGGCCGATCGTTGCAGTTCGTCGTGTGCTGTAATCAGAACAATAGTAACAATTATGAGAGTCATATCTGAAAAAGATATGGCTCTTTTTTTGTTCAATAATCTATTCCGCTTTAACGTGGCATTTTATTGTAGTTCCGAATTTGACAAAATAAATGATGGAATCAACACAAAAGAACGAGCCGATAAAAAAACGAATCGTTATAATTAGAAGAAAAGAGACTGAGACAGTCTGTATGCAGACGGAACAGGCTACATTGCCGGAAGGAGGTAGATAATGAAGAATCGAAAAAAACAGCTTATGAAGATCGGAGCTGTCATAGCGGTGATTGCAGTTGCAGGAATTGCCGGCGGAGTCGGCATATACAAGTGTGCCAATCGATTCGATCTGACTGTAGCCGGTGATCCGATCAGTAAGGAAGAGTATGTGAACTGCATGAATTCCGTGGAATATGATACAAAGATGCAGATCCAACAGGATTATGATGCCGTATACGGAACGGATTTCTGGGAAAAGCAATACGACGGACAATACGGCTATGAGATCCTCACCCGGAATACAGTAGAACAGTTAAAATACATCCATGCAGTATATGATCTTGCCGAAGAAAACGGAGATGTAGCAGACAGCAGCTACGAGGCTCTGGAAAAACGCTGGAAGGATGGTAATGCGGAGCGGAGCGAGAAAGTAAAAAAAGGCGAAGTGATCTACGGACTGAAAGAGTATACGTTTCAGCTGTATCTGGACTATGAGCTCAGTACTCTGAAGGAAAAATACTGTAACGATACCTCCAGAGAGGGTATGAAACTGACGGAAGACGAGGTTCTTCAGCACTATCAGAGTCGCGACTGGATATTTGGAGACAGCGAAGAAAATGCTGACCTGGAGACAGCAAGAATAGCAGTCGAAAGAGAACTGCGTGAACAGAAATACGATGATATGATCACGCAGCGTGAAAACGGTTCTCAGGTGGAAGGAAACATGAAAGATGTGAACCGGTTCACCTTGAAGAATATACAATAACGGAAGGAGAAAAGGTATGAAGAAAAGATGGATGAGCGGTACGTTAGCACTTCTGCTTGCAGGAACAACAGTCGCATCAATGATGCCGGCAGTATCTGTTAAGGCTGAGGGAAATACCGCAACCGGAACAACATATTATGTTGATTCCAATGGGGGAAATGATAGCAATGAAGGAACATCAGAAGGCAAGGCGTTCCAGACACTTGAAAAAGTAAATACACTTGATCTTGAGCCGGGAGATACCGTTCTTTTGAAAAGAGGATCTGTATTTGAGGATCAGGCTCTTAAGTTTACAAAAGAAGATAGCGGTACTGCAGAAGCACCGGTAAGAATATCTGCTTATGGCGAGGGAAACAGACCACAGATCAATACAAACGGTCATGGTCAGTGGGAGTTGAATTATGGTACTCCGCTGGATAACCAGAACCATAAGTGGAAAGGTACTGTATCTTCCAGTATTTTAATTGAAGATGCTGAATACCTTGAAATCGAAGGTCTTGAGCTGACAAACAACAGAAACAGTGCAACCGATACCGAAAAAGATAAAGCGTATAATGATGCATACGCAATGGATCGAACCGGTGTTGCCGGAGTTGCAAAAGACAATGGAACTGTAGATCATATCGTATTAAATGATCTTTATATTCATAACGTAACAGGTAACGTTTATAACAAACACATGACAAATGGTGGTATCTATTTCATCGTTGCAAAACCAACGAATGAAGGCGAAACCGGAATCGCAAGATACAATGATATCCAGATTAGAAACTGTTCTCTGGATACTGTAAACCGTTGGGGAATTGCAGTTGGATATACCTATCAGTGGAGACAGTTCACGACAGGTGCATTATCAGATGCAACAATGGCAAAATATGCTTCATCTAATGTTGTGATCGAGAATAACTATCTGAATCATGTAGGTGGAGATGCCATCACAACCATGTATCTGGACAGACCACTGGTTCAGTACAATGTATCAGAGAACGCAGCTGAACAGATTAATACAACAGACTACTCAGAGAATCAGCCAAGTCTGGATGCAAATGGTAATGTAAACGGTACGCAGGGCGTTGGAGCAGGACGTGTGGCAGCAGGTATCTGGCCATGGAAATGTAAAAATGCGATTTTCCAGTATAACGAATGTTTTACAACCTTGAATGCGTCAAGAGGTAACGGCGACGGACAGCCTTGGGATGCTGACTATGGTGATGGAACAAACTATCAGTACAACTACAGTCATGGCAATACAGCAAGTACCATCATGTTCTGTGGTCCGGAGTCCATCAACAATACATTCCGTTATAATATCAGCCAGTATGAAGATATGGGTCCTCTGGATCCGGCAGGTAATACAGGGAACTGTCAGGTTTACAACAACACATTCTATATCAAAGAAGGTCTTGATACAATCTGGAGTACAGTTCACCGGAATAATGGTCCGGTAGATATGGAAAATAATATTTTCTATTTTGCAAATAAAACACCAGTTAAAGTAAGAGATTGGAATCCTGAAAATGCAGGGAATAAGACTTACAGCAATAATTTATATTACAATATAACGAACCTTCCGAACGATGCAGCTGCTGTAAAAGTAGACGCAAACACAAACACAAAAGTACTTGTTAATCCAGGTTCCGGTCCGAGTGCAGTAGCAGAAGACAATAGTGCAAGAAGACATGAAGATCCAACCGCTACAACAGTATTTGATGGATACAAACTTGCAGAAAACTCTCCTGCAATCAATGCCGGTAAAGTCGTAGTTGACAGAAACGGTTATACCATCGATCACGATTTCTTCGGTCACAAGATTACAGCAGTACCGGAGATCGGAGCAGCAGAAAGTGATGCAGTAGTAGCACTTGTACTGAGATCCAATGTGTATACTGTTTCCGAAAGAAATGTAAGTGATCTTCCGAAAAATACAACAGTAGAGGATTTCCTTAATAATGTCATCGTCGATACAGGCGTTACAGTTACTATTAAAGAAGGCGAGACAGAACTTACAGGAACAGACATCGTAAAAGGTGGAGCAACGATTACACTTTCTTATGAAGAAATGGAAAGTGTAACTTATACAGTTGTTGCAAGTTCGGATAAAGAATTAAAAGATTGTTACTATGAAGTAAAAGGAACAACCATGAGCGTTCCTTATACAGACAACAATCCGGCTACCGTAAAAGAAGTGAAAGCAAATATCACAGTAGCAGACACAGCAACGGTTTCTGTATTAAACGGCGAAAACGAACTGGCAGATATAGATAACGTAACAGCAGGAATGATTCTTCGTATCACTGCTGAAAACGGAGATACAAACGATTATATAATCGCTCAGAAAAATACATATAACTGGACTTTAGATTATGTAAATGGACAGCAGGGAAATGTCTGGTTCGGCCAGATAAAGGACGGATCCGGTGACTGGGCGAATATGACAGCAGTCGATAAAGATAGATGGCCAAACTGGGCTACTCATACATATTATGGTCCTGGTATTGATGCACCACAGGGAACAATTACAACAACAAATCCATCTGTTCACGGTTTACTTTCTGCACCGCCAAGCACAGATATCTCTACTGCAATGGCATATCGAGTACCGAAGAGCGGAACCGTTACGTTCAATGTAAAAGATGACGAGCCATATCTTCGTCAGTCTGGAAATGCAAACGGAACTGTTACCTTAGGTCTCTTTGTAAACGACACAGAGAAGGAGAGGGTAACGCTTGTAAATAGTCAAGAGAAAGTGGGAGAGTGGGAAAAACCGGTAGAGCTTGAAGTGGCTCAGGGTGACATCATCCGTGTAGTAGCAAAATGTAACAAAAATCCAAGCAAACCATCTGCTCATATTACACCGATTATTACATATGTAGATAAAGCTGCAGCTGATAAAAAAGCACCGACAGTTCCGGCTGATGTAAAAGCAACAGAAGTAACAGAGACAACTGCAAAAATCACATGGAGCGAATCCACGGATAATGTAAGTGTAGCTGGATACAATGTCTATGTAAATGAAACAAAAGTAAATGATGCACTTGTAACAGGTACGGAATACAGTTTAACAGACCTTACCGCAGCTACAGAGTACAGTGTAACTGTAACAGCAGTGGATGCAGCAGAAAATGAATCTGCAAAATCCGAAGCAGTGGTATTTACAACAGCAGCCAAAAAAGATACCGAAGCACCAACTGCACCAAAAGACGTAAAAGCAACAGAAGTAACACAAACAACAGCAAAAGTTACCTGGAGTGAAGCAACAGACAACGTAGGTGTCGTTGGATATAACGTATACGTAAATGAAACAAAAGTAAATGACGCACTTGTAACAGGTACTGAATATGCGTTATCTGAGCTTACAGAAGCAACCGGATACACAGTAAGAGTAACTGCAGTGGACGCAGCAGGCAATGAATCTGGAAGATCCACCGCAGCTACATTTACAACTCTGACAACAGTAGATACCGAAGCACCAAGCGTACCAACGAATGTATCTGTAACAGATGTTACACAGACAGGAGCAAAAGTTACCTGGAGTGCATCTACAGACAATGTAGGTGTAGCAGGATACAACGTATATGTAAATGAAGCAAAAGTAAATGAGGAACTTGTAGCAGGTACTGAATTTGTACTGACAGGGCTTACAGAAGCAACTGAATATACAGTAAGAGTAAGTGCAGTCGATGCAGCAGGCAATGAATCTGCAAGATCTGACGCAGCGACATTTACAACATCAGAAAGTGAAAAACCGGCTCCGGAAACACCAGCTGCTCCTATCAATGTAAAAGTATCTGAAATTGACCATACCACAGCAATCGTTTCTTGGGATGTAGCTCTCACAAGAGCAGCAGTAAAAGGATATAACGTATATCTGGACGGTGAAAGAGAAAATGATTCACCTGTAGAAGAAACAGAATATAAACTGACTGGTCTTAAAGTAGGTACAAAATACAAAGTTGCCGTAACAGCAGTAAATGAAGAAGGCATTGAGTCTGACTTAACAGAAGAAGCAGAAGAGACATTTGTAACAAAGGCAGATAAAGGAGAACTGAGTACAGCAGCAGGCGATGCGGAAAAAGCTCTGAAAGATAAAGACAAATATACAGAAGAATCTCTGAAAAATCTGCAGAAAGTTTTCGAACAGTATCAGGGTGTTCTGAATGATGAGGACGTAACTCAGGAACAGGTAGAGGAAGCAAAAGCAGCTATTGAAAAGGCCATCTAAGAACTGAAAGAAAATCCGGAAGCTCCGACTCCTACACCGAACCCGACAACTACACCGAACCCGACAACTACACCGAACCCGACAACTACACCAGACCCGAGTGCTACACCGGCTCCGACAACCACACCAAATCCAACGACTGCACCGCAGCCAACAACAAAACCAGCAACAGGTTCCGGAAGCACTAACACAGGCAACACAAATGCAGGTGGAACAACCACAGGCAGCACATCTACAGCCAGAGCTGCAAAAACAGGTGATACAGCCAATGCAGCAGCCTGGTTATTTACCCTGGCAGCATCTGCGGTTGCAGGAACTGTTGTTGTAAAACGTAAAAGAGAGGATTAAGAATGTCCCACTCTTGAAGGATAAAAATAAGTAATTAAAACAGACAGGAATCAGAAAACTCTGATTCCTGTCTGTAACATCCAACAAAAAGGAGAAAAAAATGAGGAAAAAGACCCTTTCAGCATTTCTGGGATTGGTTCTTGGCGCTTCTACCATATTAGGCTCTATCGGTGCAAATCCTGTACCGGTATCCGCAGGAACGGATGGAATAACCGACAGCGAATGCACAACCACCGGAACTGCAGAACCGGCATCAGACGAAGTTGTACCGGACGCGAACCAGTACAAATATCAGAAAGATGAACTGGCAGCATTCTGCCATTTCGGACCGAATACATTTAATGAAATTGAGTGGGGAGAACATTACGGAAACAAAGCACCGAACGAAATCTTTACATTGAAAGATAACTTTGATGCAGACACACTGGTAAGCACATTAAAGAATGCAGGATTTAAGAAAATTATTGTAACAGCAAAACATCACGATGGTTTCTGTATCTGGCCGAGTGCATATACAGACTATGATGCAGAGGCAGCAGGGTATAAAGGAGATATTCTTGAGGAGATATCTACTGCGTGTACAAACTATAATATGGACATGGGACTTTACCTGTCTCCATGGGATATTCATGAGCCATCTTACGGATATTATGATGCCAATGGAAAACCGACAAGCAAGGAAAATGACGTATTAGATTATAATGAATATTATAACAATCAGTTAGAAGAAATTCTTGGAAATCCAAAGTACGGCAATAACGGACATTTTGTTGAAGTATGGATGGATGGAGCCAAAGGAAGCGGTGCCAATGCACAGGACTATGAGTTTACAAAATGGTTTGATACAATCCAGAAACGCCAGGGAAAAAAGGCAGGCAAGGATGCTGACTGTATGTTGTTCGGAGCTCAGGCATATACAACCGTTCGCTGGATCGGAAATGAAGACGGTGTGGCTTTTGAGGATACCTGGGCAAAGTCAAATGTCAATTATGACAATAATACTATTGATAGCAATGGAAGTACACCTTATTCCAAAGGATATGAAAATGGTAATAAATGGACAGTTCCGGAGTGTGACGGACGTATTACATCCGGATGGTTCTGGGGAACCCAAAAATGTACTCCAAAGACAGTTGCACAGCTTGCAAACATGTATTTTGATTCTGTAGGACACAATGCAACTATGCTTCTGAATGTACCGCCAAACAACAAAGGTACAGTAGATCAGCCGATCCTGAACAGAATAAGAGAATTCGGTCAGAATGTGGAAGAGTCTTTCAGAACCAATCTGGCAAAAGCAGAAGGAACCACAATTGTAGCATCTAATGTTCGTGGAAACGATGCTGCATTCAAACCGGGAAATGTAGTAGATGGAAATGATGCCACATATTGGACAACAAATGATGGTACAACAAGCGGAAGTCTGACCATTAAATGGAATACAGCGAAGAAGTTTGATGTGGTTTCTATCGAAGAAGCAATTCAGAAGGGACAGCACATCAACAGTTATAAAGTTGAGTACAAAGCATCTGACGATGCACAGTGGCAGACACTGAAAAGTGGAGTAACTGTTGGTGCAAAGAGACTGGTTAGAACTGCACCGGTAGCAGCAACTCAGGTTAAGATCACAGTAGGAACAACCGATGGAAAAGTTCCGATGTTAAGTGAAGTTGGTGTATACAAAGCAAGTGAAGGATTCCAGCTGGCAGGAGCAGCGCCGGAAGGTATGGTAACAACCAGCGTTAATGATAATAGTTTTACATTCAGTACAGGTTGGAATCCACAGACAGGAAGCCAGTATATCAACGGACAGAATACCTGGTCCGATAGAGCTGGCGCAAACTTTACTTATAAGTTCCACGGAACAAAAGTATACCTGATGGGAACAACAGACCCGGGTCATGGTGCCGCTGATGTTTATATTGATGATCAGTTGGTAGAAACGATCAATACACATGCGGAAAGCAGATCTACAGGAGCAAAGATCTTTGTATCCGATGATCTGGAAGATGACAATCACACATTAAAGCTTGTAGCAAAAACAAATGCAGCAATCGGTGTGGAAGCAGCTTACGTGATCAACAACGGTGGCGTTGGAATGATTGAACTTGAGAACTCTGCATACACAATGAATGAAGAGTCTTCACTGGATGTAAAAATCAAACGTGTAGGTGGAACAAAAGGAACAATCACAGCTAAGATTCAGCCTAACCCGGGAAGTGCAATTCAGGATGATTTTAATACAGAATTAGCTCCGGTAGTTACTCTGAATGATGGAGAAGCTGAAGTAACTGTTAAAGCAGCAGAGACAAGACGTAATACGAACATGACCGGCGATCGTGTATTTTCTATCGAACTGACAGAGAAAACACCGGACAATGCAATCATTGGTTTCAACAGTTCTGCAAGAATCACAATCAAAGATGCAGATGGTATTACAAAAGAAAAACTGAACACTTTAATTACTCAGTCTCCTGACAAAGCACAGGAAAATCTGTACATGGAAAAAGGCTGGAGTGCATATGCAGAAGCACTGGAAGCAGCAAGAGCAGTTGTCAAAAACGAAGAAGCAACAGAAGCAACTATCAGAAATGCATACATAGCATTGGAAAATGCAAAGAAAGCACTTGTAGCACGTGAAAAGTATACAGAAACTGACAGATTCAAATTCCCATGGAAACCGGGAACAAGCGCTAAGCTGGAAGCAGAATTTGCGACAGAGTTAAATAATAGCAATGATGAAGATTCGGATAAGGATTGGCCGATGAGGATTGCGGATAACAACGATGCAAGCAATGGAAAATTTGTCACAGATATGGCATTCAGGGATGTTCTGAAATATGCTTATCATGCAGACAAAGCAGGCACCTATCATGTGGTTATGAGATATCGCAGTGGATCCGCTGAAAATGCCAAAAATGGTATTAAGATAACAGAAGAAACTGGAAAGATCGCAGAAAAAACAGTTGTAGTTAACCCGTCCAAAGAGAATGGAAACGTTGTTTTCGGAACTGTAGAGTTTGATATTGAAGTAGTAACACCCGGAGATGGAATGATTTCTATTACAGCCCCGGATACCAATAAGGGTCCTGGAATTGACTACTTCATCATCAGCCCGCGGAATGTTACGCTGGGATCTTTTGACATCACAGCTACAGCAGGTGAAGGCGGAACCATCACAGCAGATGGCCTTGCAGAAGGCAAAGTAACTGTTACAGAAGATGAAAGTGTAACATTTACGATTGCACCAAAAGCCGGATATGAGATTGCAGACGTAAAAGTGGATGGAACATCGGTAGGAAAGAAAACTACTTATACATTCGATCGCGTAGATAGCACTCATACAATCGAAGCAACATTTGCATTTACGAACTATACAGCAGAAAATCCATTTGGATTCCCGGGAGAAAAGGGAGAGACCAAGACCCTGGAAGCAGAGCATGCTACAGAACTGATCAATAGCAACGATTCAGATTCGGATCCGGATTGGCCGCTTACTATTACTTCTGAAGACTGGGCAAGTAATGGGAAATTCCTGAACTGTATGGCATACAAAGATTATGCAAAATATGCTTACACAGCAGTAGTTCCCGGAACCTACACAGTAACAGGTACTTACCGTGCCGGAGCGTTAAACAAACTTGCGATTTCTGAAGCGGACAATAAGATTGAAGCAGCTCAGGTTGATTGCCCGTCAACTAAAGAAGGCAACGCACTTACTGTGAAGACATTCACGCTGGATATCAAAGTGACAACAGAAGGAGCAGGAACCCTGATCCTTACAGCACCGGATACAAACAAAGCTCCACAGCTGGACAAACTGGATATCGTGCTGAAGAGAACTGCAGACGAAGCAGATCTTACAGAACTGAAGGAGGTACTTAAAACTGCAAGAGAAAAACTTGCAGAGGAAAATGCATATACACCAGTATCCAGGGGAGAACTTGAAACTGCAGTAAATGCAGCTCAGGAAGTTTATGATAAAGCAGGCGTTACCCAGGATGAAGTAAATACTGCAAAAGCAAATGTAGAAGCTAAGATTGCTGCACTGGTAAAGAAAGCAGATAAATCTGCACTGATCAATGCAATTAAACTTGCAAATGTCAAAACAACGCAAGAGGACAAATACACAGCTGAATCCAGAGAAGTTCTTAAACAGGTGATAGATGCAGCAGCTGAGGTAGTGAATGACGAAAATGCGACACAGGAAATGGTAGATGTTCAGACAGCCGCTGTAAAAGATGCCGAAGCTAAATTAGTAGCAATCAAAGTACCGGTTAACAAATCAGGACTGGAAACTCTTGTTTATCAGGCAAAAGAGACTGTGAAAGAGACAGAAACCTATACCGTAGAATCTCTGCAGGCTCTTCAGGCAGCCATTGAAGCAGCTCAGGCAGTACTGGATGATCCAGCAGCAACACAGGAAGAAGTAAATGCTCAGACTGATGCATTAAATGCTGCAATTGCTGCATTAGTTGAAAAACCAGTAGTCGACAAAACAGAACTGCAGACAGCAGTTGCTGATGCAAATAAATTTGCAGCAAGCGATGAAAACAAAGAGAAATATACAGAAGATTCCTGGAAAACTCTTGAGGAAGCCATTACGGTAGCACAGGCCGTTCTGAATAAACCGGAAGCAACACAGGAAGAAGTAAACGATGCTTTAAAAGCTTTAACAGATGCAAAAGAAAATCTGAAAACAAAAGAACCTTCTGTTGAAAAACCGGGGAAAGCTGAACTTGAAGAAACTGTGAATGATGCGAATGCATTTGTTAAAGGATTAGAAAATCCGGAAATGTATACGGAAGAGTCTTTGAATGCCCTTAAAGAAGCAATTGCAATGGCAGAGGAAGTGCTGGCTTCTGAAACTGCAACACAGGATGAAATTAATGCTGCAATGCGAAGAGTAAAAGAAGCAAAAGAAAACCTGGCACAGAAGAAACCGGCAGTTGCTACAGAAGCTCTTGAGAATGCTATTGCAAATGCAAGAGAACTTGCTAAAGACACAGCAACTTATACAGAAGAGTCTCTGGCAGCTCTTAATGCAGCTGTCGACGCAGCACAGAAAGTACTTGAGGATGCAAACGCAACACAGGAAACTGTAGATAAACAGACAGAAGCTGTAGAAGCAGCAATAAAAGCACTTGTAAAAATCAAAGTATCGGCTGAAACAGATAAACTTAAAGAAGCTGTAAAAGAAGCTGAGGAACTTGTAAAAGACACAGAGAAATATTCCGAAGAATCCCGGAATGCTCTTACAGATGCAATTGCATTAGCACAGGAGGTACTTGAGGATACAAACGCAACACAGGAAACTGTGGATAAAGCGCTGGAAGCTGTAAATGCAGCAAAAGAAGCTCTGGTAGAGGTAGGAAATCTGAGAAATGTTGTTGATGAAGCAGCAAAACTGACAGGCGAAACCAATAAGTACACCGAAGATTCTGTGAAAGCTCTCCAGGCAGCCATTGACGAAGCCAAGAAAGTACTTGGTAATCCGAAAGCAACTAAGGATGAAGTGGCTACTGCTTTAAATGCTGTAAACAAGGCAAAAGAAGAACTGAAAGTAAAAGAAGCAGATAAGAAAGACGAAGAACCTAAAAAAGAAGAACCTAAGAAAGATCCAACCAACGAGAACATCAACAACGGTTCCACAAATGGGGGCACTAACAATGGAACTTCCAACACAGGTTCCGGAAACAATGGAAGCACCACTACACCATCCGGAACAAAAACTGTAAGCGGAAACAATAACTCCGTAAAAGCAGCCAAAACCGGAGATACAACCAATGTAGTCGGACTGGTAGTTCTTTGCCTGGCAGCCGGAGTTGTTATGGTTATGGTGAAGAAAAAAAGAGCTCACTAATTAGGATTAGAAAGCCTGTAGCTGCCAGGATACTACGCAGTTACGATAATTTCTTAAGCAGGCGTTAACAGATCGTCTCGGATGCGGAACTCAGATGCGCATCCGAACGGTCTTGGATTAGTTGGCAAATAGAAAAGAGATGGAGTAAACATGTTTGCATTTATAATTATTTTAACAACCATGATATTTTTGGCTTGTGCTTTTGGAGCTTTCTGTTTGTGCAAAGAATCCATTAACTGGAGAAGCGAACAGATGGGGTATGATCTGGAAGAGAGTCTGAAAAGCCAAAAGAAAAAGAATGCAGGTATGCCGGAAATGGAATATACAGGCAGCAAGGCATAAAAATAACGCCATCGGATATCCGGTGGCGTTATTTTTATGCAATTAACAGAACCTGCGAAATCATACTTTAGAATATCAAAATGCCATTATCGAAGGGAATATTATTGACTTCGATAATGGCATTGAATCGTTAACTAAATTGCCTTCCTGTACTGGGATGGTGCCTCATTGATGATATTCATAAACACCTTCGAGTAATGCTGGGAGTCTGTAAAACCTACCTGCAGAGCAATCTCCGTCAGCGTCAGACTGGTAGTCTGCATAAGCTGGATGGAGCGGTTGATGCGGTAAATATTAATATAGTTTGATAATGTCACTCCCATATAGCTTTTGAAAAGCTTACTCAGATAGCGGACAGAGATCTGTAATTGCTGAGCGATATCTTCCTGTAAGATCTTGGTATTATAGTGTTCATGAATATAATTCAGTGCATAAGCTACGTAACTGTTCTTCAGCTTGGGATCAGCGTATTCCTGTACCGGATTCGTATGATCGAGAATATAGAGCATCAGATTCATCATGGAAACATTAAGATTGGCAGCTGTAAACATACTTTCATAAGAAGCATGCAAGTCAATAAGCTTCTGAAGATGATCGTCAATCACAGCATCCGATCTGAGCCTGTAGTAAAAATGCGAAGAAAACAGTATGGCATGAAGAAGGGTAATCGGGAAAATCCCGTCATCTTCAAGCACAACAGTGGAAAACATATTCGGATCAAAATGAATATGCTGGAATTCGCAGTCTGAGGTATCATTCAAATAAAAGGAATGTACCACATCCGGCAGGATCATAATAAAATCACCTTCCGTGCAATGAAGGGTCTCCGATTGAATATCCATATAGCATTCTCCGGAAAGTATCCGATAGATCTCAATGTTCGTATGCATATGTCGAATAAAGTTATAACCTGCTTTTCGATATTCGACAATCGCTCCGGTTAGAATCGAATCCGATAGTGTGATCTGGGCGGAGACTTCAGTTTTCCGTCGTGCGGAAGAAGAATCGGATGAAACCGAATGTGTAGCTGGTGTGTTTATAACGTTTTTTTTATTCATTATCTGCAAGCCTCCAAGTGTAAGTAAAGTCAATTTCTCACTATAAATTATTATAACAGAAAAAAGTAAAAATGCATAGAATAATAGAAAAAAATATGTTTAATTTTGGGCGGATTTGTAAAATAATTGAGCTTCCAAAAAGTAAAAAATTGCATAATATGGAAGTTCACACTGATAAAGCAAGAAAGCACTGGTGAATATGACGAAACGGATATACACAGGTTAATCTTCGCTGGTGATATTCCGCAAGACGCTTTTTGTGAGCGAAGATCAAAGAAAAGCTGAGACATATCGCTAGAGCTTGTCTGAAAAATCATTTCCGCAATCTGCAAGCCCCACTTTGCGGGAGATTTTACCCTCATTCGGTTGCCGTAGCCCGCTACGCCGCCCTCATTCGGATAAAATCTCCCACAAACTGGGACTCGCAGCTCACGAAAAGCCTTTTTCAAACACGCTCTAGAGAGTGTTACTGAGAAGGTCGAGAACAGTAATGCATCTGGGTAAAAATCTGGTAAGGAAAGAACTGTGAAGAGGAAGAAACTGAACAATTACATGAAAAAGATAAAAAATTTCTCGACATCAGAGAAAAATATGAGAAAATATGTACAATAAGAAAATCAAGAATTGACAATGAAACGGAATAAAGTTTATACTATCGAAAGTTAGAAAGGACTAATAAGAGGTTAATAAATGAAATTAAAAAAAGTATTGCTGGTCTGTCTGATTCCTGCATTTGTCATCAGCGGATGTGGGAAAACAACGAAAGATGAGACAGAAAATATAACGAAACAGGAAATCACTGCAGAAGAATCTGCGCAGGATGAGCAGGAGACGGGAAACACAGAAACGGAAGCATCCGGCAAAGATCCGAACGAGAAAACAGAAGAAGCGTCCAGGGATCTCTTTGCCATGGATACCTATATGACACTGACTGCATATGGGGAGCATGCTCAGGAGGCAGTTGACAAGGCGGCAGAGAGAGTGGAAGCTCTTGATGCCCTTCTCTCCACCGGAGACGAGAACAGTGAGATTTATCAGCTGAATCAGAAAGGAGAGGCAACACTTTCTAAAGATGGTGGATATCTGGTGGAACGGGCGCTGGAGTTGTATGACAAGACAGAAGGAGCCTTTGATATTGCGATTTACCCGGTGATGCAGGCATGGGGATTTCCGACGCAGGAGTATCATGTGCCGGATGATGCGACACTGAAAGAAAAGCTGATCCTTGCCGATGCGTCCAAAGTGAATTACGACAAAGACACAAGAAAAATCTCTTTTGACCGGGATGGCATGGAGATCGATCTGGGTGGGATCGCAAAGGGATATACCTCTGCTCAGATCATGCAGATCTATCAGGACTGCGGTGTGACAAGCGGGCTTGTAAACCTCGGTGGAAACGTACAGGCACTGGGATGTAAAACAGATGGCAACAAATGGAAAGTAGCGATCCAGAGTCCGGATGATACGAAAGATTATCTCGGTATTTTGGAGATTGAAAATCAGGCGGTGATCACATCCGGTGGTTACGAACGTTATTTTGAGGAAGATGGCGTGACATATCATCATATTATTGATCCGGCTACCGGATATCCGGCAGACAATGGGCTGATCTCTGTAACGATCGTCAGCGATGACGGAACTCTGGCAGATGGGCTTTCCACTTCTTTATTTATCATGGGAGAAGAGAAAGCGGCACAGTTCTGGAAGGAAAACAGTGAGAAATTTGAGACGATCATGGAAACTGCAGATGGAAAGCTGTATGTGACAGAAGGAATCGGCGACAGTCTGACTACGGATATGGATGTGACAGTGATTCATAAATAAAAGCTATGCGAAAATCCTTAAACATTCAAGTACAAATGTGATCACAGAAGACGTTTAGATGCATTTTGGCTCGCCACCGGGAAGCCGCTGAACAGTTACAAAGTCAGTACATAAAAATACTCGAAAACAAAGGAGAGAAAGCAGATGGACATCAGAGAAATGCTGGAAAAATGCAAACCCTTTGCCCCGGTTGTTTCCGCTGCGGTTGTGGCAGCATGTGTGGCAGGATCTTTATATGGATATAAAGTACCGGTTTACGAGACGAAAGCGTCTGTGGAGGATACACAGGAGCAGGAGGATGAAGTACCGGTGGTAAAGACCAGCACGGAAGAAGAAACAAAAGAGGATGAAGCGGCAGAAGAAGAGGAACAGGCAAAGGGTTCCTTTGATCTGGAAGATGGTGTGTATCAGGGGAGTGGAACCGGATATCGGGGAAATATCACGGTAGCGGTTACGATCAAAGACAAACAGATCACATCCATCGAGATTTTGAGTGCTTCTGATGATGAACCGTTTTTCGGACGGGCGAAAGGTCTGATCGATCAGATTATTAAAAAGCAGAGTACAAAGGTAGATACGGTATCCGGTGCGACCTATAGTTCCAAAGGAATCATCAGTGCGGTGAAAAATGCACTGACCGGAGAAAAAGACAGTGGTACGACGGGTTCTTCACAGGAGGGAACTTCCGCAAGTCAGAGCCAGTCAACACCGGAAGCAGCAGGAAGCGTACAGGAACCGTCAGCTTATAAAGATGGAACCTATTATGGAACCGGAACAGGATTTGCCGGAAATCTGAAGGTAGAAGTTGTGATCAACGGTGGAAAGATCAGTAATATTCAGATCGTGGAGACCAATGATGGAAGTGAATATATCCAGAAGGCTTCCGGGGTGATCAATCGGATCCTGGGTGCACAGAGTACTAATGGTATTGATACGGTATCCGGTGCAACCTTCAGTTCCAACGTAATCATTAAGGCGGTGCGGAATGCACTGAGCCAGGCAGCAGCGACAGAGAGTGTAGCTGCGGAAAACAGAGGTAGCACCGGTTCTGATGGAACAAATACGGAAAACAAAGAAAATACAGAGAATAATACAACAGCGGTTAATGGAACACTCCCGTATAACGAGGGCGTCTACTATGGAACCGCAGAAGGATATAACGGAGATATCACCGTTGCTGTTGTGATCCAGGAAAAGACTCTGAAGGCAGTTCTGGTTATTGGAGAAGAGGATGACGATGCTTTCTTCGGCCGTGCCATGGATGTGGTCACACAGATGATGAAAAAACAGAGTACAGAGGTAGATACCGTATCCGGTGCTACTTATAGTTCCAAGGGACTGATCCAGGCGGTAAAGAATGCGCTGGAAGAAGCAAAACGTGTGACCAACGGAGAGACAGACACCGATGATGATAACAATGTAGTACAGCTGAATACCGAAGAAGTGGAAAAAGCAATCGATGCGGTCAACGAACTGAACGGCAGTGACTATACTTCTGCAAGCTGGGCGGTAGTAAAGGTTCGTCTGAAGGATGCCAGAAAGGTACTGAAAAACGCGACAGAACAGACGCAGCTTGATGAGGCGGCAGTGCAGTTAAATCAGGCAGTCACAGAACTGCAGATTTCCGATGGGACAAATGACGATCCGGAACCGGATCTTCCACCGGAAAGTACTTACATAGATGGTGTATATCCGGTAACTGTACTTTGTCTGCCGGATGCAGATATGGATTTTGAAGCATATAATCTGTTTGCACAGGTGACGATTCAGGATGATAAGATTATAAAAATTGATAATGTGTATGGAGACGGAGGATCCAGTAACGACAGCTACATTAATAAAGCAGTCAACGGAACATCAAGCAAGACGGGTGTGGTAAAACAGATTACGGAAAAAGGTAATCTGGATGGTATCGATACAGTATCCAGAGCGACCTGTACATCCCAGGCAATTATCGATGCATGTCAGCAGGCATTAAATAATGCAAAACGGCAGTAAGAAACAGGAAAGAAAAGAGAACAGACAATGGGAGAATTTTTGACCAGAGCGATCAGTGTGGTGGCTGTCGTTGTCTGCCTGAACGGATATAACACGGTACTCGACAAAAGAGAACAGGCAGAAGAACAGCTCAGAGAGCAGCAGGCGGAACTGGAACAGGAACAGTCAGTCGATGTAGCAAAGGAAGGCACAATCACAGACGGTGCTTATAAAGACGGAACCTATACCGGAGAAGCACAGGGATTTGGCGGACCGGTGGATGTGGAAGTGATTGTTGAGAATGGAATGATTTCTGAGATTAATATCACATCGGCGCAAAAAGAGGATGGCGCTTATCTTTCTATGGCAGAGGATATTATTCCGACAATCCTTGAAGCACAGAGTGCAGAGGTAGATACCATCAGCGGTGCAACCTTCAGTTCCACCGGTATTAAAGAAGCGGTGGCACAGGCACTGGAAGAAGCAGAAAACCAGGAGGATTAAGACAGCAATTATGGATATACATAATCTAACAGCGAAAGAAAGAAAAAAAATACATACCTGGCTGCGGGCATTGATTCAGCTTCTTTATTTCATATTTATTCCATCTGTCTATACCGCAGCATTTGCGGGGGTAAAATACATTTTTACCCAGATAGGAGCAGGTGAGAAGGTTGCTATGACATCGTTTGTGACGGTGCTTCTGGTGATTTGTCTCTACACTATGGTATTTGGCAGATTCTTCTGTGGATTTGTCTGCGCGTTTGGCGCGTTTGGAGACGCACTGCATGCGCTGTATACAAAAGTATGCAAAAAACGGAAAAAGAAACCGGTGAAGATTCCGGAAAAGGCAGTCTGGATTTTAGGTTATATGAAATATTTGGTACTGTTGCTGATTGTCCTTCTGTGTTATTCTGGAGTATATGGAAAAGCACAGGGAACCAGCCCGTGGGATGTATTTTCCATGATCCACGCAGGGAACTTCCGTCTGGGAGGATATGGGATCGGTCTTGTGATCCTGCTCCTTCTGATGGCTGGCATGTGTGTACAGGAAAGATTCTTTTGCCGGTTCTTCTGCCCCATGGGAGCAGTATTTTCCCTGCTTCCGGTACTGCCGTTTTTCTCCCTTCACAGAACGAGAGAAAACTGCAGAAAAGGATGTAAAGCATGTACGAAGACCTGCCCGTCTCAGATCGGCCTTCCGTCGGATGGTGACTGGGCTGTCAGCGGTGATTGCTTCCAGTGTCAGAAGTGTATCGATATCTGTCCACAGAAGCACATTCACTGCGGAATCCGGAAGCTCAAAGGAAATGAGTTCTGGTTTACGATTCTGCGTGCACTGATCCTGCTTGGGATCTGTCTGTGGCTGGGACTGTAAGATCTGCGCTTTTCAAAAATGACAGATAAGGAGCAGATATGAACCATTTAAATATAAAACAGATCGAGGAAATTCTTCCTCACCGCCACCCTTTTCTTCTGGTGGATTATATTGAGGATTATGAGCCGGGAGAGTTCGCAGTAGGATACAAATGTGTAACCTTCCGTGAGGATTTCTTTCAGGGACATTTTCCCCAGGAGCCTGTAATGCCAGGTGTTTTGATCGTGGAAGCGCTGGCGCAGACTGGCGCGGTTGCCATCCTTTCCAAGCCGGAAAACAAGGGCAAGATTGCCTATTTTGGCGGCATTGACAAGTGCCGTTTCAAGGGCAAGGTGCAGCCGGGAGATAAGATGAAGCTGGAAATGAGAGTAATCAAGCAGAAAGGGCCTATGGGCGTTGGCGAGGCCATTGCCACAGTTGATGGAAAGCTTGTTGTGAAGGCTGAGCTTACCTTTATGGTAGGGTAAAAAGGTGCTCAGAAGGGTGAGAATATGATCAGAAAATTGTTAATTGCCAACCGCGGGGAGATTGCGGTAAGGATCATCCGGGCATGCCGGGAAATGGGAATTGAGGCTGTTGCAGTTTACTCAGAAGCGGACAAAGACAGC
>ENA-OOXF01000764-OOXF01000764.1-human-gut-metagenome-genome-assembly--contig:-NODE-764-length-23549-cov-5.675960_pt1 | contig 23549 bp, 15 predicted proteins | sample MGYA00241586_ERZ501341 | MGnify/ENA primary metagenome ERZ501341 (study PRJEB25962, sample SAMEA2042985) | human gut metagenome | biome: human gut; feature: human-associated habitat; material: faeces... | reverse complement strand
AGTCTCCCGCAGCTTTGCAGTGACCAGCCCCATGCCACATTTACGCTTCGCCAGACTGAATCTGCGCTTCACTTCCACGCGCTCGCACTCATCCCGCTAGGATATTGCCTGTTTGCCTACAGGCGCAACTATTGAAACATAACGCCGCCTTGTTCGGCCATAACAGGAATCCGTATTGACAGCGGAACACATCTATTGTATACTGACCCTGTTATGTAGTTAGAGTACGCTAACTTGAAAGAGATTTTGAAAGGTACGGGTTCTGTGGGAAGCCGGTTTTTAAATCTCTTGCAGTTAGAGTAATCTAACTATTAAAATGGACTTTTAGAGGAGGAAACCAATGCGAAAAACAATATTCCAGCGCATCGGCAGTGGACTTTTGTCCTTGCTGATGATGTCAACACTTGCGATTTCACCAGCACTGGCGGCAGACAGTAGACCTGAACCGTCAACAGCGAGTACCCAGGCCGCCAGTGATTTTACGATTACACCTGTGGGCACCGTGACGGCGGACAGTACACAGGTTACGCTGCACATTGACTGTGCAGACCCGGAAGTATCCACGGTGAATGTGTTCCTTCTGCCGGTAAATGCACACGGGTACGATGAGGACAACCCTATTGCAAAAAAATGGAGTGCGGCAATAGGGGATGTGACACTGGATGTTCCTGCCGGAAAGTTGACAGCGGGAAGCCGGTTCTGCGTGAAGCTGACCTATACCAAAGATGACGATGTACGGGAGGTATTCAGCGATTATTTTACCGTTGCGGCCTCCGGGGAAAAGACCCGGGCGGAGATCATTGCCAACACCTTTGCGGTGCTGCTGCAAAACGGGAAAACCCGCACCGAACCATTTAAGCAGAATGCAAATTCCGTAGATGTTCAGGTGAGGCTGGACGACTCTGTGGAAAGCTGCTATATGACGGTGTACGCCTACATCGGCACGGCGGGGTTTGACCCGGATAACAGTACTTCCAGCTTTGTTTTATGGAAGGGACAGGTCAAAACTGGCACGATAACCTGCCCGTTTAACGCCGATGTGGCGCTGAAGGTGGGCTACAAGATCATTGCCTGCGTCAACACCCCGGCGGGTAAGGACGCCGAGGGCAGCACCAACTATGCCTATGTAAAGTCTCGGGCATTGGAAGTGGTGGATGAGAACGGCCAGGGTTTCCAGCCTTACACGTATCCGAACATTACCATTGACGAAGAGACTTTGGAACCGGGAGCCACTACGCTGCACATCTCCATGACCGGTGACCAGCGGATTTTTGATGCGGCGGCAGCCGGAAAAATCGACATCAACTACACCATCGGGATGTACCCGGCGGGAGACAAATTCCAGATTGAGGACGGCAGCACCATCACTCTGGTTCAGCTGGGGAAAACCACCGAATCCATCACGCACCAGGAAGTCACGCTGTCCCAGCCCCTGAAAGCGGGCTGGCGCGTTCGTGCCGTGGCCTACTGGGACGGATGCCCGGAACTGTTTATTGCCAGAAGCAACGACTATCAGCTGGGGCAGGCGGACGACTCTGTTCTGGTTTCCGGCACCGCAGAGGAGGACATCCCCACGGCGGCTGTTCAGGGAACGCCCAAGGCGGGGGACACCAGCGTAACCGTGACGCTGGGCGGCAAGATTCCGTCCGGTTCTGTGCTGATTCTCCGCAGCTATGATGCTGACGCAACGACATTTGAAACGTCCGGCGGCGCATGGGCAGCAACGCAGGCAAACGCCGAAGCAAAGGCCTATGTCCTGTCCACGAAAGAAGATGCAATGGTGGCAGGCCGGAAGCTGGTAGCGCTGGTACTGAGCAGCGGAACTGTGATTGCCCAGTCCCAGCCGGTGGTCATTACCGCGGCTCAGACGCCAGCCACGGGTACAGTGGTGTTAAATGAGAGTACCTACACGGTGGAATCTACTCAAGCCACCGTAACAGTTACCGGATGCGAGGAATTTGCAAATGGACGGCTGTTTGTGACCACGGGTAGCCCCAGCACTGACAACGATGATGGCCGCGGTAAGCTGGGGCAGGTAGCCTTTACTGGAGCGGGCACCTATACCATCACCTTTAACACAACCTATACCAAGCTGACAGAGGGAAACACCGTTCAAGCATACCTGTATAAATACGACAGCGATGCAGACAAGACCTTCTACCGCTACAGCGAATCTGTGGCCATTAAAGCGGCAGGTGAATCCGGCGTAAAGACGCCGGAGGAAATTCTCAAGAACACCACTGCTACCCTGATGAAAAACGGCGCGGTGCGGACGGAGAACTTCAAGCAGAGCGAAAAGTCTGTGGATGTAAAGGTCACGCTGGATTCTTCTCTGAAGCAGTGCTACATGACAATCTTCGCCTATTCGTCCAACACCACGTTTGATCCGGACGGTTCCTACAACAAGCGGCTGTGGACAGGATATGTACAGAACGGTCAAACAGTGACCTGTGAGTTCAATCAGAAATTGCCTCTTTATTACAATGTGATTGCCTGCCTGAATGTGCCGGTGGGGGAGGATTTTTACAAACCCTCTAACTCTCAGGCACTGGAAGTGGTGGATGACAGCGGATCGGGCTTCCGGGACTATACCTATCCCGATGCCTCCATTGTGGAAACCACGCTGGAGCCGGGGGCTACCAAGCTGCACATCAATCTGACCGGCGATGAGCGGCTGTTCCAGGCGGCCAAAGAGGGAAAGACTTCTCTTACCGTTGCGGTGGGTCAATATCCCAACGACGGAACCACCTTTGACTTCGAAGGAGAAAAGCAGATTTCCCTGGCCTCCAACCTGATCTTCACGGAGCCACAGAAGAACTATGAGGTGACGCTGTCTCAGCCTCTGAAGGCGGGGTGGCGTGTCCGCGCCGTGGTCTACTGGCAGCAGAACGAGAGCATCTTCCTGCCCAAGGGCAACGACTACGAAGCCATGTTCCAGCGTCCGGATGACTCGGTGCTGGTTTCCGGCACACCGGAGGAAGATATCCCCGCAGTGTCCATTCAGGGAACACCCAAGGCGGGGGATACCAGCGTGACCGTGCAGTTGGGCGGCAAGATTCCGGAGGGTACCCGTGTTCTGCTGAGAAAGTATGATGCAGGTACGGCGGACGCGGACTGCCTGCTGAGCGGTGGCACTTTCCTGGTCAACGGGAGTGCTTCCACCGCAGGTGAGCAGACCCTGACATTCTCTGATGCGCTGACCGCCGGAGAAAAACTGGCGGCATTCCTGACCAACAACGGCCAGCTGGCAAAGTCCCAGCCGGTAACGGTGGCCGCAGCCCAGACGACCCCGCTGTTTACCATCACACCCAAGGGGGCTTTGACAGCGGACAGCACCCAGATCACCTTTACCGTGATCAGCAGCGATCCCAGCATCACCTCCGTGGGCACCTTCCTGTGCCCGGTGAAAAACGGCAGCGTGGACAGTGACCACTGGATTGCTCGTCAGTTAGGACAAAAGCTGGGCGACATTACGCTGGACATTCCGGAAGGAAAGCTGAAAGACGGCGATGTGGTCCGGCTGATCCTGAACTATGAAAAGAACGAAGACTACCCCTACTATTTTGGAACGGAAGCCAACAACATCACCGTGGGCACTCAGGTTCCTGCGGAAGATTCCGTGGTGCTGAACGAAAGCACCTTTACCACGGATGCCACTCAAGCCACCGTGACCGTGACGGGCTGCGGCAGTTTCCAGGGCGGTTATCTGTTCCTGACTACGGGCAGTGTCAGCAGCAATAACGACGCAGACAGCCGCAACCGTTTGGGAAGCGTGACATTTACCGGCCCCGGAACCTATACGGTACCCTTCGGCAACAACCACGTCAAACTGATTTCCGGTAATACAATTCAGGCCCATCTTTATAAATATGATGGGGATGCGGACAAAACCTATTACAAGTACAGCAATGCGGTAGGGATTATCTCCGGTTCCCAGCCGGCGGTGAAACCGGAGGTGTCCATTGCCACGGACAGCATCACGGCCGACCGCACCGACATTTGGGTGCAGGCCAGCTTTGACGGCGCCCTGACCGGCACGCTGAAGCTGTATACCTACACCGGCGAAACCTTTGCGGCGGACAAGTCGAAGGAAATCTATTCCGGCACGATTTCCTCCAGTTCCAGCAGCCAGAAGATCACCTTCGGCAGCGGAAAGCTGACGGCGGGACAGAAGCTGATTGCCGTCCTCGCCCTGTCTGACGGCGCCAGCGTCAACTCTACGGCCAAGACGGTACAGGCTGCTCCGGAGAAAATCAAGCCGGCGGTGCAGTTCGTCACGAAAAAGGTCACGGCGGGCATGACGAAACTCTATGCTGCCATGACCATTGACAGCAGCGTCAACAACGCCAGCTACACGATCTATCAGTTCACCGGGGACACTCTGGATGTTTCCACCGCCACGGCCCTCAGCAGCGGGACGCTGTACCGCAGCCAGAGCAAGGAAACGGTGCCTCTGGGCAGAGGTAAGCTGATTCCCGGCGCTAAGCTGCAGATCGTACTGACCGCCGACGGCGTGGAAGCCCGGTCGGATGTTCTGACCGTGGAGCCGTCTCCCGATTGGGGAACGCCCTATGCCGCATTCAATGTGTCGGCGGTGAAAACCGATGCCAAGAGCGTCAGCGTACAGATTGACTATGCGGATGAGTACGTTGCCATGGGAACGGATTTCTACTGCGATGTGACCATCTATCAGTTCCCCGGCAGCTACAGCGACGCGGAGTTTGAAAGCAAGGAATTGTGGGAAAATCTGACCCTGACCCAGCGGGTGGGACAGATCAACTCTAACTTCGGCGATACTACCCGGGGTGCGGAACTGACCGTTCCCATTAAGGACAGCGCGAAACTGAACGCCGGTGACCGGCTGATTATCAAGCTGCGTCTGCCTCACACGGAATGGGAAGGCGAGGAAGTGGATTATTTGTCCGCGTCGGTTCCCGTTGTAGGCGAAAACGAGACGGTGCCCGACGCGAAGGTGGTGCTCTACAACCTGGGGGAGGACACCTCTCGCGGTGCCCGGGTGCGGGCGATTCTGGCGGAATTGAATATCCCGGCGGAAACCGTCACTGCGGAGCAGCTGAATGAGATAGTGGGCCATTTGGCCGGGCTGGATGGCTATGAGGCAGCCGGAGAGAAGTACACTGGCACGGCACCGGACACGGAGTTCATGCTGCTGTGCAACCTGCCGGAGGCCCTGCTGGACAAATTCCTGGACGCCATGCAGACAGATGGCCTGCGTATTGACCACAAGGCCGTGGTAACGGCGTATAACCGGGATATGAAACTCCATGAACTGATGGGCGACATTTCCGAGGAACACGACGTGTTCCAGGCCCTGCTGGAACTGGACCGACTGATCGCGCAGGCGGAGAAGCTGGAGGAAAGCACCTATGGTTCCGCCCCCAACTGGGAGAAATTCCAAGCGGCCTTGAGCAGCGCCAAGCAGACGCTCTCTTCCCAGGAACCCACGCTGGAACAGCTGCAGACGGCCGGGGGCACCCTGAAAAACGAGTATCTGACGCTGACGGGAATGAAGGAGATGCAGGGCGATCTCGTCATTACGCTGACCCAGGAGGCGGACGGCACCTATATCCTGCGGGCCGAGTTGAAAAACGGACTTGCGGATGCGGTGTATCAATATGCGTGGAGCAACGGTGCCCAGAGCGCGGAGATTACCGGCGTGACGGCGGAACAGCTGCATACGCTCCAAGTTACGGTATCTGCGGACAATCTGCTGGGCAGCCGCACGACGCAGCTGCAGGCACCCAATTCTCCCGCTGTAACCACTGCAGCTGCTTCCGACGCGATTACCCTGCGCTGGAATACACCTGCGGACGAAGAAAACCGTCCTGCGGCGAAGACTTTGACAGTGGGTCTCTATCAGGGCGACAAACTGATCAGGGAACAGACGGCTGACGCGGCGGTTGGCAGCATGACGCTGACGGGCTTGAGTGCCAATACCGCGTACACTCTGCGGATTGCGGCTGTCAGCCCGGTTGGACGCAGCGACACGCAGGTATTGAGCGTATCGACTGCGAAGACGTCTTCCGGCGGCGGTTCCTCCTCCAGCGGCGGCGGTGGCGGCTCCAGCAGATCCTCCTCCAGCAGCGGCAAGACCGATACGACTACCACCACCAAGCCCGACGGCACCAAGGTTCAGACTGAGACCAAGAAGGACGGCACCAAGATCCAGACTGAGACCAAGAAGGATGGCTCCGTCACTAAGACCACCACCAACCCCAACGGCAGCTCCGTCACCGAGACCAAGGCCGCCGACGGCTCCACCGGCACGGTGAAGACTGACAAGCACGGTCAGACCACGGCGGAGACCACCCTCAGCAGTAAGGCCATCGAGACCGCCAAGCGCAACGGCGAGCCGGTCACGGCCCCCGTGGAAGTCGAGGCCACCCGCGATTCCAGCACCGCCCCCACCGTCAAGATCGAGCTGCCCAGAAACTCCGGCGACACCAAGGTGGAGATCCCTGTCACCAACGTAAAGCCCGGCACTGTGGCGGTCATCGTCCATCCTGACGGCACCGGGGAGATCGTCAAGAACTCCCTGCCCACCGAGGACGGCATCCAGCTGACGGTCAACGGCGGCGCGACGGTGAAGATCATGGACAACTCCAAGGACTTCATCGACACCCGCGCCCACTGGGCCAAGGACGCCATCGACTTCGTCAGCGCCCGCGGCCTCGTCAACGGCATGAACGCCGTCTCCTACGCCCCCAACGCCTCCACCACCCGCGCCCAGCTGTGGACGATCCTCGCCCGCCAGAACGACGCGGATCTGAATGGCGGCAGCACCTGGTTCGAGAACGCTCAGAATTGGGCCAAGGAGAAGGGTATCTCCGACGGCGCGAACCCCAACGGCACCATCAACCGCGCTCAGATGGTCACCATGCTGTGGCGGGCCATGGGTCAGCCTGCGGCGGGCGGTAACGCCAGCTTTGCTGACGTTCCCGCTGACAGCTACTACGCGCAGGCTGTGGCTTGGGCCATCGAGAACGGCATTACCGCCGGTGTTGGCGGCGGTCGTTTCGACCCCAACTCCACCTGCACCCGCGGCCAGATCGCAACCTTCCTGTATCGTTACATGAAGTAACGCAAAAACAGCTCCGGTCCCTTTCATAGGGGACCGGGGCTGTTTGGCGTGAACTGCTGCTTTTGCACCGCTGGAATCAATGAAGGCTACCCGATCTCAGAAAACGGCAAGTTAGTCGTTTTAACAAGCGGGGGCCGGGAGTTTCGGCAGCACGCAGAGCACACCGAGGGTGGTGATACCACCCCTCGTCTCGCACATGCGGAAAGCACTGAACACATGGTGTGTAAGCCACAATTCTGACAAAAGCAAAAAAAGATCACGCAGCCCAGCGGGGCCGCGACGCCTTCGGAACAACGACGCGCATAAGCGCATCGCTGTTCCGAAGGCTCTCTGCGTTCTTCTGGAGTACACCCGGCCAAGACCCAAAAGCAGCAAAGTTTGCTGTGCTGACACCCGGCCCGGGGAGGTTTGCGAACGTGCGGAACGCTCCGAGGGTAATGATAGCGCCCCCATCCGAATCGCCCCGTGTTTCGCCCTGTGAGCCGCTGTGTGCGATCCTTTGAGCAAAGCCGAATGTGTACGCACTTTTGCTCGTGAAAGCAAACGTGGGCCGTTTGTGCGAGAAGTTGAAAAACGTAATGAAAGAAGGTCTGAGATAAAACTGTTGCTGATAGTGAGGGGTCACAGAGAACCGGGAAATGTATGTATATAAAAGCGTGGCGGAATAAAAGAGATTTCACTGGCGGCACAAAGCCACGCTGTGACCGAGGGAGGGAAGGCCCCTGTTTCGGCGTGTGAGCTGCTGTGTGCGATTTTTCTCCGAAAGGCGAGTGTGTACCCGCTTTCGCCCATGAAGGCAAACGTGGGCCATTTGTGCGAGAGGCTGAAAAACGCGATGAAAAGCGGTTTGGAACAGCGTTGTGGCGGTAACTTTTTGCCGATATTTGCGGGAACGGTTTTGAGCGAAAAAACGAACTTTACAGGAAGGTTTTTCGAGCGGTGAAGGCCGTTCGATTTTAGCACAAGATAAAGAGAGGTGCCCGTAATTTGGCCCCTCTCAGCCACAAAGCCCCGCAGTGCGGGGCTTTCCGGGGTTTTGAAACCGCAGTCTAAGGTGCACCTTGAGAGGTGTTTTCGCAGTCTTTGGTGAACGTCAGGCACGAAAAATGCCCGTGACGGCAGACTTTTCAAGGTGGACGTTCCGCAGGCGGTTGAGAAATTTGCTGTTTTCCAGCACATGAAAAAGTGATTTCCAAGTAAGAGCAATTTTCGGCAGAGATTACACATATTTTGCGCCGCTGTAGTCAATGGAAATGGCTTCTTGACCGTACAAAAATCGCACCGCTGAAAACCTGATAAAAAGTCAAGTCCTAATTAAAAGAAAAGTCATAGGCAGAAAAAGAGTATGCCCTTCAATTGCTGGAAAGTTGTGAAGAGTCCTGAAATCGGTAGATTTCAGGACTCTTTCCAGATAGCGCGCGGCCACATTCCGATTTTGGCATATCGGCGAAGATAGCGACAAGGGGAGAGCAACGCTCTCCCCTTGTCGCGTAGCCTTCTTTAAAATTCCTTCACCGCTGTAGAACGGTTTCGGCTGTCTGCGCCAGTACGGCGGCAGCTGGTATGATCGCAGCGTCGGGAAATACATTTTCCGCCACGTGTAGCCCAAGTGTGCTGTTAAGGACATCATCACTGCCGGTACCGATGAGAAACTGGATCCCCTCTCCGCCGCACGCGTCAAGCAGACAGGAGAAATCATCGGAACCGAGCGAAGGTGGCACGGACTCATCCACGGCCTCCTCACCGAGCACCTGTCTTGCAGCGTGGATCACGGCGTCGGTGCTGCTTTCTGTGTTGACCAGCGGCGGCATACCTTTTTCAAACCGGACCTCACAGCGCCCGTTCATGGCGCGTGCACAGCAGTCGGCAATGCGCTTCACGGCTTCCTTGTGGGCAGATCGCACCGGCTTGCTAAAGGTACGCAGCGTCCCCTGAAGAATAACCTCATTGGGAATAATGTTCGGCGCGGTCCCGCCGTGGATCGAGCCGAAGGTCAGCACAGATGGGGCGGCAGGGTCCTTCTCACGGCTGATGATCGTTTGCAGTTGCGTGAGAAGATACGCCGAGATTGAAACGGGATCCACGCAGGCGTCAGGGTGCGCTCCGTGCCCGCCTTTTCCAATCACGCGGAGTACCACAGTATCACAGCTAGCGTTGCTCGCACCGCGGCACACCCCGACCTTTCCGAGCGGCAGAGACGGCGCACAGTGAAAGCCAATCATGCGTTCCGGGCGGTATACGTCGAACAGGCCGGCGTTCAGCATGGTCTCAGCGCCATCGCAGCATTCCTCCGCGCATTGGAAAATCAGCATGACGGAGCCGTGCAGTGCTTCGCGGTGGCAGCACAGATACTGCGCGCAACCCAGCAGAGCCGTTGTGTGAATGTCATGTCCGCAGGCGTGTGAGACGCCTGCGCTGCCTGAGGCGAAAGGCAACGCTGTATTTTCTGTGATTGGCAGCGCGTCGATATCCTCACGCAGAGCCAGAAGCGGACCGTTTGCAGCGCCGTGAACCAGTGCTACGACGCCGGTATCGCAGCGACAGGGAAGAAGTTCTGCGCCGTATGCTTCCAGCCTTTCGCGAATCAGGTGTGTGGTCTTGTACTCTGCGTGTCCCAATTCCGGCTCGTGATGGAGCCGATGGCGAATCAGCGTCAACTCGAGTTCCTGCTGCTGCATCCATTGTAGAACGCTGTTTTTCGACAATATGATCACCTTCAGTTTCCTGTCATTATCTTCATGATTTCGCGGTCAGTATCACGCATACCGACACGGCCGAGACGACCGACATTCTTGATTGTGTTCTCCACGCTGTCGGCCAAGATGCCGTCTCCGGCATGGAAATTATTGCCGGTCAGACACATTTCATAGCCCATGATACCGGCGTCCACCGCAACGGAGATCTTGCCTGCACAAGAGGCCTTTGCTCCGTCGCACACAATCCCTGAGGTCACGGCCACCGCGTTGATGACGGTATGTGCCACAGTTGCATAATCCGCGCCGCAGAGAAAGGCAATGCCTGCGCCCGCGCCCGCGCCCGCACTCACGGCGCCGCAATAGGCACTCAGTCGGCCAATGCCGGTCTTCTGGTGCAGCGTGACGAGGTTCGATACCAGCAACGCGCGATACAGCTCGTCCTCCGATGAGCTGAGTTCCCGTGCGTATTCGATGACCGGCAGAGAGGCTGTCATGCCCTGGTTGCCGCTGCCGGAGTTGATGACGACCGGCATTTCGCAGCCATTCATTCTCGCATCGGATCCGGCGGCTGCGGCGGCACGTGCACGGATACGCACATTGCTGCCATAGGCGCGCAACAGTGTGCGGCCGATGTTCGCGCCATAGTCACCGCGCAGGCCTTCGGCGGAAATTGCGCTGTTGTACCGAATCTGCTGGGAGAGCACATCTCGCACATCGCCCAGATCTGCGGTCTTGGCAAAGTCGTAAATATCGCGGATGTTCAGCAATGCGCGGTTCTCGTTCTCCATGGTCTCAGAGGGATGGCGGTTCAGAAGCACCTGAGCGTCCTTTTCGATGCGAACGATGTTCGTATGCTCATTGACTGCGCGTACGAGCGCATAGTGCTCTCCGCTGCGCGCGAGCACGGATACGTCAAGTACATAGTCGGAGTTAGCCGGACGCACCATGATCGGCGTTGCCTCCAGATAAGGCCCAAGCTGTTTTTTGACTTCTGAGCTGATGCTTGCGATCACCTCGTAACCCTTGTCCGCATCGCCGCCCAGTACGCCGATGGCAGCGGCGGCTTCCAGCCCTTTTCGACCTTCGGTATTGGGAACGACGACGCTCTTTACGTTTTTGATGATGTTGCCGCTTGCCTCCACCTCAATCGCGTCCGGAAGAGCGCCGAGCACCGCGCGCGCCCTTGCGGCGCAATAGGCGATGGCAATCGGCTCGGTGCAGCCCATTGCGGGAAGGAGCTCTTCTTTCAGGATCTGCACATAAGCCTGATAGGTCGTACTGTTTGGATTCATGTCGTATTCCTCTTTTTAATAAGATGCCGCAGGATCCGGATAACGCGATCCTGCCGATTCGGTCAATTGCGGATGACGAGATCCTTTACCACGTCATTCTTCAGGGGATCCAGTGTAACGTCTTCTCCGGTTAGGACCGTCGTGCAGGCAAGGCAGGCTTTGCCGTTGCATTTCAACGTGCAGCGGCCGCAGATTCCATGGCGGCAGGCGCTGTGGGAATAAAAACTGAGCGTACTGTCAAAATGTCTCGCAATATATTCAAGAAGACCCATGATCGTCATTTTTTCTTCGGCCGAGATCTCTACAGAAAATGTATCGTAATGTGGCTGTGTATCCGCAGAAGGATCAAAACGGAAAATTTTTACATTCATCAGGTTTCCTCCATGTTTTTCATTCCGAGGTCCTCTTCCAGGATGAAAGATTCATAATCGATTTTTTCTGCCTTGCGCAGAGGAATCTTTGTGACCACCGGCGCCTTTTTGCTTAGTTTGTCCTCGCCGTTGATTAACTCGGCAAGCTGACGGACCTGCCAGTTTTCGTTATCGATATAGGAGTAATCGTCACGCAGATGCAGGCCGCGGCTCTCTTTTCTCTCCAGCGCCATTTTCGCGGCGACCCTAGAGCAGATGAGCAGATTGCGTGCGGCGAGCGCCTGCATCAGTTCGCGATTGTAGCGTGGGCTCTTGCTGCGGAGTGTGAGATGCTCCATTTCAGCGTCAAGCGCCTCGAAGGCCTCGACGCCGGTACGCAGCGAATTTTCATTGCGCACCATGCCAAGCGCTCTGTCGCTGATTTCACCCAGACGATCGACTGCCTCTGATACGGCGACGCCGCCCCGGTTGCTCAGCAGCCCCTCCAGCACGGCTACAGCCTGTTCGACCGCTGCGTCATCCGGAGAGAGAAGAGCCTGTTCTGCTGCATACTTTGCCGCGACCTCACCGGCCTTATAGCCCTGTACCAGCATCTCAGTGACCGCATCGGCTACACGGTTCGCACCGAACACACCGCTGGCTGCCTCGCCGGCCGCATACAGACCGGGAACGCCGGTAAACATATTTTCATCGACAAAAATGCCGCCGACGCTGTATTCGCTGGTCAAGCCGACTTCTACGCGGCGCTTCTTTTTGGCAAGATCGCGGAAATCGATAATGCTCTCGCCATGGTAGTAGCCGTGCTTGTAGAAGCCGTCAAAGTGATCCATCACCGCTTCAAACATCTCGTCGATCTGCTCGTCGGTGAATCGGCTGAAATCAAAGTAGATGCCACCACTCGGAGAGCCTTTCCCGGCATTGACCACATGACCGAAATAATACATGTGGACCAGCTTGCACATTTCACTGGTAGCTTCCATTTCCCGCAGCTTTGCGGGAACCTCGATGCGCTTGCCGTCACGGTCGACTGGATCATAGTCAAACTTGGAACGGAACGTGCACAGCGCCGGAAGAATGGAGCCGCGGATATCATAAGGCTCCACAGCAGTCATAAGAAACAGCTGAAACTCCAGATCCGACAGCTTAGCGCCTGCACGATAGGCCATGGCGAGACCGTCGCCGGTCATGTCGGTGTTAGTGTTCTGCAGCGTGTAGGCGGAGAAGCCGCCTGTGCCGAGTACGGTCGCCTTCGCCTCGAAAACGATCAGTTCTCCGCTATAGGCATCCATACCCAGTGCGCCTGTCACAGCGCTGCCGCTTTTTAGCAGATCGGTAATGATGATATCATTGAAGACGGAGACATTCGCCATTTTCTTAACGCCGTTCATCAACGCTCGCCCCATGCTGCGGCCTGTTACGTCCCAGTTGGACGGCGCATAGAACGAGAAACGCTCACCGATCTCCTCGCCCCATTCCTTGACTTCATAGACGATGCGGGGACTGTCGTTGACGAACTGTTCCACCAGATTCTGATCGCTCAGGTTGAAGCCGTCATTTACAATGGAGCGAAACAGTTCTTCCTTGGTGAAGCTGGGATCGGCGCCGGGAATATGATAGTCATAGTATGCGCTCTCACCGTCCATTCCGTAAGAGCCGCCAATCATAATGGTATTGCCGCTGTTGCCGGCCTTGCCCTTGGAAACGAGGACAACTGATGAGCCGGCACGCGCGGCGGCAACCGCCGCCGTACAGGCTGCGCCGCCACCGCCGATGACCAATACATCGGCTGTAACTGTTCTGCTGGTTTTAAGCATATCGGTTCCTTTCTGATAACAATAAGGTTCAGACTAAATTGAAGTCGGTGTTTTTGTACGAAACAAGCACATCTGCCATATCTTCACCGTAGGTATCCGAGAAACGGCGCAGCGCCTCTGCGGAGATCGCAGCGCCTCCGGCGCCAAAGATGGAGGTGCAGATATCGCTGTAGGTTTTGAAGTTATGCCCGCAGTGATAGTCGAAGCCCTTGAGATATTCCTTGTGCTTTTGGTAGACAGCGCCCTCCGGGAAATTGGCGTTACGCGCTGTCTGAATACAGCAGTCGTGCTCGTGCAAACTCTGCGGCACTTCATACACCAGCGCGGGATTGAAGCCGCGGACGATCGATTTGTCCAGATGCGTACAGTAGACGGTCCCCGCCTTCTGCATCCCCATTTCAGCAAACTGCGTTGCCCAGGGGCACTGCGTTACACGCTCGTCAAAATCCGGGGAATAGGACACGACATACCCCTCATTCCCACAGCCCTCATCCTTCACGCTCTGCGTGTTGACCCATTCGCCGTATTCGCGATAGGTGCTGAACGTCAGCGGCTTGCCATCGCGGATGGCTCTTTGCGCCATTCGGTTGCCGCGCTGCTCCGCATAGCGCTGCGTCGCAAGAATAAACGCCGCCTCGCCGCGCTGTCCGTACCGCTTTGTCAGCAGGTCGTAAAATGTCGCCGCAATGAAAGCGTGATGCTTTTCTGTAAATTCTTTCATTATTTTTCCTTTCTGTGGGGTGAATATTTCCCACATGAAGAGTCTATTTCAGCGGGCAGACATAGGGCCTGCCCAAAGTGCTTTTTGCGTGTTCACGCTTTGCCTTGCTCAAAAGAGTTTCGTCGGTCAGCAGATCCCAGCCGGTAAGCGCAAGTACCTTCGCGGCGGCATGTGCGCCGCGCACACCGATTCCCGTGCCGCAGGCGGCAGTATAGAACCAGCTGTGGCCTGGCGCCCCCACCACAGTGGAGGCGTAAGAAAAGCAGCCAACGGGAATCTGCCAGCTCACATCGCCGAGGTCGGTCGATGCGCCCATAGCGCCGTTGCGGTAATAGCCGTTGTAAATGCCGTTGACCAGCCCATCGGTCACGTCACCGTCATTGAGGGAAAAGCTTAAAAAAGTGCTTTCTCTGCTGCTTTCGGGAACTTGGCGGTACAGCTCACGGGCAAAGATACGGTCGTCGTCCGTCCATGCCGGCGCACCGACCTCGCGCATATGCTTGAGGATGGCTTCGGACAGTGTCATGTTCGGCAGGAAATCGTAGCAGCCGGAAATGAAAACCTCTTCGTATTCCGTTTCCGTCATCAGGGCAGCCCCCTTTGCGATGTTCACAAGCCTTTTGTGCAGCTCGTCGACCAGTGTTCTTTCTGGCGCGCGGAGCGCATACCAGACCTCTGCACAGACAGGAACGATGTTGGGCGCTTCGCCGCCGTCAGTGATCACGTACTGGATGCGGCAGGAGGGCTGCACATGCTCGCGCAGGTAGTTCGCGCCCACATTCATCAGCTCAACGGCATCCAGTGCGCTCCTGCCGTTCCACGGATCCAGACCCGCGTGGGCTGACCGGCCATGGAAAACGAACTTCATGCTGCGCAGGGCGACGCTCTTGCGTGCCCAGACATAGCTGATATCGTTAGGATGCCAAGAGAGTGCCGCATCGCAATCGTCAAACAGGTGATCTCGGGACATTAGGACCTTTCCTTCGAGCGTTTCCTCGGCCGGGCAGCCGTAGAAGCGGAGCGTGCCGGACAGACCTTCCTGCTCCATGACCGTTTTGAGCGAAAGTGCCGCACCCAGCACTGCAGCGCCTAAAGTGCAGTGCCCGCAGGCATGACCGGGCGCGCCGCTGCGGAGCGGGCGGCAGATGGTGCTACGTTCCTGAGAAAGGCCGGCCAGCGCATCGTATTCAGCGAGCAGCCCAATCACAGGGGTTCCGGCTCCCCATTCAGCGATAAAAGAGGTCGGAACGCCCGCAGCTCCGGGGAGAATGCGAAAGCCATTCTGCGCCAGCAGCTGCTTGAGATAAGTGCTGGAGCGTTCTTCTTTGAGCGCGGTTTCGGCAAATTCCCATATTGCATTGTTGGCAGCATCGATAACTGCGCCGTTTTCTTCGATTTGATCCATGATTTTGCTGCGAATAGATTCTTCCATGGTGATAACCTTCCCTTTTTGTTGGGGAAAAGCGCTGCGCCGAAACAGTTCCCCAGCGCAGACGCTTTTCGTATTTTTCACTTGGCTGTGGACTCCTTCTGCCAGAGAATCGGGTGGACGTAGGTGCCGTCGGCGCGCTTAACACCGATACCGGTCAGGCTGAGAATGATGCCAAAGACAATGCACATATAACACATAGGCATATACTGCCAATACTCGCTCGGAACAACACCGAGCTGGGCCGTGATGTAGGAACCAGCCATGCCCCAAGGAATCAGTGGTGCAATTACGGTGCCGGAATCCTCAAAGGTGCGGGTCAGGTTGGCACGGGAAAGGCCGAACTTGTCATAAACCGGCGCACAGAAGCTGCCCATAACGGGGTAAGTCACGTAATAGGTGACAGCAACGAGCTGGAAAATGGGGTGAATGATATAGCAGGCTGCGGCAAAGCGACCGGGCGTCTTGGCAATCTCCTCAACCCTGCCGAAAAGAACCTGCGCGGCGCCGGAGGCGCGGATAGGAGCAGCGAACACAGCGGCTCCGATAACGATGGCGACGGTGGAGAGCATACTGTTCATGCCGCCGCGCTGAATGAGCGTGTTGACAAGGTCGTTGCCGGAGTCTATCGTGCAGCCACTGGCCATGACCGTGCAGAGCTCCGCAAAGCTCTGACCCTGAAAGATCATGCCGAGGATAACAGCGGAAGCAATGCCGGCGGCAAAGGCGGGAAGCGCAGGCTTTTTAGTGAGCACCAGAGCAAAGACCACGATGGGCGGAATGAGCAGCAGCACGTTGAAGTTGAATGTCTCAGCAAGACCGCTGAGCAGCGCATCGTATTGCTCTCCGCCAATCACGCCGTCAAAACGGAAGCCAAGGATAATATAGAGGATGATGCTTACAAGGTAGGCAGGCGTTGTCGTCCAGAGCATATGACGGATATGTTCCATCAAGGGAACTTCGCAGGAGGCGGCAGCCACGATGGTAGAGTCGGACAGCGGGGACATCTTATCGCCGAAGAATGAACCGACAACGATTGCACCGCAGGTCATAGGAACGGGAATTCCGAGACCGATGCCGACGCCCAGCAGCGCTACACCGGCTGTGGCCAGCGTGCCCCAACTGGTGCCGGAAACAACAGACATAATCGTGCAAATCAGACAGGTGACGAGCAGAAAAATCTTCGGGCTGATGAGCTTGAGACCCCAGTCCATCATCATCGGAATGGTGCCGCAGGCCATCCAGACGCCAACGAGGATGCCAGTCTCAAGCAGAACGACGATGGGAGTACCCATGCCTTTGATGCCGGCGGAAATTTCCGCTTCGATATCGGACCACTTCACGCCCTTGATGACGGTGAAGCAGGATACTACGGCAGCTGAAAGCAAAAGAACAATGGTTGTGTTCAGGGACAACCACAGCTTGCCGACAATGATTGTACCCAGCGACAGAATCACAGCAATCAGTGAACTGCCCAAAGATAGTGCCTTTTTTTCCATATGAATGTTACCCTCCTTATTTGTTGCAGACACATCGTTCTGCCTGTCCATATCATATCAGTTGACTTCACGGTTTGACCAGCGTATAATTCAGATAACCGCTATTTTGAAAAAGCTATAACAAGGGAGCTTGCACTATGACGTTCAATCAGTTAAAATACGTCGTGGCTGTTGCAAAGACCGGGTCGATCAACAAAGCTGCGGCTGAGCTGTTCATTTCGCAATCCGTGGTATCTGCGGCCATTGCGGGACTGGAAAAGGAGATCGGTCATGATATCTTTGTGCGCAGCAATCGAGGCGTCGCACTGACGCCCTTCGGGCATACTTTTGTATCCTATGTCTCGTCGATCCAGACGCAGCTTCAACAGCTTGACGGTCTGATTCGGCGGGACTTCGTGCAACATGAGTTTTCACTCTCGGTTGCCAGCTCGGGCTATTATTTTCTCAATCGTATCTGCGCAGAGCTGTTTGAGCGCTACCGCGAGATCGGTATCCGAATCGAACAGTTTGAGGACCATGAAAACAATGTGGCGGATCTGGTAGACAGCCAGATGGCGGAGATCGGGATCGTGCGCGTGTGGAGCTGTTACAAAAACGCATATTTGAGGCAGCTACGCGCCCACAAAATACAGCATTTCGATGTAGCAAGCCTGAGTATTGCTGTGACGGTCGGGGTACAGAACCCGCTTTATCACCAGAAGAATGATTATGTCAACGCTGCAGATCTGCGGCAGCTTTCGCCGGTGTTGTATTCCAATATGGATTCGGGACCTTATGCAGATATCTGCGACAGGCTTCATATCTCCGGCGGGAAGAGCCGCTTTGTGGTCTCCTCGCGGTCGGCTCTGTACGAGATCCTGTCTAACACGTCATGCTACTATCTCAACTCTGCCTACCCCTTTGATGTGCTGGATACGGGAAATCCCAGCTGTTATGCCAACTACCGGACGCTCAAACTGGCAAATTGCGATATTACTTCCGAGATCATCTGGATCAAGCGCGAGGAGTATATTATGAGCCAGCTGGCAAGCGAAGTGATAAATTCTGTTGTGCAATATTTCTCGTAAACAGATAGCAGTTATCGCTTTATAAGATATCAAAAAGAGGCTATGGCACATTTTGTCAAATCGTTTCAAAAAAAGGACCTGAAATTCTGTATTTTGACGAAAATGACAGCGCTGTCTCTATGGACTTCATTTTATCAAGAGAGGATGGGAGCTGTTTAAAATGTACAGCATAGACGAACTTCCCTTGCAGGATCTTCAGAATTTCTGGAGCCTGCTCTATATGGACTTCTGTCGGAAGATCTGCACAGATCATCCGGCGGAGGGAGAAACTGTCATCCGACGCGCAATCGCCGAAACGGGACGCAGGCAGGGTGAGTGGCAAAGGCAGGAGCACGAGCAGATGGGGCTTAACACGAATCTGCATTCCTTCTTTTTGGATGGGCGCGGTGCCGTGTGCGATCCACGCTCTGCTGCGGCGGTCCATACGCGAAATACCGAGGTCTGCCTATGGGACCGTTATATCTGTCCAATGGCGAACTATTGGGCCGCGCACAGCGCGGAAGCTTACGGCCGTTTTTACTGTGAGGAATATATGCGGGCGTTTCTCAGCGGCTACACAGGTGGAAAGGGACAGTTTCACCTGAGCAAAGTCCTGACGGATAAGCGAGATATACTCTGCCAGTTTGCGGCCTATTTCCGCCCGGCCAATCTGGAACTGGAACAGCGGCGCAAAGCATTTGAAAGCACGCCTGTGCGGCAGGAGGTGCCGGTCGGTTCATTTTCGGATTATATCCGAGAGAAAGCTGTTCTGTTCTGTGCGTTTCTCTGTGCGGAGTTAAAGGAAGCGTTTGGCAATGCGGGCCTGCTGAGTTTCGCCGATGCTCTGCATTCATTTGAACAGGAAAGCGCGGCACTGCTGGAGGATATCGCTTCTCGCCGCGGGATACCGTGTGACAGGAGACTGCTGGAAAGCTCCTTTCCATTCTCGTTGCGCGAACCATCCACGCTATGGGACAGGCTTTCGGCAGAAGAGGCATGCGCTCTTTTTATGAAAACCGTGGCCGCGCCGCTTGCGGCAAGATATGACAAAGCGGCTGCCTGCGCAGAATGAGGTGATAACTGTGTATACGATGAATGAACACTGCATTATGAACCTTGGCGATATCTATACGATGATGTTCGGTTATATGGGGCAGGAGCTGCTCCGTGAATTCGGCTTGCGCGGCGAGATCGCTGTTCGCGAAGCTGCACGGCGCTTTGGCAGAGACAGGGGTGCAACGCTGCGGGAAAAGCATCTGAGCATTGGCGCAAAGATCAATATGAAGAATCTGTTTTCGCTTTATCCCGACCTCCCTTCTGACCCGCGTTTCAAGCGTGAATTGCAGACGCTTTCACCGCAGGAGCGTATTTCACACACGCTGTTCTGTCCTATGGCCGCGATATGGGAGAGCCACGGGCAGAAGGAGATAGGACGCATTTATTGTGAGGAATTTCACCCCGCCTGCTACAGTGAATACGGCTACGGGTATACAAGCGTAAATCTTGCCCGCACGCAAACGCAGGAGAACGACGAATACTGCTCATTCCGTGTGATCCTACGTCCGGCAGACTTGCCGGCGGAGCTTCGAGTAAAGTGCTTTGCCGAATTCGACAAAGACCATCGGGAGCCTGACCGCAGACCGGAGCTTTTCCTTTCCGGGAAGGACGGCTTTGAAATGCTGTCGATCAAACTCTATTCTCATTTGCTTGTTACCGCCGTTGAACAGATCGGCGAGGATGCGATCCCAGTGATCGCCGTTGCACTGCGAAAGCTGGCGGCAGAGACTGCGCTTCTGCTGAAAAGAACATCTGAAGAATACAATGTATTGCCCGACGATGTGTTCATTTATGAGAATGTGCCGATTTCGCGCCGCTACGAGGAACGAAAGGATTTTTGGAGGGGTTACGATATCTGTGGAGCGCAGTCTCTGTGGGAAAAGAACTTCCACATCCCCCTTGCGGAGCTCCTCTTGCAGCAGAAAGGTTGAATAAGTGAACACCGCCCTCGTCGGCGATTCGATGCCATTTCATTCGACGGATAACGTTGAGCCTTCCAAAGGCTATGTTTTAAATCCTTTGCGTTGTAGGGAAATGCAGACTTCTTCAAGGTAGCGAAGCCGTAGCTCTGTGTTGCGGTCATTTATCCCCCGCTCATTCCCATGAGTAGGAAAGGCAAGCGCTGCAGCGTTTGAACTGCGGGCAACCATTTGAACCGACGTGCTATATCACGCGGCGGTAATATTGCAGCTGGTTCTGTTACTTGTCGGCAATGGACCGGACGCATGTCGAGTGAACCTGCTGGTGGTGCGGCCGGCCAAGCGTCACTACTGTTGGGACAGATCGTGCATATTGCAGCCGGGGCTAACAAAAGTAGCATGCGTGGGAAACGTGTCCGTCTTGTGTGCGGCACGACCAGCATGTACACCGGGCTGGATGGGCTGACGGCCATTATCCGCTGCCATTTGCGGTGCGACCCATGCGATGGGAGTATCTATGTGTTCTGCGATGCGATGGGGAGCAAGCTGAAATATATTGAATGGGACGGGCAGAGTTTCTGGTAGGGGGAAACGGCGGGCCCAAAGCGGGACATACCCCTGGCTCAAAGGAGAGGCCTGGATGTGTGGTCGAGATCAGTGAAAAAGATTTGAGTATCTTCTGAGCAGATATATTGTGCCATTTAAGGAAAAGTGCTGTGATTGTTGAAATCACAGCACTTTTCTGCTATAATTCAAGTATGTTAAACAGGAGAAAATCGCAGCGGAGTGGTGTGAGCTGTTGGATAACGGAATTTTCTCCAGACTTTTTAATGCCGAGTACAAGTAGCTTATCACCGACCTGCGCTTGTGTAAGAAAGATGGGAAGAAGCCATCCTATAATGTAGCTATTACCATGACTGAAAGACTTGCCTATTATCAGCAAAGGAATTTAGAATTTGGTGAAGCGGAAGCGCCAATCAAAAATTGGTTGCAAATTAAACATGAAATAATGAGTTTACACAGCCCGGCGGGGCCGCGACGCCGGAGGAAGCGGACGCACGCCACAGATGTGCATCCGCTTTCTCCGGCTGTTCTTTCGGCGGCGATTTCGCTGGCGGCACAAAGCCCCGCTGTGGACGAGGGAGGGAAGACCCCGTGTTTCGGCGTGTAAGCCGCTGTGTGCGATTTTTCGCAGAGAGCTGAGTGTGCCTCGATTTCAGGAGTGAAAGCGAACGTGGGACGTTTGTGAGAGAAATTGAAGAACGCGATGAGAAGCGGTTTGAGATAGAGCCTGTGACGGTAACTTTTTGGCGAGATTCGAGGAAGTGTTTTTAGGTGAAAATCCGAACTTTTTGAGCTGATTTTCTGGATGGTTATAGCCGTTCGATTTTAGTACAGACCGGCTATAATTTGTCAAGCCGAAATCTCACTTGGGATACAGGGCGTATAGGCCTTGTTGTCTCTCATGACAGCGTAAATGATGGAAACCATCTTCCTGCAGGCATGACCTACAGATGCCATGTAGGGCTTTCCTTCATCCCGTTTTTTCTGGAAATAAAGCTTCAGCGCCGGATCGTGAAGTACTGCGGATGAAGTCGCCAGCCAAATAGCGTGCCTCAAATACGGTGAGCCTCGTTTGGACATGCGGTTCCTGACACCGTTGTATTCGCCGGACTGCCGCATGGTTGGATCGATCCCCGCGTAGGCGGCAAGCTTTGCCGCGGAGGAAAAACGGTTGATGTCTCCGATCTCGCTGAGGATGTACGCGCCAAGGGTCGGGCCGATGCCGGTGATGGTGGTGATCGGCGTGTCCAAAGTCTCCATGATCTCGGCGATCTTGCAATCCATTTCCCTGACCTGTTGTTTTAAGAAATCGAGGTGCTTTGCGTAAAGTCGGATCATCGTGCTGAAAACATCGCCGGCCATGGCGAAGCCAAAGGAATTGCGCGCAAGCTCCTGAAGCTCCCGGGCTTTTGCCATGCGGAAGCGCTTGTGGCTGGAGACTTCGATGAGATGACAGAGCTCCTCGAGAGGCATCTCGGATAATTCCTTTGGTGTAGGACAGGTTTGCAAAATCGCCATGGAGGTATTGCCAAACAGATTGGTAAAAGCTGTTTCGTATTCAGGAAAGACCTGATCCAGCAGGGCAACGACCTTTCGCTTAACATCTGCCTGCATGGAAACGATGGCGTGCCGTCCACGGCACAGTTCCCGCAGCTCATAGATGTTTTCCGGGTGCAGGGTAGACTCGGAGAAGTGTCCGAAACGGATCACCTCTGCGATCAGCAGGGCGTCCCGCGGATCTGTTTTGGCCTGACGGATATAGAAACTGCGGATGGAGTTGGTCTGCACCGGGTTGATGACCTGAACACGGAAGCCCTCCTTCTGAAGTCTGGTAAAAAGAGCGAGCCAGTAGTGTCCGGTGGCCTCCATTGCAAAGGAAACCTCGTCAAGCGGCAGTTTGGCCTTGGTGAGCATGGCCAGCAGCCGATTGTACCCGGAGCAGTTGTTGGTGAAGGAAAACGGCTTGATGATGACGGCACCCTCGCCGTCGATCACCGCTGCCTCGTGCTTCCTCTTGGCGATGTCGATCCCAACGATGTACATAGTGCAGGCTCCTCTCATGTTCAAATTACGGACATTCCTCGTGCTGCTGAAGGTCACAACCTGTTGCGAGATTAGAAGAAAGCGATCCATCGCTTCGACATCCGGCTCATAAGTGACATCCCACAGGGCAGAGGTTCCAGTCTGTGCGCAGTAGACTTGGCTACAAAGATAGAAGCAGGAAATTCTCTGTCCGCATGAGGATATTATATCATCGCTCCCTCAAGGGGCGTTGATACCGGTTTTGAAGGTGTTTTGTGGGGAGATATCCCCGTTCGAAAATATAACAAGATAAAGGGCCGCAGTCGCAAGCGCCCGCAGCCCGCCCACAAAGCCCCGCAGTGCGGGGCTTTTCAGGGAAACGCCAACCACCGTCGGTTTGGCGGTTTTACAGAACAATCGCAGTCGGTCATTCGGCAAAGTCCCGTGTTTGCAGGGCTTTGCGGCGATTTTGACCGACGTCACAGAAAGGAAAGAAGAAAAATGGATGATAACAAGAAAAGCACCACGATCTGGCTGCGCCCCAGCGTGATCAGCCGCATGGACGGCTGGTTGGAAGCAGATAACTGTCAAAGCCGCAGCGAATTCGTAGATAAGGCCCTGCGCTTTTACATGGGCTATCTCGGCACCGAGGACAACACGACCTACATCTCTCAGGCCATCCTCACCGCCATTCAGGGCACCATGGATCTTAACAACCACCGGCTTCAGAAGATACTCTTCAAGTGCGCGGTGGAGCTGAACATGCTGTGCCACACCATCGCCGCCCACTTCCGCGCCGATCCCATTCACACGCGGGAGCTGCGAGCCTACGCCGTGGATGAGGTGAAGCGCACCAACGGTCAGGTGAGTTTTGAAAGCGCGGTGCGGCAGCAACGCAGGATCAAATATGAGCCGGATGAGGAGATGGGAGGACTCTAAAAATGGCAAGCATCAAGCAATTGGACGAGCGGCGATATAAGATCACCGTCAGCAACGGCTAACGGCCCAACGGCAAAA
>ENA-OOXF01000760-OOXF01000760.1-human-gut-metagenome-genome-assembly--contig:-NODE-760-length-23680-cov-6.162751_pt1 | contig 23680 bp, 28 predicted proteins | sample MGYA00241586_ERZ501341 | MGnify/ENA primary metagenome ERZ501341 (study PRJEB25962, sample SAMEA2042985) | human gut metagenome | biome: human gut; feature: human-associated habitat; material: faeces... | reverse complement strand
TCTTAAATTTGGACGAAGCAATGATATGCTATAAAAATATGAACATATAAGGAACAATGAAAGATTGTTTTCAACAGAATGGAGGTTTTATGATAGGTACATTTGATATCAAATTTGAAAAGCAACTTATCAAAGGCGATGCAGAAGAAGTTTTTGAAAACCTTATATATAGGGCAAATTCAAGACAACTTGAGAAAGATTTTGTATTTCAGGAATTTTTAAAGCAATTTAATGCAATTGCTAAGAAAAATGGTGTTTTGTAAAGCTGATGAAATATCTCTTTCATCAATAAAATAACATAGTAAAACAAGGCAATTAAGCGTAAAAACTTAGTTGCTTTTTTAGTATAAAAAACTAAAAGCATGGAGAATACATATTTGAGAAAGGAAGTGATAATAATGTGTGAAATTATTGAAATTCAGGAATCAGAAATCAGGATTGAAGAAAGTGGATTTAAGCATTTGACAGTTTTGGAATATTTAGAACGGAAATTGGGAAAGGAGATATTGAGTTATGGCAGTAGCGATGATAAATAGGCGTGCAACAATATATTAGTTTCTGGCTGATCGTTGGAATGACAATAAGAAAAATATAGCTTTCCTGTACAAATGATAAATGATATAATAAGTCCTTGGAGGTAACGAGCATGGAAATTATGAATAAACCTGTTGATTACAATGTAGATGATGCGGATATTATAATGGAATATGAGAAATGTCACGATAAAAAGAAAGTCGCAAGAGTATTCCTTATTCCGGTTAAGCAAGTGAATGAAGTTTTAAAGAGGACTGTGTTATGATTGAGAAAGAGATTGAAATCACAGAAGAAGAAATAGAATTCATAGAATTATTCAGAAAAGCTTTAGATAAAGATAAGGAAGAAGCGAAAAAATATCTAGAAGAAAATTCATTGGAGGATAAATGGCGTGGGAAAGTTCATTAAAGGAGAAACATGTTATATCCTGGAAAGTAATAGGATCGTTCGTAAAGCATACGTTCTGAATCAAATTGGGAATATGTACACGATCCAGTTTGCATCTTCTAATGGAATAATTAGGCTAAAAGAGAGCCGATTATTCAAGACAGAAGATGAAGCTCTGGAGAGTAGATATAAAAATTCTTATAAAATTGATGCAAAAGAAACTGGAGTTTCATATGGATATATTGACGTGTTTGAAGGGAAAAGAAATAATAGAAACCCACATAGATAAAGACGATACTAAACGGTATCGTCTTTTTTAATAAGCTCAATATCTAAATCACAACCTAAAGCATTGCATATTTCTACCAAAGAGGTAATGGAAATATTATCCTGTTTCAGCCGACTACTTAAAGCTGCTTCGCTAAGATTTAGTTTTTTGGCAAGTTCTTTATTTTTGATTTCATTTTCAACCATGAATGATTTTATTTTAAGCAATATTGTTTTAGAGTCTCTGACAACCATGTTCAATCTCCAATCTTAAGTTATAACTTGATTATATAAGATATATACAAAATAAACAAGTTTTTTATTGAAAATTTGTTTACTATTTTAGCTTGAAAAATCAAGATATAACTTGAAATAATAAGAAATGTCTTGTATAATAAAAACATCAAAGATAATGATACATATAAAGAAAGGAGGATGCGTAATGCGAAATGATTATGAACAGTTCGACATCGTACTGGTTGATCTAGGTGATGATTTTATAGATGGCGAGCAGGGTGGAGTAAGACCTTGTATTATTGTTCAGAACAATTGTGGAAATATGTACAGTATTACGACATTAGTGATGCCATTAACTAAGCAGATCAAAAAGCTAAACCAGCCAACGCATACTCTGCTTAGAAAAAGTCAGACAAATGGACTGACAGTAGATTCTATGGTTTTGGGAGAATGCTTAAGACAAATCTCAGAAAAACGTATCATTAAATATATTGGAAGTATCACAAAGACTTTGGAGAAAAGGGAAATAAAAAGAGTTTATGATGCTAATTTTGGAATAGGAGGCTTGTAGTATGAAATATATTAAAATGACAGTAGAAGAGGCACTTGAATATGGAAAGGACTTGGAAGTATTGGTCGCTATTAGTGACCTTGAAAAGAATGATGTCGCAGCTTTTGTAAAGAAAACAAAAAGTGAATGTGATTCAATTATCAAACAGGCTCAGACAATTGCGCATGTATGTGATGATTTCATGGATTCGTTACATTGTTATACCAACAAACAGAATCTAAGAGAAATACAACCTATTGGGAAAGTTAGTACAATTCTTTTCGCAAAACTAGAATGATTAGTAATACATGTCCTTCTTATAGGACATTACATATGATATAATTGTATGTTTTTCACAAAATTTATGGAAATTTTTGGAACTAAATTCCAATATTTACCAAACAGATGTTCTGGTAATGATTGACAAGAACAAACGTTCGGAGTATAATGTGAGACATATGGAGAGTGTTGGAATAAAATAAAAGAGACAGGTTACTTCACAGGGTTGCCGCCCGTAATGAAGACCTGCCTCAACTACAACAATACCATGTAGGTATTACATAGCCACGCTATGCATTATTATTATCCCACAATAAATGGGAAGTATCAAGCATATTGAGGCAAATTCTTGCCAATATTTTCCAGTAACTATTAACAATTAAATAAAAATTCTTTAAATGTACAGAGAATATATTAGCATCTGATAATCAGAAGCTTAGTTTTTTGTACCAAAAAAGAAGAGGAGGATGGTAAAAATGTACTATTTATCGGATGGCATAAATTATGTTATGGAAAATCCATACAAAACAGGTGAGTTTCTTCTTACCACAAGTATTGTTAAAGCGAAGAAATTCACATACAAGCAGGCAAAAAATTTAAAAAATAGGAAAGGTAAAAAGTTTACACAGTTTCATTCTTTAGATTTGATAAATGACGAAACAGGTGAAGTTGGAGACTATTTGTTAAAAATGACCAATATGATTTACAGTGAATATAACAGTGGCTATTAGCGATTTGCTATGCGTTTAGCATACAATATGGAGGAGAGCTGTGGAATGCAATAAATGGTGAAATTTATATATAATAAATAATTTTGAAAAAAATTTTTGTAAGTTATTGACAAAACAGAAATTGTGTGATATTATCATATCAACCTGAAAAGATGAATGAACTGGATTTTCAACCGATTTAGATGGACGCGATTACTTGCCTACGAGCGTTATCTAATATATAACGGCTGGAAGTCGTACCAGTTTTTCGTCAATACAAACAAAATGGGCCGAACAAAAAACTGGTAGCTTTTCTCCCTCTATAACAAGTAATAAAAAGATATATAAAGACACAAGACGTACCAGTTTTTGAAATAAAGGACTCAAATAAATAAAAGGAGGCTATTTATGCCTAGCGCAAATGAGAAATTTTCGAGTGTTGCTTAGCTCTATGAGGCTGTATTTGAGAGGCCTTATCCTGAGAGTGGGAGCAGAAATATTGAGAATGCCAAGGCTGAACTGAATCGATATTTGACCTATGCCAGAGCGATAGATATTGACCCAAGTGAGAGACGTAGAAGAGCTGTGATTGTGACGGAAGTATTTGATGAGCCATTACCACCAAGAACGACAGCAAGAGGAAGACGCGGGACATACATTGACCTGTTGAGGCCTTTGCTTTTGGAGCAGGGAAATTTTGAGCGGAAGATGTGTGAGCTATATAACAGGATGCGGCTGTTTGAGCGTTATTCCAATGAGATGAGGAGACGTGTAGAGGTAAGGAACCGTTTAGCTCAGATGCAGGGGAATGAGGATGATTTAGACCTGTGGCAGTCTTGTTGGTATCCTCGTATTGGTGAGCGATACTATGCTGGAATACTTAAAACGGAGATTGCTGAAAAGGTCAAGGACGCTCTCAAATCAATGCAGGGAGAAGGAATTTTGACATGGCAGATGAGAACGATGCTGCTTCCTGATATCAGAATCCAGACAGAGGGAAATGAGCTGAGGATAGAAGCCTATCGAGTAGAAACGGAACAGAGAGTAAGGGTATGTGCAGAAGAGATACAGAACTGTGCGGAGGAGACAAATTCCTGCTTGAATGCTGAACAGTTGATAGGCTTTTTGAGGTCGGTTTACTCAAGGGATAGATTTGAAGAATATGCTCGACAACTGATTCGTGATGGAAAGGTAGCAGCATTTGCAGCGAATGAGGAGCAGGAAGAAGCATTGGAGAGCTACAACGATTATGTGAGGCAACGCGCCTGTCAGAGAGTAAATCGGCTTAGGGAATTGCCACCTTTGGGGCAGATACCTATTGGAGGGGAATTTTGGAGGAATCCCTACCTTGCCAGAATGGGGCGAGAGGTACAAAGGGAATGTAACGAGACATTGCTTGGTGGAGTGAAGAGCTGGAAGGTCATTTACTATCGAGTTGATGACCGAGAGAAAGCTGAACGATACCACCCAGCAGGATACCGACAGAGACATGAAGATGCGTATGAATTGACGCGAAGATTTATCACCTATATGGAAAATCAAATGAGGAAAGATGTCTGCGTTAATGGTCGAGACGCAGAACGGGACTTTGAAGGTTTTGGCGATAGAGCGCATAGGGAGGTCAATCAACCACTTTTGAGAAGCAGGTCTGCTAACGTCCTCCATAACAGGTTGAGAACGCTTTATGGCCTTGACGAGTGATATGCCGATGAAGAAAAGTGTTGCAGCAGGACCAATTTGATACGGACAGAGAAAGAGCCTCGCAGTGATGGAGAATTTTTAAAATCCATTACTGCGGGGCTGCTATATTTTTGTGGAGTTAAGTTCAAAAATGGTATGCAGTCCAATAGAACGGAGCTATCATTTTTGAAGCCTGAATTTCAACAATAGGTATGGCTCAATTTCCAGCACAGAGGCGATGTTGAAGAGCAGTTCGAGAGACAGACCACGATTCATTCTTGGAGCCTCTACTGCTGCGAGATGCTGGCGGCTGATGCCTAATTTCTCAGCCAATTGCTCCTGTGACAAGCCTTTTTCCTTGCGGTAGTAGCCAATCGCATAGGAGAGGTTTTCCAAGCGCTCGGTGTTATCGAAGTAGGGTTTCAGATATTCGTTCTCCAAATGTTCCACCACCTTTATGGACAGTGTATCCAAAAAGAGAGTGCAACAAAATAATCTGATAAGCACTATTGACGTGTATTACGCGACAAGATATAATGAGAGGACATAAAAAGGAGGGAACATTATGGCGCTGATTACTTGTCCAGAATGCGGGAGAGAGGTTTCGGACAAAGCTGCTGCATGTCCTTACTGCGGGAATCCATTGAAAGAGAATCCTGAGACCGAAATGAGCACGAAAGCGGATGCGGTAAGTGCTGCACAAAAAAAGAATTACTTCAAATGGTCGCTCTTATTATGGCCGCTTTATGTGGTCGAAATGATTGTGTTCGTTTTTGTTCAGCTCGCACTTGGCTTAGATGGAAAAATCGAGGAGATAGTATATCTTGGAATATTGGGGCTAATAACCGCAGTTAATTTTGTGCTTGCGATTCCTTTGATTCGCGGCATGGTCAAGGATAACTACCTAAAAACACAGAGCAATAAGATATCCATTAAAGGAGTGATATCATTAGTGCTATGTACACTGTTTCTTGTTACGAGCGGAAAGAGTATGATAACTTCGGTTATAGGCAACTCGGATGATGACTCTACATCAATGTGGGAATCACAGGTAGAACTATCTGGCGATGAAGAGAGAGCGGTTGTCGCTTGTAGTGACTTGCAGAGCAGATTAAAAAATCCAAGCTCATTGCAGTTGAATAAAGTCGTTGTTGTGGAGGATACAGAGGTAGAACACGCCTATTATGTGTTCATAGATTATTCTGCTCAGAACGGCTTTGGTGGAACGACAAGGAGTGTTGTCGTATATAAGAACGGAACCTATTACACGAATGATAGCGATGACTCAAACTGGTCTATGGCGCAAGACACGCTGAATTTCTGCATCGCTATGGGATGCCCCTATACAGATGTTGACGTAGGGAGAATTTCTTCGCACCTGAGTTAAGAACTTACACAGCCCCCTGTGCAGCAGATCGCGGAGCGATCATGCTGCATGGGGGCTTCTCTTTTCTTTACACCTCCAACATCAAATGGCCCTCGATAGCCTTTTCAAGCTCCTGTTGTTGAATGCCGATGTACCTTTGTGTGACTGCGGCGGAACTGTGCTGTAAGAGTTGCTGGACGAGGACGATATTGTAGCCGTTGTCATTGTAAATCTCTGTTGCGTAGAACTTTCGGAAGCTGTGCGTGCTGATATCCTCACTGTAACCCAAGTAGGAGCAAACGCTTTGTAGCCTCTTCTGCACAGCTCGCTCGGTGATGGGAAATATTCTTGCCTCGGGAGCGATATTGTTGTCGAGGCAATAGCAGCGGATGAACTGATAGAGAGCAAGGGGTACGGTAAAGGTTCGGGCTTTCTTCGTCTTCTGCTCCACAATGGACAGGCGATATCTATCTCCGTCATGTACGATATCAGCAAGGCGCAGTTTGACGATATCGGAAATGCGCAGTCCAAGGTTGGCTTCGAGTATCAAGGCGGTTGCGATGCGCTCATTTGGTCTGCATCCGGAAAAGCCCTGCTTCATGGTGGCAATGATTGTCTTGTACTGTTCAGCGGTTAGTGCAATGGTTTTCTTGTTCATGGGATACCTCCTGATAGGTGAAAATGGTGCTTGAATACGAACTTTGGTGCTGCGGAATACGAACAGATAGGATGAAACTCAGAAAATGCCTGTGAGCACTGGATTTTACGGTTCGTTTTCTTTAGATTTTACGAACAGTAGCAAAAGTAGGGTATGATGCCGTATCTGCTCGCCGTATAAATAAATAACTATCAATTTCCCTCTCAGAATCGTTCGCAGCGGTTTCTGGGTATAAGGATAGCCCCCCTGCCTTGCGTCGCTTAGAGAAAGGAAATCTATAATAATTTCTTATTGAATATCAAGATGCAAGAATCATCGGCTCTTTGCAATCCAAGCAAGCAATGTGAACGCTCTTAGTGGCTCGAACACTGTTCCCACAGCAGGGGCAGATGTATTTCCGACTGCTGCTTGTCTTCGGCGGGAGAGGTGGGGTATTGCTGTGTGCTCCTGTTCCTGTAACCGATACGCCGTAGAACTCGTTGCGGGTGATGAGGATATCGCTCAAATCATTTTCGAGCACAAAAGTCAGCAGCTCATCGTTTGGCTCAGTGATGGTCCAGCCGTATTTCTCGTGATGGCTCACTGTCAGACCATGGCTCTCGGCAATCTCCTTGAAGCGTTTGTTGTGGTAGGTATTGCCTCGGCTGGTGTCCTTGATGCCATTGACATGGCAGTAGTAATGCACCATCTCGTGAAGCAGCGTCGCACAGATATTTTCAATGGGTCTTGCGAGCGTTCCAGCCCCGATGTTGATTTCATTGCTGCTTCCCGTGACAGAAACCCAAGTGTCATCTCTCATAGAGAAGTGTCCATATGCTCGCGGGGTGGATTGAATAGTGATGGTGGGTCTTGACAGTGCACTTTCAAAAAATCTCTGATTGAGCAGGTCGAACAGCTTGTTGAGATATCCTGCGACTCGATTGTATGAAGTTAGTTGTTTCATGGTGATTTCCTCCTTGAAAAAGAGGAGAGAGCACGATATAATACTCGTACCCTCTCCATTGTGAGTTGTGGTCAGCTCTTTGTCTGTGGCTTTGGTCGGCATTCAGACAAGGGGCTTTTTTCATGCGCTGATGGAGAAACGGCGGGATGCGACCTGTTTCGTAAAAGCCTTGTAGAGGTCATCGTGCACACGCTTAAAAGCGGCAGAATCAAAGCGGTTGGAAAGTACGGAAGTCCAGCGAATGATATAGCTTCCAGCCTGTAGTTCTTCCACACCGCGTTCCTCCATTTCCGCCTTAATGCTGCTGCGGATAGCCTCTGCCTCGGTTTTGGCCTCTTCCATCATGGCTTCCCATTCGTTGAGGGCTTCGATTTTGGCGATAAGTTCGTTTCTTGACATAGTGTTTGCTTCCTTTCTTCAATGTGGGTTGGTGGATAGGTCTGTGGTTGGCGCTGTGATTAGATGCAGCCAATGAGGATAAAGAGGACGAACAAGACCTCCATACAGAGCGCAATGCCTTCTCCGGTCATCTGAGACACCTCCTTTCGCTTGAACATTCAGGTTCAATTTTTCTTGCTGTCGTTGTCGTTTTCGTGCATGGTCGTGATGCAGGCCAGAATACTGACGATGAGCGGAATGATGATGAAAATCGCCCACGCGAGGAACGAGGCCCAATTATCTAGCGGGCCAGCCTGCAAAAACGGGAACACGAAGAGCACAAAGAAAATGAAGAACGCCATGGGGACACCTCCTTTCTTGGGTAGAGTTGGATATATAAAAAGAACCGCACCACTCATAAGAGCAGCACAGTTCTTGGATAGGTGAATTTACATTTTCCGGGGTAAAAATCTTAGCGCTGAGCACAGGAACATAAGGGGGTAGGTCGCCTCAAAAAATATGAAAAAAGGGAGAGCATTAAGCCCTCCCTTATAGTGATTTATTCTGTTATAAGTTGAAAGCGGCAGCGAATTTGTCGGTTGCAGCTTGCATTTGGTGTAGGTCGGATTTGACATAGAAATTCAGCGTCGTACTTGCATCTGCGTGTCCCAAAATCTCTTGCACGCTTTTGATATCAGCGCCTTGGGAAAGAAGCAGCGTCGCACAGGAATGTCTCAAATCGTGTGGGGATAAATCAGGCAGACCATTCCGTTTCATGAAGCGTTTTACTCGACGTGTTACTGAGTTCGGGTCACGAGGCTGGAAGATATCGTCCTCCTTGGGGAAAAGAAAGGCATCCCGTAGGATAGTGTTGGGACGCTGGGATTGTGTCGCCTTTCGTAGCTGCTTGAGCAGGGACAACGTGCTTGGTATGATGGGGATAGTGCGGATGCTGGTCGCTGTTTTTGGTGTGCTGACGATTACACCGCATTCCGGTGTGTAGACGATGTTGCGCTCGATTCTGATAGTACAATTCTTCTCGTCGATGTCGCTCCATTTTAGCCCCATACACTCGCCACGACGGATTCCGGTCGTTATCAGCAGTTGCAGGATGCAGTGAAAATCGAGGGGAGTGTCGGGGAGCAGAGAGAAGAATTTTTTGGCTTGCTCCTCGGTCAAGGCATCAACAGGCTTTTTCACTTTCTTGGGACTGTCAACCAGCTTCATAGGATTTTTGACAAGCAGCTCTTGCTTTTCAGCGAAACCGAAAATCAGGTTCAGCGTGTTATACAGGTGGTGCAGCGTTTTGGGAGTCAACGACTTTCCGTGCTGATTTTTGTACTCAGTGCGAAGGTAAGTGAGGCAGCGCTGGATATCGAGGGAACTGATTCCTTGTAAGGTGGAGCCACTAAAGCAGGGGAGGAGCAGCTTTGTCATACTCTCATAGAAAGCGATGGTTTTGGGCTTGTGCTTACCATCCCTAACTTGAAGGGGGAACCAGACGTCATTGACGAAGGAAACAAAATCGTCGTGGCGTTTTTCTGCCGGTATCTGATATGCCTTGCCTGCTGATTCTGCTTCGAGCTTTTTGTGATACTCGCTCATAAGTTCCTGTTCCCAAATATCAGCAGCACGTTCGGCGGCTTTCTTTGCCTTGGCTGTGCTTGTATCGGGTGGGATGGGCCATGTAGTGTATTTTCGGATTTGCTTTCCGTTGCAGTCTCGGCCTAAACAAACTGTGAAGCGATAGGAAACGATTTTACCATTCTTTGTGTTTGCCCTGATATGAGCCATGAAGATACACCCTTTCTCTTAGGGATATCTCAGGTTTTCAGACGGCTGTGCGCTTTTTTGTGCGCTTTTTCGGATTTTCAGAGGTGTGATTTTTACCCCAAAAAACAAAGAAAGCCTTGAAACCATTGCAGTTCCAAGACTTTACTTTGGTACGCCGTGAGGGATTCGAACCCCCGGCCTTCTGGTCCGTAGCCAGACGCTCTATCCAGCTGAGCTAACGGCGCATGTCCCGTACCGGACAACGGTGTTATACTACCACAGCTTTCTGAGAAATGCAAGAGAAAATTTCAAATTTTTAGAAAAATTTTTTGAACCCTTCGAAACAATAGGTTTGACAGGGAAATGCAACACGAGTACAATAAATATGATTTTGATTTTCTTGCAAGGAGCAATACTATGGAAAACACATTCAAAGGCAGCAAAAATTACGTCGCGAGCCCGGAGCTGATGAACGCGGTGAACATCGCCATGGCGCTCAAAAAGCCGCTTCTCATCAAGGGCGAGCCGGGCACGGGCAAAACGATGCTCGCCGAGGCGGTGGCCGAGGCACTGGGCAAAAAGCTTATCATCTGGAGTGTCAAGTCCACAACGAAGGCGCAGGACGGCCTGTACGTCTACGACGTGGTGCAGCGTCTGTACGACAGCCAGTTCGGCTCGGCAGGCGTGGACGATATCGCAAAGTATATCAAGCTCGGCAAGCTCGGCGAGGCGTTTTCCGCCGACGAGCAGGTCGTGCTGCTGATCGACGAGGTCGACAAAGCGGACCTCGAGTTCCCGAACGACCTTCTCTGGGAGCTCGACAAGATGGAATTCTACATTCCCGAGACGAAGGAGACCATCAAGGCCAAGCACCGTCCCATCGTCATCATCACCTCGAATGCGGAAAAGGAGCTGCCCGACGCGTTCCTGCGCCGCTGCATCTTCCATTATATCGAATTCCCCGACCAGCAGCAGATGGAGAAGATCATCCGCGTCCACTTCGACCATGTCGACGAGACGCTTTTGATGCAGGCAATGCAGGCATTCTATTATATCCGCTCGATCGACTCGGTGGAGAAAAAGCCCTCGACGTCCGAGCTTGTCGACTGGATCCGCGCGCTCGAGCTTGCCGGCGTGGATGTCTCGAAGATTTCGAGCGAGATCCCGTTTATCGGTGTGCTCCTGAAAAAGGACAAGGATATCTCCACGGTGCAGCGCCGCCTGAGAAGATAACACGCTATGTTTACTGGATTTTTCTATCTTCTGCGCGCGCACGGGTTTCACGTCAGCCTGAATGAGTGGATGACGCTCATTGAGGGATTGATGATGGACTTGCAGCACGATTCGCTCACGGGCTTTTACGAGCTCTGCCGCGCGGTGCTCGTCAAGTCTGAGGCGGATTACGACAAGTTCGACCAGATATTCCTCGAATACTTCGACGGGGTGCCCTATCAGGACGAGCTTCCCGAAGAGCTGATGGACTGGCTCAACAATCCTGCCGCCGCGATGGAGGAGTTCCGCAAATTCCTGCGCACGCAGGGCTATCAGGAAAAGACCGTCGAAGAGATCCTCAAGATGTTTGAAGAGCGGCTAAAGGAGCAGACCGAGGAGCACAACGGCGGCTCGTACTGGGTCGGCACAAACGGCTATTCGAACTTCGGCAACAGCGGCCACAGCCCGCAGGGCATCCGCGTGGGCGGACAGAGCATTTACCGCCGCGCGTTTCAGGTGGCGGGGGAGCGCAAGTTCCGCGATTTCCGCAAGGACAATGTGCTCGACATCCGCCAGTTCCAGATGGCGTTCCGCCTGCTGCGGCAATATTCCGCACAGACGCAGGAGGCCAAAACGGAGTTCGATGTGGATGAGACGATCCGCGAGACCTGTGACAACGCGGGCACGCTGTCGATCTGCTACAAGCGCCCGCGCAAAAACACCGTCAAGGTGCTGATGCTGATGGACTCCGGCGGCTCGATGGACTACTATGCGCGCCTCTGCTCCATGCTGTTCCAGGCGGCGCGGCAGTCGAATCATTTTAAGGAGCTGCACGTTTACTACTTCCACAACTGCATTTACTCCAATGTCTACTCCGACCCGCGGATGTACCGCGAGCATGCGGTATCGACGGACTGGATCCTGCAGAACTTCGGTAGCGAGTACAAGGTCATCCTCGTCGGCGACGCGCTGATGGACATGTATGAGCTGACGGAAAAGCGCTACGACTTCCGCGCAGGCGAGGTGAAGTGGTCGGGCCTTGACCAGATCAAGCGTTTCCACGACCATTACGATCACCTGATCTGGCTCAATCCCGAGGAGCCCCCGCGCTGGGGCGGCTACTGGGGCGAGAGCTATGGCCACATCGCCAAAGTCGTGGACATGTACCCTCTGACCGTCGACGGTCTGGAGCGCGGCATGAAAAAACTGCTTGTGAACCGGTAAAAACGCAGGAGGGCGGCGCATCGCCGCCCTCTTTTCGCTTGCAGAGGAAATACTTGATTTTGACAGCCAAAGATACTATAATAATTTTCTAATTCCTTTATTTATGCTTTTGATGGATTGCGAGGATCATTTATGGACAAAGCGAAGAAAAACGATACGATCCATGCGGCGGCTGACCGCATGGCGGCGAACTACAAGAGCTCTCAAATCCCCATGTACGGCGACGCGCTGCGCATGCCGAACCGCAACGCGGTCATCGAGATCATCCGCGACTGTCAAAAGCTCATTTTCCCCGTTTACTACGGCGACCGCGACCTCTTGAAGCTGCCGCCTGAGCAGTACAGCGCGCTTTTGATGGAGCACATTCACGAAAAGCTGACGCGCCAGATTACGCTGACGATGCCGGAGTGCGACGAAAACTGCGACCGCGCCTATGAGATCAGCACGGCGTTCATCGCCCGCATTCCCGCCATTCAGGAGCTGCTGCTCAAGGATCTGTCGGCGAACTTTGAAGGCGACCCCGCGGCTTACAGCAAGGAGGAAGTGCTGCTCTCGTATCCCGGCATGTTTGCCATCTTCATCTACCGCATCGCGCACGAGCTGTATGAGAACAAGGTCGCGATGATCCCGCGCATGATGTCCGAGTACGCGCACTCCCAGACCGGTATCGACATCAACCCCGGTGCGAAGATCGGCGAATACTTCTTCATCGACCACGGCACTGGTGTCGTCGTCGGTGAGACGACGATCATCGGCGACAACGTCAAGCTCTATCAGGGCGCGACGCTTGGCGCGCTCTCGCCCGCGGGCATGGCGACGAACCCGAATGTGCGCCGCCACCCGAAAGTCGGCAACAATGTCGTCATCTACGCAAACTCCACGCTGCTCGGCGGCGCGACGGAGATCGGCGACAATGTCGTCGTCGGCGGTAACGCATTTCTGACGTCTTCGGTCGAGCCCGACACGATCGTGAGCGTCAAGAATCCGGAGATGACGTTCCGCGGCAAGCACCGTAAGGAGTGATCCTGACAGAGAGCACGCGTGTCCGCCTGCGGACGATGCGGCGGGAGGACCTGGACGAATTATATGCTCTGCTCTCAGATGAAGCGGTGATGCGATGGCTGGAGCCGCCGCTCGTATACGCCGCAGAAAACGCGGAGGGAGAATTCCTCGGCTACGCCATCTACCACGATTATGACGAGCACAGCCGCGAGCTCGGCTGGGTGCTCAGGCCTGCCTTTTGGCACAAAGGCTGCGCGGACGAAATGACGGTCCTTCTGACCGCGCTTGCGCGGCGGGAGGGGAAGGACGCCGTGATCGAATGCGTCCCCGAACAGACAGTGAGCGTGCACATCGCGCGCAGGCACGGCTTTTCCTATGAGGGCCGCGTGGACGGCTGCGACATTTACCGCCTGCGCTGTGAAAAATAAGAACGAGGGCGCTTCCTAGTTCGGGAAGCGCCCTCGTTGTGTTATGCTGTGTACCGGCCGGTACGCACGGTGGGTGAGAGCCTCCTGCTCGATTTGAGGGGGGATCAGATCGTGGTGCCGAGGTCGTAGGCCTCACGCATTGTGGAGAAGGTGGCGGCAGCGCCGCGCTCGGAGAGGCCCTTGCCCCAGACGTAGCCCTTTTCGACCGCGCCGGGCAGGCACTCGAGCCAACTTCTGAAGCCCGCGAGCGCGCCGTCTCTCACAACGTCGCTGTCAGCGGCAGAGGTGAAGAGGAAGTAGAACTCCTTGTTGACATAACTCGGATGTGTGCTGTAGGTGCGGTCAAACACCATCTTGAGCTGGGCGTTGATGGAGTGGAAGTAGACCGGAGAAGCGAGCACGATGACGTCGGCTGCCTTGAGCGCGGGGAAGATCTCCTGCATGCCGTCGTTCTGCACGCACTTGCAGTTATGGCTGAGGCAGTAGTCGCAGGCGAGGCAGGGGTTGAGCTTCAATCGGCGAGACGGATCTTCTGCGCCGCGTGACCGGCCACGAGCGCGCCGCGCAGGAACTCGTCGCAGAGAAGATCGGAGTTGCTGCCCTGACGCGGGCTGGAAGAGAGAATGAGCACATTTTTCATTGTGGAAACCTCCAGAGGGTATTTTGCCGGAATTTGCCGGAAAGTGTTTCCCAAATTGTAGCGCGGCAAAAGGGGTTAGTCAACTTTAACAAAATGCCCTCGCATAGCGTTTGCACAGAGGATATGGACAAAAGCGCATCAAGACGCACAAAAGCCGGCAGGAGAGGAGACCTGCCGGCTTTCGCGCCTACATTGAGAAAAGAGAGAAAAGGATGATAACAAAATTAATAGAGGAGACTGCTTTACAGCAGCATGACGCCCGCATCCTCGCAGGTCTTGCGCGTGGCTTCGTCCCACAGGGAGACCTGTACCTCGCCGATGTGCGCGGTGCCGATGAGCAGCATGCACAGGCGGCTCTGGCCGATGCCGCCGCCCATGGTCAGGGGCAACTCGCCATTCAGCAGCATCTTGTGGAAGGGGAGCGCGCGGCGGTCGTCGCAGCCGGCGATCGTCAGCTGGGAGTCGAGGGACTTGGGGTCGACGCGGATACCCATGGAAGAGATCTCGAACGCATGGCCGAGCACTTCGTTCCAGTAGAGGATATCGCCGTTGAGCTCCCAATCGTCATAGTCGGGGGCGCGGCCGTCGTGCTTGATGCCGGACTTTAAGATCTTGCCGATCTGCATCAGGAAGACGACGCCTTTCTTCTTGCAGATCTCATCCTCGCGCTGCTTGGGTGTCAGGTCGGGATAGAGGTCTTCGAGCTCCTGCGTGGTGATGAAGAAGACCTCACTGGGGAGCTTGGTGTGCAGGGAGGGGAAAGCGACATTCAGCGCGCTGCTCGTCTCGCTGACGGCGGAGACGATATCGCGCACGGTGCGCTTGAGATAAGCGACGTTGCGATCCTCGGCGGAGATGACCTTTTCCCAGTCCCACTGGTCCACATAGACGGAGTGGAGGTTGTCGACCTCTTCGTCGCGGCGGATGGCGTTCATGTCGGTGAACAGGCCCTTGCCGACCTTGAAGTCGTAGCGCTTGAGCGCAAGACGCTTCCACTTGGCCAGCGAATGAACGACCTGGGCATTGGTGCCGACGTCGGGAATGTCAAAGGAGACGGGACGCTCGACGCCGTTGAGGTTGTCGTTCAGACCAGAATTTTCATCCACGAACAGCGGAGCAGAAACCCGGCGGAGATTGAGGGCATTGCTCAGATTGACCTGAAAATTGCTCTTGATGAATTCGATGGCGCGCTGCATTTCATAGACAGACAGCGGGGTGTGGTAGTCCTGCGGGATATAGACTTTGCTCATACCGGTTTCACTCCTTAAGAAAAAGTATGCGCTAATTATAATCAGGCATATTAGGAAATTCAATAGTGAAATTTTAAGTAGTTGAGCTTGCAAAATGAGAAATTTTTGTCGACATGGTCAGCAATATGGAAAAACTTAATCCTTTTGCCCGTTGCAATCTGAAAGCACGCGTGATAGACTGCATAATGAGATAAAATGCAGATAGGAGGCTCTTTTGTGAGAACACTCTTGAAAGGCGCGGACATTCTGCTGCGCAAGGAAAACGGATATGAAACGCTGCACGGCGCCTATCTCGGCGTCAATGAGGCGAAGATCGACTATATCGGTGAGGAAAAACCCGAAAAGGCCTATGACCTTGAAAAGGACATGAGCGGCAGGCTCCTTGCCCCGGGACTCATCAACTGCCACAGCCATATCGCCATGACGCTGATGCGCGGCATCGGCAGCGGACTGCCTTTGCAGGACTGGCTCTTCAAGGCCATTTTCCCGATCGAGGACAAGCTCGTGCGCGAGGATATCGCCGCAGCGAGCCGCTTTGCCCTGATCGAGATGATCGCGGGCGGCACGACGAGCTTTTCCGATATGTACTTTTTCCCCGAGGAGACCGTCTGGGCGGTCGAAGAGGCGGGGATCAAGGCGAACCTGAACCGCTGTGTGCAGTGCTTTGACGAAAACCAGACCGTGGAGCAGAACACGCAGATCCCCGAATCGCTCGCGCTCTTTGAAAAGTACCACGGCGCGGCGGACGGGCGCATTCACATTGACTTTTCCATCCACGCGGAGTATACCTGCAAGAGCCATATCGTCAAGGCGTACAGCGACCTCTGCCGCGAAAAGGGCGGGCGCATGCACATCCACCTCGCCGAGACCGCGCGCGAGCAGCGCGAGTGCATCGAGCGCTACGGCAAAACGCCGACGGAGTGGTTCGAATCGCTCGGCACGTTCGATTCGCCCACGGCGGCGGCGCACTGCGTCGCGGTGACGGAGCGCGACATGGACATTCTGAAGGCCCACGGCGTCAGCGTCATCCACAACCCGACGTCGAACTTAAAGCTCGGCAGCGGCTTTGCCCCCATCCGCCAGATGATGGACAAGGGCATCAACGTGACGCTCGGCACCGACGGCACGGCCAGCAACAACAATTTAAATATGTTCGAGGAGATGCACCTCGCTGAGATCATGCACGACGGCTATCACAACGACCCGACGCTGATCTCCACGCAGGAGGTGCTCGATATGGCGACGGTCAACGGCGCAAAATTGCAGGGCCGCGACGACACCGGCGTGCTGGCTGTCGGCAAAAAGGCTGACATCATTGCGCTTGATTTAAGCAAGCCCCACCTCTATCCCAATTTCGACACGTCCGCGCTCCTGACCTGCTCGGCGCAGGCGGGCGACGTGTGCATGACGATGGTGGACGGCAAGATCCTGTACGAAAACGGTGAATTTAAGACGCTGGACGAGAACAAGGTGCGCGCCGACATGGAGCGTGCCGTTGAGCGCCTTTATAGAAAGTGAGAGAAAAGAAACATGGAGAGAGCGGACAAAGACCTCGCCTTTTTGCTGCGCTACGAGAATGTCGCGTGGTTTGAAGACGGCGAGGTGCGCATCTTAGACCGGCGCATTTACCCCGCAAAGGTCGAATTTGTCACCTGCCGCACACATCAGGAAGTCGCGCGGGCCATCACCGACATGGTGACGCAGAGCGCGGGCCCCTACACGGCGGCGCCGATGGGCATGGCGCTCGCGGCGTGGGAATGCCGCGGCAAATCGGCGGACGAGCAGATGGAATACCTCAAGAAAGCGGCTTACACCATTTCCCACGCGCGCCCCACGACGCAAAAGCGCATGACGCTTCTGTGCGACATCTGCCTGAAAGAGGCCGAGCGCGCGCTTTCAGCGGGGGAGAATGTGGCCGAGGCCATCAAGAATAAGACCATCGAGCTCAACAACGTGCGCTATAACAGAATGGCGAAGATCGGCTCGTACTTAGTCGATATGTTCCCCGTCAACGGAACGGTGATGACGCACTGCTTCGCCGAGACCATCGTCGGCACGATGCTTCGTGAGTGCCGCAGCCGCGGCAAAAACATCCGGCTGTTCTGCCCAGAAACGCGCCCGTATTTTCAGGGCGCGCGCCTGACGGCGTCCGTCTGCCACGACATGGGCTTTGACGTGACGGTCATCTCCGACAATATGCCGGCGTTCGTCATGCAGAACGAAAAGGTCGACGTTTTCACCACCGCGGCGGACGCCATCTGCTGCGACGGCCACGTCGTCAATAAGGTCGGCACGTTCCAGAACGCCATCGTCGCCAAGTACATGGGCATCCCGTACTTCGTCACCGGCGCGCCCGATCAGGGACACGAGACGGTGGACAGCATCCACATTGAGATGCGCGACCCGAACTTCACGCTCCAAGCCATGGGCGTGCGCACGGCGATGGAGGGTGTGAAGGGCTACTATCCCGCCTTCGATATCACGCCGCCGCATCTCGTCTCGGGCGTCGTGACCGACCTTGGTATTTATTCTCCCTACGATCTGCACCGCTATTTTACGGACGGCAGCATCGGCAAGGACAATCTGGTGATCTAAATGGAACAAAATCTGGACATTCTTCGTCAGGAGATCGTGGACAAATCGCTTGAGGCGTTCCGCGAGGGCCTGTTTTCCGGCACGAGCGGCAACATGAGCTGCCGCGTCGCGCCCGATGAAATGCTCATCACGCCGACATCCGTGCGCTATGACGTACTGCGCGCACAGGACATCGTGTATATGAAGCTCGACGGCACGGTGCTGGAGGGTGAATTGCAGCCCTCGAGCGAGTGGCGCATGCACGCGGCGGTCTACAAGGCGTATGGCGAGACGAACGCCGTCTTCCACACGCATTCGCCCTATGCAACGGCGTTCGCCGTCGTGCGGAAGAGCATCCCCGCGGTGTTGATCGAATCGTGCATCTTTTTGGGCGGCGACATCCGCTGCGCGGACTACGCCGCGCCGGGGACTGAGGCCGTCGGCACGAACGCAATCCCCGCGCTCAAGGACCGCGGCGGCTGCACGCTCGCCAATCACGGCGTGCTCGCCGTGGGGAAGGACCTTGCGCAGGCATATCTGCGCGCGGAATACATTGAGGATGTTGCAAAGATCTATGCCTATGCCAAGGCCATCGGCGAGCCGGTGGCGCTCGATACACTCTAAATTACCCTGCGCATGGGCGCAGAAGGAGAACTGCCAATGAAAAGGTTTCTGAAAAAAGACAAGCTTCTCGTGCTTCTTGCACTGCTGGCGCTGCTCGTTTCGCTCGTGCCGATCGCCGGGCGCATGCAGACCGAGGAGAACAACAAATATTACGAATGTGTCCTCGACTATTCGAGCCTGCGCGCCATGGCGCGCCAGTCTGAAATGAGCGAGGATGAGTGGCTCGACCTGTTCCGCTCCCTCGGCGTGGACAAGGTGGCGCTCAGCGAGGCGAGCGCGCTCGACCTGCACCAGAGCGCGGCCATCCCCGTGCACGCGATGACTGTGAAAAAGGCGATGGAAAACTACGGCTGGGAGGATAGCTACCCCGCCGAGGTCGCGGCGTGGCTGCGCGAGAGCACCGACGTGAGCGACTGTCTCATCTGGACCGAGACGGCGGCGGGCTACGAGTGGATCCTCGACGCTTTCACCGCCCGCTTTGAAGATTTTGAAGCCAAGACCTATCTTGAAGGCGAGCACGGCTTCCTCTTCGTCCAGCAGCAGAAAAACGGCATGAAGGGCGAAAAGCTGCTCGACCTTTGCCTCGGCATCTGGCCCGATACGGTGGAGCTGCTCGAGCGCCACGGCTACGAGATCATTCCGCGTACCGTGACGAAGAAGGACATGAACGGCACAAAGTTTGCGGCGGCTTATATCGATGTGCTCAAGCATTATGATGCGCCTTACTTTATGAACAGCGGCAAGGAGCTTGTCGGCTACGAGAGCGACGAGGGCTGGGATATGCTCGTGCAGTATCTCAACGAGAGCGGCGCGAGCGTCGCCATGATGGAGCAGAACGACCAGAGCCTCAACCTCACCTGGCCGGGCATTGAGGATCTGCTCAATGAAACGGGCTATCACGGCGTGCGCGTCTTCAACGAGTGGGCCTACATCCAGAACCGCTACCAGTACTGCGGCTACGAGGGCCCGGAAGAGATCACGAACACGTTCTTTAGAGCCATCGCCGAGCGTAATTGCAAGATCATCTACCTCAAGATGATCCTGGAGCCGGACAACGACGTGAGCTGGGACGCCGACGAGAAGGAATGGACCTATGTCACCGATCCTGCCAACTATGAAAAGATGCTCAAAGACCTTGATGCGCGCCTTGCCCCCCTCGGCTACACGCGCGGCACGGTGCCGGCGATGGAGCTGAAAACGCCGCCTTTGGCGCTGCGAATCGTGCAGAGCGTCGGCACGGCGGCGCTGCTGGTGCTGCTCTTTGACCTCTTCTTCCACATCGGCGCGCGCTGGCGCATGATCCTTCTGGCGCTCGGTGTGCTGGGCTTTGCCGCGCTCAGCGTGCTGAAGCCTTCGCTTTTCCGCCTGCTGCTCTCCATGTCCGGCGGCATCGTGATGCCGTCGCTTGCGGCGGTGGGCCTCTGCCGCGTGCTGATGGAAAAGAGAAGGAGCGAGCCGCGCGTGCGCTTTGGAAAGCTCCTTGGCTACACGCTCGGCGTTTCCGCTTTGACCATCCTGACCGCGTTCTGCGGTTCGCTGCTTGCGACCTCCGCGCTCTCGCAGCTCTCCTATATGATCGAGATGGAGCTCTACCGCGGCGTGAAGATCATGCAGCTCATCCCCATCGGACTTTTCATCCTCGCTTACCTGATCGTATTCGCTTACGAAGAAACGGGTGCGCGCGAGGCAGTGCTTGCCCATACGGGCAAGCGCGGCGAGAAGGGGCGCGTCAAGCGCTTCAACGCCTATTTCGGCGAGCTGATGCAGACGCCGATGAAGCTCGGCTGGTTCCTCGCGATCGTCGTTATCGCGGTGGCGGCGGTGTTCATGCTGCTGGTGTTCGCCTACTATATGTACCGCACCGGCAACTCGACCACGACGTCGGCAAGGGAGCTTGCGTTCCGCAACTTCCTGGAAAATACGCTCATCGCCCGTCCGCGCACGAAGGAAATGATCGTCGGCTGGCCGATGCTGATGCTTTTCATCTGGTCGCTGCGCCGCAGAATGAAGTTCCTGCCGATGATCTTCGGCACGGGCATGACCATCGGCCTTGTCAGCGTGGTCAACACGTTCCTGCACATCCGCACGCCGTTTTTGCTGAGCCTGCTGCGCACCGGCTGGGGCATCCTCTTCGGACTTCTCATCGGCACAGCCGTGGTCATTGTGGCGGAGCTCATTTACCGCCTTGTACGCAGGATCTGCGGGGTGACGAATGGTTAACATTCTGATCTCGGGCTATTACGGCTTCGACAACATCGGCGACGAGTCCATCCTGCGCACGCTCGTCTCGTCGCTGCGCGAGCACATTCCCGACTGCTCGCTCACGGTGCTCTCGCACAACCCCGCCTCCACGCGCGAAAAATACGGTGTCGAGGCGGTGAACCGCATGTCGCCGATGGCGATTTTGCGCGCGGTGAAAAAGTGCGACATGCTCATTTCCGGCGGCGGCAGTCTTTTGCAGGATGTGACGAGCAGCAAGAGCTTACACTATTACCTCTCCATCATCCGCTGCGCGGAATTCTTCCATAAAAAGGTCTTCATCTATTCCCAGGGCATCGGCCCCATCGACCGCCCCGGCAACCGCCGCGCTTGATCCGGCGGCGGCGCTCAAGCGGGCGGACGGTATCGTCGTGCGCGACGAGCGGTCGGCATCGCTTTTGGAGGAAATCGGCATCGCGCGCGACAAGGTCGTCATCACGGCGGACCCCGTCATCCGCATGAAAAAGCCCGATGGCGATGTCGGCGCGGAGATCCTGCGAAAGGCAGGTGTCTCGTTGGATGGCCGTCTAACTGTCGGCTGGGCCATCCGTGAGCGGGACACAGACAGCCGCTTTGTCAAAGAGCTTTTGCGCTCCATCCAGATGATGAAGGACAAGTACAACGCGCAGTCTGTGCTCATCCCGTTCCACTATGAAGAGGACGGCGAGGTCTGCCGCCATATCGCGGCGCAGCTGCCCGATGACACGGCGGTGTGCCTGAATGAAAAGTACCTCTCCGAGGATATGCTCTCCATCATCGGCAACATGGACCTGCTCGTCGGCGTGCGCCTGCATTCGCTCATCTATGCCGCCATCATGGGCGTGCCGCTCATCGGCATTTCGTATGACCCCAAGTGCACGGCGTTTTTAAACTCCGTGGGGCTCGACAAGCTGAGCACGAAGGAGAACTTCACGGCGGAGCTCTTCCTGCCCGAGGCCGAGCGTGTGCTCGAAACGGGCAAGGAGCAGGTGCAGTGCGTCGAAGCGCATATGGCCAAGCTTTCGCGCAAGCTCGACACGAACGAGAAAATGATCTGCGCGATCATGGAGAAATCGAGGAAACATACCATGCAAGACCCTCAAAACAATACGGAAAAGAAGGATAAATCGGGCGTCCGCACGGCGGGCGCGATCAGCTTCGTCTTTCTGCTGACGCTGTTCGCCAAGCTCCTCGGCGTGGTGCGCGAAATGATGCAGGCCAATATCTTCGGCACCGGCATCGACGCGGACCTCTACACCGCGTCGTATAACTCGACGCTCTATCTCTTTACGACGATGTGCTACGCGCTGTGCATCGCGGCGGTGCCGATTTTGACGAAGGAATTCGCCGCCGACCGCAAGCGCGGCGAGAAAGCGGCCAACAACCTGTTGACCATCACGCTGCTCGGCTCGCTCGCGGCGGTCGTTTTGTGGCAGATCTTTGCCTCGACGCCGCTCGTCGGCACGATCTGGGACCTTGACGCAGCCGAGCTGCCGCGCCTTGCGAGCTATATCCGCATCATGGCCTGCGCGCTGCCGGTCGTGGCGGCGGCGTATCTGAACGTCGCCATCTTCCAGGCGACCGACCACTATGAATTGCAGGGCAGCATGAGCATCCCGTACAACGCTTTCCTTGCGATCTTCCTTGTGACGCTGGGCGCAAAGTGGGGCATCAAGGGCGTCGTCATCGCGAGTTCGTGCGCGTGGCTCTTGCAGCTTGCCATGAGCATCCCGTATGCGAAGAAGGAACATTATGTCTACCGGCCGATGCTCGACCGCAAGGCGGACTACGTCGGCACGTACTTTAAGACCGCGCTCGTCACGGTGCTGACGACGTCGATCTTCCTGTTCTGCTACCTCATCGACACGGCGACCGCCACGGCGCTCAACGACAGCGCCGTCAGCGCGTTCTACTATGCCGATAAGCTCTTCACCCCGCTCACGACCAGCGTGCTCTACAGCATCAGCGCGGTCATGTTCCCGCGCTTTAACCGCGAGTTTACGAAGGAGGACTCGAAGGGGTACCTCGGCTACATCTGGAACGTGACGGAAAACACGCTGCTTTTCATCCTGCCGGTCTGCGCGATGATGTGCGCGTTCGGCACGGATATCATCCGCGTCATCTTTGAAAGCGGCAGCTTCACCGCTGAGTCGACCGAGATGACGGGCAGCATCTTCGCCCGCTACGCGCTCGGCATGAGCGCCTTCGCCGTGCTCGACCTTTTGAACAAGGCCTACTACGCGATGAAAAAGACGCTGGTGCCGCTGCTCATCAACCTCGGCGTGCTGGTGCTGAATCTCGTTTTGAACCGCGTGTTCTACACCGATACCGGCGTCGCGCTGGCAACGTCGCTTGCGCTGACGATCGGTGCCATCGCGATGACGATCCAGCTCTTCCACGGCACGAAGATCGTGCGCCTGGTGCCGCTCCTCAAGGGCCTTGCCGCCACGGCAGCGATGGCGGTCGTCCTCTACGGCGGGCGTTCGCTTCTTGTCGCGGCGGATGACAGCAAGCTGATGCTCGTCGTCAAGTGCGGCCTGACGGGCGTTGTGGGGTGCGTTATTTACGTGCTGGTCAGCATGATCTTGAAACAAAATATCATTGCTGATACGATTAAGAAGTTCAAAAAGTGATACTTTTTGGGATTTATCCCCACACCGTGTGGGGACGCGGCAAAGGGGACCATTCTCTCACGTGAGAGAATGGCCCCCTTAACCCCCCAAGAG
>ENA-OOXF01000755-OOXF01000755.1-human-gut-metagenome-genome-assembly--contig:-NODE-755-length-23734-cov-3.762025_pt1 | contig 23734 bp, 17 predicted proteins | sample MGYA00241586_ERZ501341 | MGnify/ENA primary metagenome ERZ501341 (study PRJEB25962, sample SAMEA2042985) | human gut metagenome | biome: human gut; feature: human-associated habitat; material: faeces... | reverse complement strand
AGGATTTTAATGAGAGTATCCAACAGCAATTTGATGATTCCGATAACATTACGGATAAAGGAATTGCTGATTATGCGGAAAAACTGACAGAAGTAAAGAAACTGGCAAAATACAAAGTACAGGATGTGAAAGAAGAGGATGGAGTCTATACAGTAAGTGTACAAGTTGAACCATCCAATGTATTTCAGACATTGCAACAAAGCTCTACAGAGGTAAGCAATGAAAAAATAAAGCAGGGATTGGATGGAAATGATCCGGAAGTCTTTGCAGCTGTATTAACAGAAAGTGTCCAGAAGAGTCTTGAAAAGAACAGTTATGGAAAAACTGTTACTGTAAAAGTATCAGTGGAAAAAGATAATTCAGGAAAGTATGGTCTTTCGGATACAGAGATGAGTAAGCTGGAAACAGCGATGTTTCCAACAGAATAAGAATGAATGGAAAGCTATCAGAGGAAAAAAACTGGTAGCTTTCTTTTGTTTCAAAAACAGAGACTTGTTAAAAAGCTATTGTAATAAGCGAATCAGAAAAGTTATAATAAATGATAATGGATGGCAGAGGTCATCCATTCATTATGAGAAAAAGAAGGGATCCCACATGAACCAACAAGAAATATTCACATACATCCAAAAGCAATACCCCACCCATCCAGACACCATCAACAAATCCGGATACCTCGTCACCATCTTCAAAAACCCAAGAACCGCCGCACCTTATGCCATCTTTTACCAACCAGCTGAAAGAACAACTTTCATGGAAGTTCAGGCAGAGCTGGACATGATAGGCAACTACATCGAAATGTATCACCTTGCTCCGGCAAAGCACATGGATCAGAAGCACTGGTTGGCAGTTCCGCTGGACGGTTCTGTCAGTGATTCAAAAGTCCTGGATCTGCTTGATATGAGTTACGACCTCGTAGACGGACAGGAAGAAGCAGATGGAGAGACAGAAGCAGACGGACAGGCAACAGACAGTACGAAAGAAGAAAAAGATTGACAATTCCAACCACACATTCCATAATGACGATAGTGGTTCGAGAGAACTAACAGGAAAAATGGGAGAGACAACATGAAGAAAAAAACTTCATACCGATGGCTGATATGGATTATTCTGGCAGTGGTTTTGATCGGGGTAGCACTTATGCATATCCTTCCCCCATACATCGACCGATGGAAATCCGCCAGAGATTATGACAAACTTGCCGAGGAGTATGTAAATGATGAGTCCGAACCAGATGATGGAAAGCAGAAGAAAAAAGACTGGTGGGCAACAGACGTAAAAGTAGAGTTTGACAAACTGAAAGCCGAGAATCCAGATGTTATCGGGTGGATACGGTTTGATAATCAGGACGAACTTGGCATCAATTATCCAATTCTGTATTCAGGTGATAATGAAAAATATCTGAGAACCGATCTGCATGGCAACAGCCACATCGCAGGGTGTATCTTTTTGGAAGGTCTTAACAAATCTGATTTTTCGGATTATTACAACATTATCTACGGTCACAATATGAGAGACGGAAGTATGTTCGGAAGCCTGAAAAAATATAAGGATGACGGTTTCTGGAAAGAAAATCAATACTTCACCGTATATTCTGAGACAACCGCCTACCGTTATCGAATCTTCTCTTATGAAGATGCGGTCAATGGCGGTGATGTGTATAAAGTAGGATACCAGCCTGGCGAAGAGTATCAGAAATTTATCGATCAGATGATAAAAGATTCCGATGTCGATACAGGAGTAAAGCCGCAGACCAGTAACAAGATACTGACACTTTCTACCTGTACGGGGAACGGATACAGCAAGCGGCTTGCCATCCATGCAGTCTGCGTTGACGCACAGACTACGGATGAGTCAAAATTAAAGGAAACAGGAAATTAACTATGAAAATATCCAAAAGTATGTGAAAAAAGAAATAAAAACATATTTTTGGATATTTTTATATGGAATTATAATGTTGTAGCGGAAAATGCATTGACAAACCTGAAAAAAGGACAATATAATTAAAAATACATGGTTTGAACCAACTAACTAAAGCGTAATCGGTAAACAAAACAGAGGAAAAAGTAATGGAAACAAAGAAAGTGGCAAAAGAATACCTGCAAAAAGATATTCTGAGAACGATTTATCAGATGCGGAAATGGAAAGAGGATGATAAGCAGATCAAAAGAATCCTCGTATTAGACTATGACCTGACCGAGTATTACTGGAAATCGAACATTAAGAAATTGCAAGAGGAAGGCTTTCTGGAAACAGACAGTGATGCGAAGATTCCTGCACTGACAGAAAGCGGAACGGAGTATGCGAGACAACTGCAACGGGCAGCCGAAGGCTGGAATCAGTTCTTACAAATGAGCGGAGTCGATGAAAAGACAGCAGACAGGGACGGCGGACTCATGGCGTGTGAGGTGTCTGATCCGGACAAAATCGACAATTTATGGAAATTTATCAATGATGGTGGAAGAAGCTCCATACCGAAAAGTGTAGACTGCCACACGCTTTGGAAGAAGTTGAAACCGGGAAAGTATCAGATGTGGTATTCCTTTTACACCACAGAGATTGAAAAAGAGAGAAAAGCAGCTATCGAAGATATGCGGTTTGAACGGGATGGCTGGCTGCACATAGAGCCTTGGGAGATATGGCTGGAACTAACAGAGCATCCAGAGAACGAGGATGACAGGACAATCTGGTATCAGAACATGCATGGAATCTGGAAGAAGGCAGAAGTAAATGATCACAGTATCAAAATTCCTGCCACAGCATTTCACATAGAGTACGAACAGCAGTGGTTGGGTGAAATACACTTCACCTGTAATCTGGGGTTTGTCGCAGAGAAAAAGAAAGGTTCCAAGAAAAAAACGATATACTTACTGGATGGAAGGCTTTTGCAGAAAATACCGGATATCGTGTAGCGGATGAATATTAAAAAAGACAGGTAGGAAAGGTAACATGGGAAGAAAGATTGAAAACAGAAATATTGATGTGACAAAAGCCAGAGGCGAATTAGAAGAAGATCTTCTGGAATATGTCTACCGGACGTGGAGGCAAGGCAGACAGATCACATCGAAAGAGTATGCCAGAGAAGTGAATATAACCGGATATGAAGCAGCAGGCCTGGTGCGAAGTCTGGTGAAAAAAGGATTTTTGTGTGAGCCAGAAAACGGACATCTTGAACTCACCGATAAGGGAAAACTGGAAGGTATGGAGTGCCTTGCACGCCATGAGAAACTGACACAGTTCTTTCAGATGGTAAGTGGAATGGATCAGCAGAGGGCGCAGGAAGATGCCTGTAGAGTGGAACATTATATCAGTCCGGAAGGGTTAAAAGGAATTGAAAACTTTCTGCAGTACGGTGACGTATACGACAGAGTTTATGACGATATGGACTTGTATACCTTTTATGAGGATGGTGAGTTCCCGATGGCATTCGGACTGTATGAACCGGAACGACGCAATCCAAGGTTCCTTGCACCAGAGTACGGGAAACTGGAACACTCTGTCATATTAAGAGTGAAAAAGTCACAGAACTGCTTCCTGCTCAAGACAAAAAAAGACGAATCCATCGGCTATGTATGGTACAGAAGAGATGATGAATGGATACAGGCGAAAGAAGAAAAAGGTGTTTATCAGTTACCGACAGACATCTGTACTTATACTGCGAATACAGGAATCCCGATTACAGAAGCAGTGGCAATCATTGCGATTACACGCTTTGAACAGAAGCCATTGCCAATCGATTATCGGGAATTGAATATTCATGTATGGTGACGAAGAGAGGAACAGGAAAATGGAAAAAGGTGAACATCTAAAGAGACAGAACAGACCTACGATGCTGCAACTGCAATATTTACAAGGTCTGTCAAGAGTAGAAAAGAAACGTGGAGCTCAGGGAAGTATCGCAGAATCTTATGGCGTGAATCGATCAACGGTAAACCGTTATTTTAAGAACTGCATAGAAAGAGGAATCCTGACAGAATCACTGGAATTTACCGCAGCAGGTGAAGAATGGCTGGAAAGATATACCAAGCTGTATGAGAATCTTGAAAAATATCTGGAAGAAATCGGTGCAAAACCGGAAGAAATCGAGGAATCACTGGATGTTATGGTGGAGAATATCGACATCCACATGCTGGAACTGATGATTAACGCCTATACAGAGAAAAAATCAGTATACAAGAAAAAAGAGAATGAACTGGATCAGGAGATACAGCACAATCTGCAGAAATGTGAAAGGCATCCGGTAGTGTTCCGGCTTTACCGGATGAATAAAAAGCAGGGGCAGGGAAGAGACTCTATGGCGATGAGAGGATTTGAAGAAATAGCCGAAATCGTTCAGGAGAATGGAGAAAGCTATCTGGAATTAAAGCTGAAAGAGATGGCAGCACACTCCAGAGTGAGTGGTGAAATGATGGCTGGAAAACTGAAAACATTGAAGTATGAGCATAATGAAGTTTTGGAAGAAGCAAGAATAGAGAATAATATAGTGAAAATCCCGATGGAAGCGTGCAGAATCCACCGATGGACGGGGATTGGCACGATGGGAATTGTACCAGTTACCGTTACCTGCAGCGTAGGACCAATGCACATGCCGGAAAGCACTGCACTATTATATTTCTGGGTATAAATAAGAAGTGAGAAAAATTCTCATTTACGCATATCATGTAACAAAATAAGAAAAAAATTCAATAAAGTGCCGTTGTTGATAAAACACTATCAATAACGGCACTTTTATGCCTATTGTTGTCTGAATAGCAACAAAATCAAAGGAAATAGCGGCTTATTTGTTGCTATTCAGGCAACAAACTTGTAAAAAATAGTGTTGACATTGAATGGCAAATTATGGTATCTTTCAGACAAGGAGTTAGATACGGGTAACCGGAAATATTCTCGTAGAACTCTAAACATCATAACTAAAAATTTATTAGCAAAAAGCTAATACCAAGATGAGAAAAGGAGGATTACAGTTATGAGAAAGATCAAGAAATTAGTTGCTACACTGTTAGCAGCAACAATGGTAATGGCAATGGGAGTTACAGCGTTTGCTGCAGATTCATTAGCAGATGGTAAGTACACAGCAAAGCAGAATCTTTATAAGAACTCAGCTTGTACAACAACATCTATGGGAGATGCTGCACTCAATGATATGCGTGCAGAAATTACGATTGCAGATGATGAGGCAACACTTGTTGTTCATACTCATGAGATTACATATTTAGGTCTGACTGGACATTTAGGAAAAATGGTAGTTAATGGAAAAACAGTTACTCCGAAACAGACTACAACTAATGGCGTAACAGATTACTACTTCACATTCACAGGTTTAGATGCATCTACAATTTATGAAGGCTGTGTAATTACTGGTAAATTCACAACATACGTTGGAAGTATGCCGATGAACGCAACAGGATATTTGAAACTTACAGACATCACAGCAAAATAAAATAAGTAAATATGTATGTAAAGCAAGCTGCTGTACCCAAAAGTGCAGCAGCTTGTTTTAATTGATACGGAGGAAAAATGAAAAAAATAAAAAAGATATTAGCCTTTGTATTGAGTACAAGTATGTTACTTGGCGGTATGAATATACAAGCGTTTGCTGGTGAACAGAAAGAAACAAATACCGCAAATACAGAGTTAGATAACCAAAATGAATATGTTGTTCCACTGACTTTTTATGGACCTTCTGGAAAACTGCTTACGGAGGAGCCTTATTCGGGTACAGTTCAGGATTACATGGATAATGTTGCACTAGTAAAAAAGAATGATAATGGAACATATCATGTAACCTTACAGATTGAAAATTATGAAAAAATTGATATTTTGCAGTTCTCAAAACCGGGTGTAATTTCAGATGATATAGCACCTTCGAATGCACCTATGGGAACTTTTAATATTCCAGAAAAATATATTGCTAATAATGAGGAAAATCCATCAGAGGCAACGGAATATTTGAAGGAACAAGGACAAATTAATGAAGAGTGGAATGATAAATACATTCAAAATTATTCTGTTGAAAAAGCAACAACGGGTGTGTCGTGGTATTCTTTTGATGTGGATACACTGGAAGGGACGATGTATACTAAAGCTTTCTATAGTTATGGAAGAACAGATGATGACTTGGAAAGCTATATGTACGGAATTGTAAACGGAAAATTTACATTTGATGTAAATAATGCAGTAGTTGCTAAAGAGATTAACGAAGAAAATTATAAAAATATTGGATTGGAGCTTTCTAAAGTTGTAACCAGTGTTGGAGATTCACCGGATTTCACAGGATTTGTAGCAGAAGAAAAAACTGCAAATGATTTGTTTAGTGGTACTTGTGAAGCAAAAATTGAGAATGGAAAAGTTACTGTTACAGCAGAGACAAGTAGCATTGATTCAATAAGAGTACTTGAAGAAATTAAGGATTTAGGCGAGTGTACTTATCCTTCAACTTCTTCATATCGTCAATATATGTATGCGTATTCGAGAGAAGTAAAAAAGAATAAGTATATTTCTGTTTATTCAGACAATATTTTGGAAGATGGAAAATTTTCCATTGAATACGAAAACTTAGAAGAAGCTATTTTTGGAAAACAGGTTGAGATACAAACAGAAGATGGTACCTACTATGGAGAATTGCGAGTAAGAACAACACCGAAAGAAAAACTCGAATTGACAGATGGTGATGTTACACTTGTAACAGATAACTATACAGTTAATAGTAAAGCAAAATTTGGAGCAGAACTTTTACAGGAAACCTCAGATGAAGATAGTGAATATAACAAATATTATTCTTTATTAGCAGGAAACGCTTCAAAAGCATTGATCTATAATTTGTCATTAAAAATGAATGACTCGCAGGTTATTCCATCGAGAGCAGTAGAATTAAGAGTAAAAATTCCGAAAGACTGGGATACGAGCAAAATAGAAGTTCAATGGTATTATCCAGTAAATGAAATGTTTAATCCGATAGAGTATTTTGATTCATCTTCCTATAAAAATGATGATGGAAGTATTCACATGGAGGGCGATGAACTGGTTATAACAGGCACTACTCGTGTTTATAATACAATCGCCATTACACAAAAAGCGGATAAAGTAGATATTTCAGAAATCCAGGACGGAACATATAATGTTAATGTTACTATGTGGCAGCAGGATCAGCCGGATAGATTGTCTATGAGCAATTCTGCGGTTGTAAATGATTCAGCTCGTTTGGTAGTAGAGAATGGAAAGAAACATATCTATTTTGATACACAAGGAATTGTGATTACGGGCAGATATGGTTATACAAATGGAATATTCTGGGCAAATAATGAGCAGACAGAAGAAAACGGACTTCCGATATTAAGTGAATATACACCGCTTGATTATTATAGTTACTACCTAAATGATTCGGGAAGCACAGATATGGATTCCTATGCGGAAGAATATGACTTATATTATCCGAAGAGCGTAGGTTTTGAATTTCCAGAATCAGCAGACAGAGATGATGGGGTATATTTGAACTTCTTTGTTCCTATCATGGATGAACTTCAGCATAAAGTTCCTGGATCTGGTGAAGGATGCAGAACTGCATTTATGACTTTATCTGGTTTAACACCTGTGGCAGAAATTAACGAGCCAACCCACGATAAATCTGTTTTAGTTGTAGCAGTTGATAAAGCATCTAAATATACAGCCGACAATTATACAGAGGAATCTTACAAAGTATTATCTGACGCAGTAGCAAAAGCTCAGAAGGTAATCGACGGAACAACTTCTGCAAACGATTCTGAAATCGTAGCATTAGATAAAGAAATTTCTGATGCAATCAGCGGATTAAAAGAGGCAACTGGACTTGACAAATACAATAAAGTCCTGAAAAATGCCAAAGCATTAAATGAAGCAGATTATACAGCAGAAAGCTGGGCAGACCTTCAGGCAGTGATTACTGCTCAGGAAGGAAAGGTAACAGAAGAAAATGCAGATCAGGCATCCGCAGACCTTCAGTCAGCAGTAGATGCACTTGTACCGATGTCAACAGCCGTTTCCATGGAAAAAGGTGTTTACGAAGTACAGGCAACACTTACCAATCAGGATGGAACAGCAAGTGATTTGAATGCAGGATTAAAATCTGCTCGTTTATATACAGATAAAGACGGCAATGTAACTGCTTATCTGTACGTGGACGGAATTACCGGTATGCAGTATCGCAAGGGTGCCGGATATGCGGATGCAGATACAGACGCAGGCAGACTTGTAGTGAAACTTCCTGCAAATGTAGAAAACCATAAAGTAAAAGTAACAACAGAAAGCGGAGAAGCAGAACTCCTGTTAAATCTTGATTTAAAATCTGCAGTAAAACAGGAAATTAAAAAATCCGATCTGGAATCAAAACTGAATGATGCAAAAGTATTAAAAGAGAAGAATTACACAAGTGATTCATTTGCAGTATTGACAAATGCCATTGCTACAGCAGAGAGTGTTCTGGCAGACAAAGTGGCATTCCAGTCAGAAATCACAGCAGCGGAAGTTACTCTGGACACAGCAACAGCAGGTCTTGTAATGAAAGAAGACGTAAAAGCAAGAGCAGAACTGGATCAGGCAGTTTCCGATGCGAAAAATAATTATGCAGAAGCAAATTATACAAAAGACAGCTATGAGAATTTGAAGTCTGCAATCAAGGAAGCTGAAGAAGTATTGGCAAAATCTGATGCGACAGCAGATGAAATGAAAGAACAGGTTGACAAGCTGGATAAAGCAGTAAAAGCACTTGTTCGTCTGGATGATGCAGTAGATAAGTCAGAATTAAATGGCTATATCGAAAATGCACTGACCAAGAAAAATGACGGTACTTATACAGACAACAGTTGGAATAGTTTCCAGGCAGCAATCAAATCTGCTCAGAAAGTATCCGCTGATGTCAATGCAACAAAACCAGAAGTAGAAAAGCAGACAAAACTGCTGACCTCTTCTTATGAAGCACTTGTTGTTAAGAACAAACAGAGTGATCTTTTCAAAGATTATCCGCAGATTTTTGAAGGTACATATTCCGTACCGATCAAAATGCTCAATGCAACATCCGATGAAGATTCTATGGGAAATGCTTCCATGGTTCAGACCGGAATTGTAAGAGTTACGGGTAAAGGCGAAGTGACACTGGAGATGAACTTCCAGTCCATGAAATTTGCCGGAATGACAGGTTATCTGTACAAACTGAAAAAAGTAGATATGGATACGGTTGAATACAACAAATATAATTATCCGGTAAAATATGAAGCTTCCGATGCAACAATTCTGGAAGAGTACACAGATGTTTACGATTTATTTAATGACAAGAACTCTGAGTATTACGACAAGAATACAGAAGGAAACTGGTATCCGAAGAAATTATCAATCCCGATTGAACTGAACGATAACCTGTTCTATGTAGAGGTTTATGTTCCGGTTATGGAAAGCATCGGTGAAGGACAGGGTACAAAGGTTGCCAGAGTTTCTATCGACTGGGCAAACATCAAACAGGAGACAGGAGTAGAGAGAGACAACAGCGTAATCGAAGCACTTCTGAATCAGGTATCCGGTATGCAGCAAGGGGATGTTGCTGACGAGTACTGGAACGCTTTAAATGCGGCTTACATGACAGCTCAGGATGTTTACAATGATATGAATTCTACACAGAAAGAAATTGATCTTCAGGTGACAGCTTTACAGGCAGCCGTAGATGCAGTAGAAACTCAGATCGTAGACAAGACAGAACTGAATGCTTTGATTGAAAAAGCAACAGCAGAAGCAAATCGTACCGATGTTGTTTATACTTCTGCAACATTAGAAGCATTAAAGACAGCAATCACAAATGCACAGGCAGTAGCAGCAAAAGAAGATGCTACCAAGGCAGAAGTTCAGGCACAGGTTACAGCACTTCAGACAGCACTTGACAGTTTAAGAGTTGTTGATAAGACAAACTTAAATGCCCTGATTGAAAAAGCAAAAGCTGAGGCAGCAAAAACAGATGTTTATGAAAGCAGCAGTTTGACGGTCCTGAATACAGCAATTACACTGGCTGAGAATGTTGCAGCAAATCCAAAAGCAACAGAGTCAGAAGTTGCAGCAGCAGAGAAATCTCTGACAACTGCATTAAACGGACTGGTAGAAAAAGCAGTTGTAGATAAGAGCAAACTGGAAAGCAAGATTGCAGAAGCAAAGACATATTTAAGCCAGACAGACATTTATACAGAAAGTTCTCTTGCAACATTACAGAGTGCAGTAGGTCGTGCTCAGAATGTAATGGATAATGATTCTGCATCACAGAAACTGGTAGATGATCAGGTGACAAAACTGACAGAAGCAATCCAGCAGTTAGCAAAGAAGAGTGATGGAAAACTGGATATCAAGAACCTTGCTGATGGGGTTTACTCTATCTATGGAACAATGGTGAAAGTAGACAAGAATACTTATTCTATGTCAAATGAAGCAATCAACCATACAATTAAACTGACAGTGAAGAATGGTAAATACTATATCACTCTGAACTTCAACGGACTGACCGTAGGACAAAAACTTGGATATTTAAGCCAGCTGAAATACTTCACAACAGGTTATAGTGTTGATCCTCAGTATGGTAATCCGCAGGGATCACTTGCAGATGTTACCGTAGATAGTTATCAGAAGAATGCAGATGGAACGTTAGTATCTGATTCTTATGGAACAAACTATCCAGATGTCGTTACATTCGAATTGATTCCGGAAGCTCTGAATGATGGATATGTTCCGTTACAGGTATTCGTTCCGATTATGGATGCTATCAGCTCTGGTACAGGTACACAGCCAGTATTCCTGAAATTGGATTGGAGCTCATTAAAAGCAACAACAGCTGATGATCCAGATTTTGATAAGAATGACAACAATGGCAATAACAACAATAATAATTCCAACGGAAACAACAACAGCTCTTCTCTTGGAAACGGCTCACTTGGAAATAATACCCTTGGAAGCAGTTCTCTCGGAAGCAGCAAACTTGGTTCTTCCTCACTTGGAAGTGGTTCGTCATTGAAGAGTGGAACATCAAGCCTTGGAAGTGGTTCATCATTAAAGAGTGGAACATCCAGCCTTGGATCAGGTTCCAGCCTGAAATCAGCATCCAACGTTAAGACGGGTGATGTTGTACAGAACAATACCCTGTGGGCAGCTATCCTTCTTCTCGGAGGAGTCGCTTTACTGGCAGGAATCATGGAGTACAACAGAAAGAAAAAAGCAAACATAAAATAATTAAGTAGAGATTTGGCAGACGACCCTCCCATTCCTTCGGGACTGGGAGTCTGCCAAACTCATTTAACAGGAGATAAGGAATGAAATTAGCAGCGAAAAAAAATAAAATATTGTCTGCCATTATGACTTGTGTGCTTGCCATTACTTTAATGGCAGGCTTTCCTGCTGTTAAGGCTTACGCCGCAAGCGGGACAGTGTATAGCTGTACAATTAACAGATGTTACGCACACCCGGTTACCGGAGTAATCGAAGATTCCGGTGGAGAGAGTTCTTATGCAACAGGACAGGGCATGGTAGAAGGTTGTGTATACAGCAATGGTATCTTGGAAGTATCAGACGATGGAGCTTATTATCTGACCATCCGCATGAGTCTGATGGACTACACCAGTGGACATAGTTTTCAGGTACAGAATGTAGGAGATTCCGGCTGGTCTACACCATCAGAAATCGGTATTACAGGAAATGGTTCAGACAGCAACGGTACAACAGCCGATGTGTGTATGCGTGTGCCAAGCGAAAACTGTGTAGTCAGAGGTTCCATGTATGTAGAACCGATGGGAAGAGATGTTATTTTCTATCTGTATCCGAGCAACTACAGTGAAGGAAACAATACAGGCATGAACGCAACTATGGTAACAGAAAGTTCTGATGGAACAGCAGTAGAATCCAGTGATAATTCTGGTTCGGTAGATAATTCAGGTTCTACTTCAAGTGGAAACAGTAGTTTGGGTTCTGGTAATTCTTCCCTTCAGAGTTCCGGCTCATCCGATAAAAGCAGTTCTTCCAGCTCATCAAAGAAACTGGAGAGCAGTATTAAGGAAGCAGCAAAACCGAGCAGTGATTCTTCTTCTCTGGATACAGAAAATCCAGTAAATTCTTCAGAAGGTTTAAGCCTTTCTACTGCTAAAGATGGAACAAGTGACAGCGATTTCGATAGTGGAAATACTTCTTCCGGCAACCGGATTTTCCAGATTGCATTGGCAGTTGTAGTAACAGGTTTGATTCTGCTTGGAGCAGTATCCGGGGTGATATATTTCTTCCGTAAGAACTGGAAACGTTGGGGAGGTGCAGAGGACGATGATGAATAGACGTTTGAAAAAAGCATCGGCTGTCCTCCTTGCCATGACTATGATTTTCTCTCTGGCAGGTTGTGTAGACCAAAGGCAGGGGAAGAAAAGCAGTGATTCCACTACACAGACGGAGAGCAGTACAGATGAGTCAGACAGCAGTAAGACGGCAGATAAAAAGACTTCTGACAGCAAATCGGACAAGGATTCTTCCGATGAAGATGCAAAGTCTCTCTTAGAGATTGACGATCCGGAAGAAAAGGCAGCCGTAGAAGCAGCCAGGAAAAAAGTACAGGCAATGAAAGAAAGCCCAAGAATCATAGCGACTTCTCCGGCAACCGCAGATATCTGTGACAAGCTGGAACTGGATCTGGTAGGCGTTTGCAGTAGTACCGTATCCACAATTCCGGACAGATACAAAGATGTAGAGACAGTCGGAACAGCCATGAGTCCGGATATGGAGATTGTCTCTTCACTAGGTCCAGACTGGATCTTAAGTCCGGTGTCATTGCAGAGTGATCTGCAGCCGAAATATGAGGCAATCGATACAGACTGGGCATTTTTGAATCTTAGAAGTGTGCCGGGTATGTACCGTTCCATTCAGGAACTGGGTGAGATTTTCGACAGAGAAGATCAGGCACAGAAACTGGTGGACGAGTTTACAGAATTCTATGATGATTATAAGAAAAAGAATGAAGGAAAAGACCATCCGAAGGTAATGATCCTGATGGGACTTCCGGGGTCTTATATTATCGCAACACCGAATTCCTATGTAGGAAGTCTGGTGGAACTGGCAGGTGGCGAGAATGTATACTCTGACACCGATCAGGAATTTTTGACTGTAAATACTGAGGACATGAAAACCAAAGAGCCGGATATTATCTTACGTGCCGCACATGCACTGCCGGATCAGGTGGTAGAGATGTTCAATAAAGATTTTGCGGAGAATGACATCTGGCAGCATTTCGATGCGGTGAAGAACGGCAGAGTTTATGATCTGACTTATGAGTATTTCGGCATGAGTGCCACATTCAAATATCCAGAGGCATTGGAAGAATTACAGCCAATCCTTTATCCGGAAAGTGATGAAGATACAGAAAAAGCAAAAGAAGCCAGTGACAATGCACAGAAGAAAGCAAAGGATTCTGACGCAACTGAGAAATACAACGAACAGCAGAGCAAGTAGAAAGGAGAGGACAGATGAAAGAGACAGAATTAAAAAATACTTCTGAGACTTCCGAAATGGAAGTCCAGAACCTCTCCGGTCAGGATAAAGCAAGAAAACATCGGAAAACAGCAAAAGCAGCCATTTCCTTTATTGTAATGATCGTATTACTGGTTGCATTATTCTTTGCGGCAGTGAATATCGGAAGTCTGAAAGTCAGCTTCCCGGAACTGTTAAAAGGACTGTTTGTAGAGTACAATGAAGATGTGGCAACAATCTATGACTTACGATTCCCACGAATTGTAATCTCCATGTTAGCCGGAGCTGCGATAGCGGTATCGGGTGTGTTATTTCAGGCGGTACTTAAGAACCCACTTGCTGATCCGGGAATCATTGGTATTTCCAGTGGAGCAAGTTTTGCAGCGGTACTGATTACCGCATTTGCACCGACTTTATTTTTCTTTACCCCATTATTTGCATTTCTTGGCGGTGTGATTGCATTTGTCTTAGTTTACAGCCTGTCATGGAAAGGGGGATTAAGTCCCTTAAGAATTATCCTTGTCGGTGTGGCAGTCGATGCAATGTTCACCGGATTATCCAGTGCGCTGAATTCAATGAATGGCGGAAACATGTCTGGCGTGGCAGCCATCGTCAATGGTAATATCACAATGAAAACTTGGGATGATGTGAAAACCTTAGTTCCGTATGTAATTATCGGACTGGTTCTGGCACTGATTATGACGAAGATGTGTAATCTGTTAGCACTGGAAGATAAGACAGCACGAAGCCTTGGAATCAATGTCAATGCAATGCGTATCGTGATTTCACTGATAGCAGTATTGCTTGCAAGTATTTCCACAGCAGTAGCCGGAGTGATTAGTTTCTTAGGACTGATTGTTCCGCATATCGGAAGAATCCTGGTAGGAAGTGACCATAAGGCATTAGTGCCATTCAGTGCTTTGTTCGGAGCGTTTACATTCCTGCTGGCAGATACCATCGGAAGAACGATAGCTGCTCCGTATGAGGTATCCGCATCCATCATTATGAGTGTGGTCGGAGGCCCATTCTTCATCATTCTGTTAAGGAGGTCTAAGAAGTATGCGAAGTAAAGAAAAGAATATGGATTTGACTTCTACAGAGAATGAAGCAGCAAAGAAAGTGAAAAAAGCGGATAAGTGGGCAGACAAGCCTGCGATGGAAGTTAGAGATCTGCACTTTTCCTATGGAAAAAATAAAGTCTTAAAGGGCGTATCCCTGAAGATTGAAGAAGGTAAAATCACAACGATTATGGGAGCAAACGGATGTGGAAAATCTACATTATTGTCTATTATAGCAGGTTTAGAAAAGCAAACATCAGGAGAAGTGCTAAAAAAAGGAGAAATTGGTTACATGCTTCAAACAGATAGCTTACTTCCTTGGAGGACTATTTATAAAAATGTACTATTTGGATTAGAAATAAGAAAAATAAAAACTCTAGAAAACGAAAAATATGCTCAAGAATTATTAAAAAAATACAATTTATATGAATTTAAAGAAAAATATCCAAATCAATTATCTGGTGGCATGAGGCAAAGAGTAGCTTTAATTAGAACTTTAGCAACAAGACCAAGCATACTTCTTTTAGATGAAGCATTCTCAGCATTAGATTATCAAACCAGAATAATGGTAACAAATGATATATTTCAAATATTAAAAAACGAAAAAATAACTGCAGTTATGGTAACACACGATATATCAGAAGCAATAAGTATGTCAGATAGAGTAGTAGTTCTTACAAACAGACCAGGTACAGTAAATAAAATACATGAAATAGATTTTGAAATGGAAAATAGAAATCCTATAAATTGTAGGGAAAGTCCGAAATTTAGTAAGTATTTTGATACTATTTGGAAGGAGCTTGATGTGCATGTATGAGAAAAACATATCTGAAGAAAGAAAAAAATACTTAAGACAAATAAATAGAAATAAAGTTTTAATTGTGCTTACAAGATTAGCAATAGTAATATTATTTATTGCAGTGTGGGAAATCTTAGCAAATGTAGGTATAATAGACAGTTTTATTGCAAGTAGCCCATCAAGAATATGGAATACATTTTTAAATTTATCTTCATCAGACTTAATGACACATGTGGGAATAACATGTTTAGAAACTTTAATAGGTTTTACTTTAGGTACATTACTTGGAATTGGAATTGCAATAGTACTATGGTGGTCAAAATTTTTATCTAGGGTATTAGAGCCATTTTTAGTTATATTAAATAGTTTGCCAAAAGTTGCTTTGGGTCCAGTTATTATTATATGGGTAGGAGCTGGAATGCCAGCAATTATAACAATGGCACTTCTAATATCACTAATAGTAACAGTTATGGAGATTTTAAATGGATTTTTGGAAACAGATAAAGAAAAAATAAAAATGGCACAGACTTTTAATGCAAACAAATTACAGACGCTAATAAAAATTATAATACCAGCAAATATACCAACATTTTTTAATTCTTTAAAAGTTAATATAGGATTATCACTAGTTGGTGTAATAACAGGAGAATTTTTAGTGTCAAAAGCAGGTTTAGGCTACTTAATAGTTTATGGAGGCCAAGTATTCCAGTTGGATTTAGTTATGACAGGTGTAATAATCTTAGCTATAGTTGCAGCTGTTATGTATCAAGCAGTAGTTATAACTGAAAAGATAGTTGTGAAAAGGGGTTGAGTTTTTGAAAAGGATATTAATAATTATTATAATTATTGCTGTTATTATTACGGGAGCGGTAATATACAGCTTAAATAACAAAACAAATGATGAAACTTTAGAAAAAATTAATGTAAGTGAGGTTGCACGTTCTGTATTTTATGCACCTCAATATGTTGCTATAAACAAAGGATTTTTTGAAGAAGAGGGGATAAAGGTAGAACTTACAACAGGTCAAGGAGCAGATAAAGTAATGACAGCAGTATTAGCTGGGCAATGTGAAATAGGTTTTGCAGGTCCAGAAGCATCTATATATGTTTATAACGAAGGAAAAGAAGATTATGCAGAAGTATTTGCTCAATTAACTAAAAGAGATGGTTCATTTTTAGTAAGCAAAACAGATACAGACAATTTTAATTGGAGTGATTTAAAAGGTAAAACAGTAATACCTGGAAGAAAAGGTGGAGTTCCTTATATGACATTTGAATATGTGCTAAAACAAAATGGAGTAAATCCTAAAAAAGACACTAATTTAGATGATAGTATACAATTTGATTTAATGGCAGGAGCTTTTGCAGGAGGAAATGCAGAATATGTAACTTTATTTGAGCCTACTGCATCAATGACAGAAGACGCAGGAAAAGGGTATGTTGTAGCATCTATAGGAGAGGCATCAGGAGAAATTCCATATACAGCATATTTTGCTAAAAGGAGTTATATAAAAGAAAATGAAGATATTATACAAGGGTTTACTAATGCTGTATATAAAGGACAAATGTGGGTAAAGGAACATACTGCTGCAGAGATTGCAGAAGTAATACAAAATTTTTTCCCAGACACAAAATTAGAAATGCTAACTAGGTCTATTCAAAGTTATATGGATATAGATGCATGGAATGATACACCTGTATTAAAGGAAGAAGCATTTAATAGATTACAAACTGTTATGAAAGAAGCAGGAGAATTAGAAAAAGAGGCACCATATAATCAAGTTGTAAATAATAAATATGCAGAAGAAACAATTAAAAATTACCAAAAATAGCAAATTGTTGTCACAAAGACATATAAAAATAAGCTCAAAATGTCAAAAAGATGGCTATAAATAGCAATAATTACAATATTACAAACTATGGAAAAATATGCTGTTGTCAAAGTTGAAAAAATATTAAAAATAAAAAAATAGATATTGCTTTATTTTCAGCAGGTGGAGATATAAGCTTAAAGTTTGCTCCTATTTTTTCAGCTTATGGATCAGTTGTTATAGATAATTCAAGTGCTTGGAGAATGGATAAAACTGTTCCTTTAGTGGTTCCTGAAGTAAATCCTGAGGATTTAAAAAATCATAATGGAATTATTGCTAATCCAAATTGTTCTACTATTCAAGCAATGGTGCCATTAAAAGCTTTAGCAGATAAGTATGGAATAAAAAGAATTATTTATTCAACTTACCAAGCTGTTTCAGGTGCTGGAATGCAAGGTATTGCAGATTTAGAAGATGGCCTAAAAGGAATTGCTCCAAAAAAATTTCCTTATCCAATAGCAGGTAACTGTCTTCCTCACATAGACGTATTTTTAGATAATGGATATACTAAGGAAGAAGAAAAAATGATTAATGAAACAAGAAAAATTTTACATGATGAAAATTTAAGAATAACTGCTACACCGAATGAAGGATATTTTATATCATCTATTGATGGTATAGAGAATGATGGAGTAATAAATGGAAATAGTAAAATTTATGATGTTAATCTAAAAGAAAATGCTAATTCTATAATTATTAATTTCACAGAAAATCCAAAAGAAGAAATTAAAGATGAAATAGTTCAATCAGATGTGATTCAAGAAGAAATACAAGATACATCAAATGAAATAGATACTAATGAGAAAAAGCCACAAGAAGAGAATAAAGTAGATAAGATACTTAATGAGTATCTTGAAGGTATATATGATTCTGAAGAAGCTTTGAATTTTAGAAAAGAACTTGTTTCTAAGCATAAGTTAGAAGATAAGGTAGATGAAAACTTCTTTTTTAAAGATGAATATATAAACAAGCTTATTGATTTAGAAACTATAGGTGATTGTATTGTTTTAGTAGATATATCAAAGAAAGATTTAGCTTTAGATTATCTTCAAGATGAAAATGTAGATCCAATTTTAGAAAGTCTGAATAATTTAAATCCTATTAGAACTAGATTGAGAAGATCATTATCTTTTATGGCAGCTAGAACTGGAATGACTGTTACTAATCATGGTAACTTAACTTACTATGAGGGTGGGATTCTTATGGGTAGGTCAGATATGTTTAGTATAAATGGACGTACAGCTTTTTGTGCTGATCACTCTAAGGTATCACCAGGAACTGGGGTAAGAATACTTAGCACTTCGGTTGAAGGTAATTCTGATATAAGAAAGATATTGTATTATGGTTTTGAAGGACCAGGACAAATAGGTGGTTGGGCATCTAATGGTTTAAGAATTGCGACTGCAATGGCTATTTCTGAAGTAAGACATGGTGATGGTAAAAACTTAGGTAGAAGATTACTTAATCAAGTAAGAGGTTTACCTGAACCACCATCTTCATTTACTGCATATATTGCTGATACAGAAGGAAGCTCTTATCAAGATTTAGCATTTTGGATGTATAATCCAAAAGGTTCATTACAAATATCTAAATCATCTGCCGATCCATCAATAACGAATGGAAATAATTATTATAATATAACTGGTGCAGAATATGGGGTATTTACAGGATCTAATGCTACAGGTCAAGTAGCAACTCTTGTTATAGGTTCTAATGGTTGGTCACAAGAAATTCAATTAGATTCAGGAACTTATTATATTAAAGAAACCAAAGCACCTAAGGGATATGCATTAGATGGAAATATATATCCGATAACAGTTAATTCGGGTAGTAAGTCAACTAAAGCATTTACAGATAGACCTCAGCTTGACCCAGTTGTGGTTGCTCTTAGAAAGGTGGATGCTGATACAGGTACAGATAGACCTCAAGGTAGTGGTTCTTTAGAAGATGCACATTTCACATTTAAATTTTATGCAGGTGAGTATGCAGATGGAGTTAATCCATCAGATTTAGGGGTTTCTCCTACTAGAAGTTGGGTTATGAAAACAGGAAGCAATGGTGTTGCTTTATTCAATGATGCTCATAAAGTATCAGGTGATGCTTTTTGGTATACAAGTTTTGGGGCTCCAGCTCTACCACTAGGAACTTTAACAATACAAGAAACTAAAGCTCCTACAGGTTATAAGCTAAATCCTGAAGTGTTTGTTAGAAGAATAACTCCTAATGGAACAGCAGAAGGGGTAAATACTTATAATGAACCAGTAATAAAAGAAGATTCCTTAGATTTTACTATAAGAAAAGTACAAGAAGGAACACATATATTACTACCTAATGTAAAGTTTAGACATACAAAACCTAACGGAACAACTGAAGAATTAACAACTAATCCAAATAGTAATTAAGGGGTTAGAGCAAGGAACACATAAAATAATAGAAATATCAACTACTGAAGGATTTGAAGTAAATCCAAATGAGTTTGTTTTTGAAGTTACATCAAGTAATACAATAAGAGTAATATCTAATACTACTAATATGGGAATGAGCTATGTAGAATCAGAAGGCAATGGGGTATTGACAGTAGAAAATAGTTTAAGACCTTTTCAATTAAAAGTAGTTAAGGTTAATGATAAGAATACACCATTAAAAGGTGCTGAATTTACTTTATATTCTGATAGAGAATGTAGAAATGAAATAAGTAAGGCAGTTTCTAACGAAAAAGGAGAATTATTCTTTGATGGGTTAAAAGTTGGAACTCAATATTACTTTAAAGAAACAAAAGCACCTGAAGGTTATAGAATACCTGTAGATTCAAATGGAAATGTTCATGTATATGAAGTAGTTACTGAATCTCAACCATCAAATGGTATTTTTAACTTTACAATAGATGGAGTTAAGTATAATGCTAATTCTACAAATGGTGATATTCATATAGAAGGAAATAAAAATGATAGAGTAATCAGCGTTAAAGTAGTTAATTACATAACTATGAAACTACCAAGTACAGGATCAGGAATGATGATACCTATATTAGTAGTTGGTATGTCTTTAATGGGGGTTGCAATTATAATGAGTAGAAAATCTAAGAAAGAAAATAAGAGATAGGTTATAGGGGGATAGTCAAATGGCAAGACATAAAATATTAAAATCTGTATTATCATATGCATTAGTTGCGGGAGTTTTAGCAACGAGTACATTACCAAGTGTAATGGCTCATGCAGAAACTAGAAATGAAAGTGCTGCTACAACTTATGCTTTTGTAAATAAAAATACACCAGGAGGTGTAGCAAATTTTGGTCGTGGAAGTGCTTCAATTACTATTGAAGGTAATAACACAAGTCAAACTTTAGTTGGTAAAAAGTTCAATGTGTACAAGCTATTCAATGCTCAAAATTCTACTGGTTTAGAATCTATAAATTATACAATGAATCCAGATTATGCACCAGCATTAAAAAATGTTGTTGGTAAGAAATTAAACAAAGAAGCTAGTAAAGTAACAGAATATGAAATTATAGATTATATTCAATCTTTAAACAACAATAAAGTTGAAGGTGCTAATGCTGAACAAACTTTAGAAGGAAGATATAGTGAGTTTAGATATTTTGTTGAAGAGTTAAGAAACGAGATAGTGAAATTAAAAATTAAATCTGATGTTGTAACAGTTACAGAAGTTAAGTCAAATAACAGTATAGAATTAACAGGGTTAGATTATGGATATTATATAGTAGATGAAGTATCTAATGTTTCAGGTTCTCATTCAGCGGGATCTTTATGTATGGTAAATACGGCTAATCCTAATGCATCAGTTCAAGTAAAATCTGATTATCCATCAGTTATCAAGAAGATAAAAGAAGATGATAATGTAGATGCAGTTGGAAATGATGGTTGGAACGATATAGGGGATTATGAAATAGGACAAACTGTACCTTTCAAATTTGAGTCAAATGTACCAAATATGAATGGTTATCATACTTATTATTATGCTTGGCATGATAAAATGGACGAAGCTTTAACATTTAATAATAATTCAGTAGGTATTAAAATAAGTGATTCTACAGGAAAATCATATACATTACAAAATAGTGAGTTTAATGTAGTTGAAAATCCAGGAAAAGATGAAACTTTCAAGGTAGAAATTGTTGATTTAAAGGCAATAGTTGATAGAGAGTTTAATAATAAGAATGATTTAAATGAAAATGTTTATGGGCAAAAAGTAGAATTAACATTCAATGCTACTTTAAATGATAAAGCAGCTAATGATACTGGTAGACCAGGATTTGAAAATGATGTTAAATTAGAGTTTTCAAATAATCCTGATGGTGATGGAGAAACTGATAGAGGGGAAACTCCTTGGGATACTGTAGTTTGCTTCACTTATAAAATCAATGGTTTAAAGATAAATGACCATGATTTAAAACTAGAAAATGCTAAATTTAGATTATACTCTGATAAAGAGTGCAAAAATGAAGTATATGTAAAGAAAGCTGAAAGTGGATATATAGTAATCAATAGAGATAGTGTTCAAGGTGGTGTACCAAGTGATGCAGTAGAAATGGTTTCTGATGCAGAAGGGGTATTCACAATTATTGGATTAGACCAAGGTACTTATTGGTTAAAGGAAACTGGTGCTCCTGATGGATATAGACCAATATTAGATCCAATAGAAATAAATATAATTCCTACTTTCACAGAAAACAGAAATGTTTATGTAAAAGGTGATGGAGCAACTGATAAAACTCTTAAAACTTTAGAAGCAACTGCCAATATAAAAACTTTTTGGGATGGAATATTTAATGAGAATAATCAACCATTAGATACTAATGTTGATGATGGATCTCTTAACATAACTGTAATAAATAAGGTTGGTAGCAAACTACCTGTAACTGGTTCGGGTGCAACTATAGCATTAATTGGTTTAGGCTCAACATTAATGACAGGAGCATTAGCAGTATCAAGAAAAAAGAGTAAAAAGTAAAAAAGCTTATATAAATAAAGACAATGGAAAGTGAGTGTTGATATGGATGGGAGAAATGTTATTCGTAAGATAATATTTATAATTGGATTTCTAATATGTATATATCCTTTAGGTAGTAGTATTATAGAAAGTTTTTATCAGAGAGAAGCTATAGCAACTTACGAAAATGCAGTTAATAATATAGATAGAGCAGAATTAGAACTAGAGTACAATAAAGCTGAAGAATATAATTCAGCTTTATTTACTTACAAAAATAATATATTAAATACTAATTCAATTAGTGTTTTAGGTGAAGAAAGCTATAATAATATTCTTGATATGGGAAATGGAATAATGGGAAGCATTGAAATTCCTAAAATAAATGTTAATCTTCCTATATATCATGGGACATCTGATGAAGTGCTTTCAGTAGGCGTAGGACATGTTTACAACAGTAGTTTACCTATAGGGGGAATTAATACTAGAAGCGTTCTAACAGGGCATAGAGGACTTCCTAATGCGAAATTATTCACTCGTTTAGATGAAATAGTTGAAGGCGATTTATTCTTCGTTAGAATACAAGATAAAACATTAGCTTATAAAGTGAATAATATTGAAGTTATTGAGCCTGAAGATATAGATGCAGTAAATATTATTGAAGGTAAAGATTTAGTATCTTTAATAACGTGTACTCCTTATGGAATTAACACTCACAGATTAGTTGTTACGGGTGAAAGAGTTCCTTATGAACCATCTGAATATGAGAGTATTGAATCAAATAGAATGTCTAATAGAGAAATACTATTTGCTAGTATTCCTTTTATATTTTTAACTTTAGCAGTAGTTTTAAAACTAAGTGATAAAAGAAGAAAGGAGAGAGAAGGGCATGAAGTTAAGGAAGATTAATTATATATTAGCTATGGCTTTATTAGTATCTTCTATATCAGCATCAGCAGTTAATGTTTATGCTGATACTATTAATAATATCAATAGTAGAGCTATAATAACTGATTCTGTTGTAATAGATAAAGAAGATAGTGGAAGTACATTAGTGCCAGGAGATATACTTGAAGAAGTAAAAAGTGGAACTGGTAGTATTACAATAACTTTATCTGATACTGAAGATAATAGAGATAAAGGTAATGTGAAATTTGGATTATCTAAAGTAGCTGATGTTATAAATGGAGAATATAAAGTATTAACTCAATATGAAGCAGTAAATATAGATTTAAATAATATAAAAACTGCTACAGATTTGGAATTAGCAGCTAACTTATTTAAGAAGGTAGTAAGTACAGATAATATATTAACAACTGATAAAAATGGAAAATGTACTATAGATGATTTAGATGTAGGAGTATATTTGCTATATGCAACAGATATTTCAAACTATGAAAACATAACACCATTTTTAGTATCAATTCCATCTTGGAATGAAGCTGATAAAACTATGTCTTATGACATAAATGTTATTCCCAAACATACTAAGATTATAGAAGAAGAAAAACCTAAAGTACCAGCAACAGGATATGATAATAAAGCTTATTTATATCTA
>ENA-OOXF01000704-OOXF01000704.1-human-gut-metagenome-genome-assembly--contig:-NODE-704-length-24808-cov-3.050822_pt1 | contig 24808 bp, 18 predicted proteins | sample MGYA00241586_ERZ501341 | MGnify/ENA primary metagenome ERZ501341 (study PRJEB25962, sample SAMEA2042985) | human gut metagenome | biome: human gut; feature: human-associated habitat; material: faeces... | reverse complement strand
TACGAGCCAAAATGCATTTAAAATCACCTTCGGTGATGGCATTTTGGCTTGTATGCCTCGGGATTTTGGCATATTCATGCCAAAACACCTCGCGGGACAGTGGCTACTGAACAGTTACTTCTTTTCTATTTGACAACACCAGATTGCTCCGTACTTCGTACTCCCACAATCCGCCAAACCATTCGGTATCACATTTTCTTAATAATGTTTTTGATGATTTCCACGGACAGATCCATGCCTTCCACCGTGATGTGTTCAAACGGACCATGGAAGCCGTCTCCGCCGGTACCCAGGTTGGGACATGGCAGACCGACAAAGCTTAACCGTGCACCATCTGTGCCTCCGCGGATCGGGGCGATATCCGGTTCCACGCCTGCTTCTTTGCACGCCTCTTTTGCGTAATCGATCAGCTGCATGCACGGCTCGATCTTCTCACGCATGTTGCGGTAAGATTCTTCGATCTTTACTTCCGCGGTTCCCTCGCCGTAGGTTTCGTTGATCTGTGCGACCGCCTGACGGAGTTTCTCCTGTTTTTCCACAAATGTGACCGGATCAAAGTCACGGATGATGTAACGCATCACTGCCTGTTCCACATTGCCGTTGAATTCGGTCATGTGATAGAATCCTTCATACCCTTCCGTCTTCTCCGGGCACGCATCTTTTGGAAGAAGTCCGTGGATCTCCATCGCGATGGTCTGTGCATTTTTCATGATATCTTTTGCACTCCCCGGATGCACATTGACACCATGAACAGTGACCTCCGCGCCTGCCGCGTTAAAGTTTTCAAACTGGATCTCACCTTCATGGCTTCCGTCTAACGTATATCCGTACGTTGCGCCGAATTCTTTGATTTTCAGATACTGTGCACCGCCACCCACTTCTTCGTCCGGGGTAAATGCGATACAGATTTTTCCGTGCGGTGTCTTTTCCCGCATCAGGTCTTCTACCGCTGTCAGGATCTCTGCAATCCCGGCCTTGTCATCGGCTCCCAGAAGAGAAGTTCCGTCGGTTGTGATCAGCGTTCTTCCCTTATAACCTTTCAGTCTCGGAAAATCTTTTACTGCCAGAACTCTGCCGGAAGTTCCGAGCACCACATCTTCTCCGTTATAATCCTGAATGATCTGTGGTTTCACATTCTGCCCGTTAAAGTCCGGTGCGGTATCCAGATGCGCAATCAGACCAAGCGGCGTCACATCTTCCATTCCCTCCGTGGCCGGAAGATATCCGTAAACATATCCATATTCATCCATCGACACATCCGAAAGTTTCATCTCTTTCATCTCTTCTACCAGAAGATTCCCCAGGTCGAGCTGTCTTTTTGTAGTTGGAACCGTTGTGCTGTTTTCGTCGCTGGTCGTCCATACTGTAATATATTTCAGTAAGCGTTCATAGGCTTTCATCTTTTTTCTCCCTGCGTTTTCCCTTTTACTTTTAGAAAAATACAGCCCGGACTGCTTATCCGGGCTGTATCGTTGCATTGCATTTGTTTATGCCTGATGGGTATATCCGAAGAAGAAATATCCCAGTGGGCAGTAGTACATACCTTCAATGCCGTCAGCCAGCATATATTTCTGTGTATAGAAGTACAGTGGAGCCAGTACGCTGTCTTCACCGATCAGTTTGTCTTCTGCCTGGTGCAGCAGATCCATACGTTCTGCGTTATCTGTTGTTGTCTTTGCCTGTTTGATCAGAGCGTCGTAATCATCGTTTGCATACTGTGCATCGTTGTTTCCGCCACCTGTCATCCACATATCCAGGAAGGAGATCGGGTCGTTGTAGTCTGCGATCCAGCCGTTACGTGCGATGGAGTAGTCTCCGTCTTTACGTGTCTGCAGGAATGCTGCCCACTCCTGGTTATTCAGGGTTACTTTTACGCCCAGTTCTTCTTCCCACATGAACTGCAGAGCTTCTGCTACAGCTTTGTGAGCATCACTGGTGTTGTACAGGTATTCTACAACCGGGAATCCTTCACCGTTCGGATATCCTGCATCTGCCAGAAGCTGTCTTGCTTCATCACAGTTTGCTTCATAATCCGCATCGGTCGGTTTATAGTAATCTCCGCCTACGGTACGGAAATCGTCGCCCTCTGCACCATCTGCATCATATACACCGGATGGAACAAATCCGCCGGCTTCTACCTGTCCGGACTGTGTTACCTGGTTTACGATGTAAGTACGGTCGATTGCCAGAGAGAATGCTTTACGAACTCTCGGATCGTCGAAAGGTGCTTTCTGTGTCTGGAAGCATACATAGTAAGTTCCGATATAGTCTACGATCTTCATATCTCCAGAAGCGATCAGGTTAGCGATCTCTGCCTGCGGTACATCTTCGATGAAATCAAGTTCACCGGAGTTGAAGCCGGACAGCATAGCGTTCTGGTCATCCATCAGTTTGAAGGTGATGGTTTCCGGTCCAAGGTTTTCTACATCATAGTAGTTTTCATTTTTCTCTACTACAATCTGAGAGTTATGTGTCCACTCTTTCAGTTTGTATGCACCATTGGAGATATAAGTTGATGTGTCAAATGTCCACTGGTCACCTGCTTTTTCGATCATATCTTCACGTACAGGCATCATAGCCGGGAATGCACACAATTCTTCAAAGTAGCTCAGGTCGTTTACCAGAGTTACTTCAAATGTTTTGTCGTCTAATGCTTTAGCAGCCAGTTCATCAGGATCTTTTTCACCTGCAATGATCTCATTGGCATTTACCACGCCATCCAGCATGTAGTTGTAGTCTGCTGCTGTTTCCGGATTTACCAGACGTTTCCAGGAGTACTCAAAATCACCTGCTGTTACATCTTTTCCGTCAGACCATTTGATGCCGTCACGCAATTTGAAAGTATAAGTTACAGTTCCGTCATCATTCTCTGTCTTTTCATAGCTTTCAGCCTGTCCGGGAACCAGTTTTCCGCTGTCAGCAGTTCCGTCAGTACCATTGGCAACTTCTCCGCTGTCTTCCCATTTCATCAGACCTTCAAACAGATGCAGGGCCATGATACCACCGTCTACAGAACTGTTCAGCGCCGGGTCCATAGTCATAGGTTCAGAAGCCAGGTTTACAGTAATGTTGAAGTCACCGTCGCTTGCTGTGTCCTCTGTTGCGGCGTCATCTTTGGTTTCTTCCTCTGCTGCGTCATCAGCAGTGTCTTCTGTTTTAGCTGCGCTGTCGTCTTTTGCTGTAGTGTTGCTGTTTCCGCAACCTGCAAACATAGATACGGTAAATGTTGCAGCTAACAGGATGGATAAAACTTTTTTCTTCATATTATCCTCTCTCCTTTTCCTTTTATTGATAAACAGGAGCATCCACTATCAGATTTCCTGCATTATCCGGTTATTTTTCATCTACTCTTCCAGCAGATGGCATGCTACCCAGTGACCTTTTTCGTACTCCTTAAAGGTCGGTACAACCTGTTTACATTTTTCGGTCGCATACGGGCAACGGGTATGGAACCGGCATCCGCTTGGCGGATTCATCGGAGACGGAATGTCTCCTTCGAGCACGATTCGCTGTCTGCTTCTGCTTACCTGCGGGTCCGGAACCGGAACTGCGGAGAGCAGCGTCTTGGTATATGGATGCAGTGGATGACGGTTCAGTTCATAACTTTCCGCAAGTTCCACCATAGTTCCCAGATACATCACACCGATACGGTGGGAAATATGTCTTACAACGGACAGATCATGTGCGATGAACAGATAGGTCAGTCCCATCTCATGCTGCATGTCTTCGAGCATGTTGACTACCTGTGACTGGATAGAAACATCCAGTGCGGAGATCGGTTCGTCACAGACGATGAATTCCGGATTGACTGCCAGCGCACGGGCAATACCGACACGCTGCTGCTGTCCACCGGAGAACTCGTGCGGATACCGGTTTGCATGCTCTGTGTTCAGTCCCACATGACCAAGCAGTTCCTTGATTCGGTCTGTTCTGTCCTGTTTACTCTTATATAATTTGTGAATATCCAATGCTTCACCGATGATCTCACCAACTGTCATACGTGGATCCAGGCTGGCTGACGGATCCTGGAAGATGATCTGCATCTTCCGGCGGTAAGGAAGCATATTCACCTGTTTTGCTTTTGGAACTTTCACCTGGCGCAGAATACCATTTTCATCTTTCTGCCACGGGTCTTTTCCTTCAAAAATAGTTTTGCCTTCATAGATGATCTTTCCGGAAGTCGGATTATACAGCTGTAATACCGTGCGTCCGAAAGTCGTCTTACCACAACCGGACTCTCCTACCAGACCAAGGGTTTCTCCTCTTTTAATCTCAATGGAGATATCTTCCACAGCCTGTACACCCGGTCCCTTCACACCTTTGATCGGGAAATATTTTTTCAGGTGTTCAACCTGAACGAGGGTATCATTTTTCTCACTCATGGCTGCCTGCCTCCGTTTTTTCATTATTTTTCTCTGCTGCTTTCATCTGTTCCTGTACACACAGCCAGCATGCGGCACGATGATTATCCCCAAGTTCCACATACGGCGGCATCTTCTGCAGACAGATCTTCATGGCGCTTTCACAACGCGGTGCAAACGGACATCCCTCCGGCGGATTCAGCATATCGACCGGTGTTCCTTCGATTGGGATCAGACGTTCGTAACTTTCCGCATCCACACGCGGCATGGAACGAAGAAGTCCTCTGGTATACGGATGACCTGGTGCATAAAAGATATCATCTACCGGACCCTGCTCCACCATCTTACCTGCATACATAACCGATACCTTGTCACAGATTTCAGCCACAACACCCAGGTTATGTGTGATGAAAATAATACCCATCTGATTGGTCTTCTGAAGTTTCTTCATCAGTTCCAGAATCTGTGCCTGAATGGTTACGTCAAGGGCAGTTGTCGGTTCATCTGCGATCAGAAGTTTCGGATGACAGATCAGACCCATAGCGATCATGACACGCTGACGCATACCACCGGAAAGTTCGTGAGGATACTGTTTCATACGTTTTTCCACGTTATTGATTCCTACTTCCTCAAGCATCTCCATCGCACGTTTCTGTGCTTCTTCTTTACTGATATTTTTATCATGGGCTTTCAGTGCCTCCACCAGCTGATTACCGATGGTGTATACCGGATTCAGACAGGTCATCGGGTTCTGGAAGATCATGGCTACTTCATTTCCACGGAAGTTTACCATCTCCGCCGGTGTCTTCGCCAGGACATCCTGACCCTCGAAGGTGATAGAACCACCGATTACTTTTCCTGGATTCTGTAACAGGCCGATGATCGAATATGCTTCCACACTCTTTCCGGATCCGGACTCTCCTACAACACCCATAACTTCATTATAATTCACATCGTAACTGATGCCGTTTACTGCTTTTACTTCTCCTGCCGGAGTGAAGAAAGAGACCTGGAGATCTCTGACTTCCAACAGCTTGTCAGCTTTTTTATTCTGTTCCATTGTGTCTCTCCCTTTCTTATTTTTTCAGCTTCGGATCTAATGCATCACGAAGACCGTCACCAAACAGATTCAGGGACAGGATCATAACACTCAGGATCACTGCCGGGATGAACAGTCGGTACGGATAGGTTTTCAGTCCGCTCAGTGCTTCGGAACACATGGATCCCAGACTGGTCAGCGGTGCAGATACACCCACACCCAGAAAAGATAAGAAAGATTCCAGGAAGATTGCTGACGGAATCTGCAGGAATGTTGTGGTAACAATCTGTCCGATACAGTTCGGAAGCAGATGCTTACCGATGATACGTCCGCCCTTTGCACCCAGTGCTCTCGCAGCGGTTACATATTCCTGCTGTTTTAACTGCAAGATCTGTCCACGGATGATACGGCTCATGGTTACCCAGTACAGAAGACCAAAAGCGATAAACATGGAGATCAGGTTCGGTCCAAGGAGTGTTACCAGTTTCTGGAACACGCCGTCTCCGGAGTTCTGGAACTGTTCCAGTGCCGGTTTTAAGGTTGCGGATAACAGCAGGATGATAAGCATCTCCGGGATGGAGTAGATAATCTCTACGATTCGCTGCATCACGTTGTCCACCATACCACCGCAGTAACCGGATATGGAACCGTACAGTGCACCGATGATCAGTACCAGAATCGCCGCACAGATACCTACGATGATGGATACACGGGAACCAACCATAACGCGGACCATGATATCACGGCCCTGATCATCCGTACCGAACACATGTGGGAATACCTTTTCCCCTGCTGCCTTGCGCTCCAGTTCTTTGTTGGAGTATCCAAATATGCTGTGTTTAATATCCAGTACTTTGGCAGCTTCTTCTTCTGTCACTGCCTCTTCGTCAGCAGACTGCTGAGATACGGTTGCTTTCGCACGGATCTTTGCTTCATCTACACGGCTTAAGGTCTCACCTTTGGCTTCTGCTTCCTGCCGTGCCTGTTCTACCGCTTCGTCCGGTGTCAGGTTTCCTGCACCGTTATGTTCTTCCATGTATGCATTGATCTTATCCTGATCCTCCAGGCTGTAGTGCCATGGATGTAAAGATTCGGAACCACGGATCTGCTGTTTGTAAGTATAAGGAACGACAGACGGTCCCACGAAAGCAAAAACAGAAAGCAGGATGATGATCACCATTGCCACCATCGCAACTGTGTTTTTACGAAGACGTCTCCATGCATCCTTCCAGTAAGATACGCTTCTGCGGTCCTGAATAAAGTTTTCTTTTTCCTCTGATGTTGCCGGATCAAATGCATCTGCCGGCAGATCGTTCCACTGCAGAATATCCTCGATATTTGGCTGAAGTGAGCCCGGTTTGTTAAATCTTTTCTTATCGGACATAACCTTAATTTCCTCCCTTCACCAGATTAATTCGCGGATCTACCAGTTTGTAACACAGGTCTACCACCAGGTTCATGACGATGATAAATGCTGCCAGGAAAATGGTAGTTCCCATGATCAGCGGATAATCTCGGTTCTGGATCGCCTGTACAAAATAACGTCCCAGTCCCGGAATAGAAAATACAGTCTCTACGACAAGACCACCACACAGGGTAAATGCGATCTGCGGTCCCAGGTAAGTAATAACCGGAATCAACGCATTACGAAGTGCATGTTTGAAAATGATCTTGCTGTTTTTCAGTCCCTTTGCTCTGGCTGTCTTGATGTATTCCTGATTAATAGAATCCAACATGGCAGTTCTTGTCTGTCTGGACAGATAACACATCGGATAGAAGCCTAACGCTGCACAGGGCAGTACATAACTTGCCGGTGTTCCGTCAAAAAGTGCCGGAAATACTTTCACTCCTTCGATACCGCCACAGAGTGTATGTAACAGTAAGGTTGCCACTACAAATCCCGGCATGGAGATACCGATGGTACACAGCACACGCAGAAAGCTGTCCACCCAGGTTCCTCTCTTAAAAGCTGCGAGACATCCCAGCGGAACACCCACGATCACCGCCCACAGCAGTGCAAGGCTGCCGACTTTTGCGGAAACCGGAAACATCTCTTTGATGATTTCGATAACCGGACGGTTTTTCTGCATCTTAATGGAAGTGCCGAAATCTCCCTGTGCAAGATTTTTCAGATATTTACCAAGCTGAATATACTTTGGCTGATCCAGTCCGTATTTTGCATTCAGTGCCTGGATGGTTGCCTCGGATGGCGTCTTTTCTGATAACCACGGATTACCGGGAATTGCATTCATCAGAAAGAAGGTAATACAGGCAACAAGCAACAGCGTAACAAATGCCATACAGACTCTTCGAACTGTGTATTTTGTCATTTTCTACACCTTTCCTCTCTTTTTCATCTCTCCTGTCGATTGTGAATTGTCGACAATATACGATATTATAGCCACTTTAACGTGGTAATGTCAAGAAAAATAGACGAATTTGTTTTTATTTTTCGCACACATGTGCGCACATCACGGACACTCTTTAAAAATTGTCCCCATAAGAGGGATTTCTTTTTTTTGTTCAATTCTACAACTACTATTTTATGCCTGTTCTTTTCTCTTTATAACTTTATTTTCCGGTTGACCTTTTTTCCTTCGCTGTTTACAATGAAGTTACTTATTATCTATTTCAGGAGGAACATCACATGAATTCTCATATGGATTTTATCAAAGAACAGCTGTATGCACTGACTGGTATTCCAAGCCCTTCCGGCTTCACAAAGAAAGTGACCGATTATCTTTTATCTGAACTGACTGCTCTCGGATTCGCTCCGGAACGTTCCAGAAAAGGAAATGTTTTTGTCACTCTGGGAGGCTCCGGCTCTCCGCTTGTACTGGCTGCCCATGTAGATACCCTGGGTGCTATGGTTCGCTCCATCAAAGAGAACGGACGCCTTCGCCCGACAACCCTTGGTGGTCATCAGTGGTCCACCGCAGATGGGGAGAATTGTACGATTCACACCCGGGACGGCAAGATCTATACCGGCGTTGTCCTGAACACCGAACCATCTGCACATGTAGCTGATCAAAAAGTGGAACAGATTGAAGAGCATATGGAGATCCTCCTGGATGAAAATACAGATTCCAGGGAAAGCACCCTTGCTCTTGGGATCCAGACCGGAGATATCATCGCCATGGATCCGCGCACAGTAATTACAGAAAGTGGTTATATCAAAAGCCGTTTTCTCGATGATAAACTCTCCGCAGCAATATTGCTCGGATTGGCTCACGCGGTAAAAGAAGACGAACTGAACCTGAACAGGAAAGTTTCTTTATTATTTACAGTTTATGAAGAAGTGGGGCACGGCGGAAGCTTTGTATCAGAGAATACCGAGGAAATGATCTCCGTTGATATGGGTTGTGTCGGTGCTGATCTTGTCTGTACCGAACGAATGGTATCTATCTGTGCCAAAGATTCCGGAGGACCTTACAATTATGATCTGGTAACTGCTCTTTCTGCGGTTGCAAAAGAACAGCACCTCGGTTATGCCATTGACGTCTATCCGCATTACGGATCTGATGTGGAGGCAACTCTCCGTGCCGGTTATGATATCCGCCACGGCCTGATCGGTCCGGGTGTCTATGCGTCTCATAACTATGAACGTTCTCATATGGATGGCGTGCGGAATACGTTTGAACTGCTGAAGACATATGTGACACAGTAATTGCAGGAAACTATACTCATATGACAGTTTTTCAGACTCCGTGCAGACACAGATTGTGATTCGTTATCTGCGCAAATGAATGATCCACGTAGAATGTTAAAAAAAGAAAGATACAGAAAGCCTCCTGTTTTGGATTCTTTCTGTATCTTTCTTTTTATCTTTTTTCAGAGAACTATTCTTTTACAGTGCTTTTCTGTAAATCTCCGCAATCTCCTCTTTCGAGAATACAACCGGGTTATTCATGACACCGGCGGCAGATACTTTCATGCAGTTTTCTGCCATCCACGGGATGTCTTCTTCTTTGATTCCAAGATCCGACAGGGTACAATCCAGATCCAGTTTTTTCAACAGGGTACGGATCTTGGTTGCACAGTCTTCTGCAGTCATTCCACCCATGATCCTTGCGATCTTACTGAATTTTTCGCGGTTTCCTTTGTAGGATGCCTCGATGATCACCGGAGTCAGTGCGGCAAGTCCCTGACCGTGAACGATATTTTTCAGGCCGCTTGCCGGATGTTCCATTCCGTGTGCCAGGGTAACACCGGCGGTGTTGATCACCATACCGCCGATGGTGCTTGCCAGGGTGATCTTCTCCCATCCTTCCTTACCTGCAGTACCGTTATAGACATCCACCAGATTATGGGCAATCAGATCAATCGCATATAAACTCAGCGCATCGGTAAAAGGCTGTGCGATTCTCGATGTATACGCCTCAATATTATGACACAGTGCATCGAAGGCAACCGAAGCCAGCACTTTCTTCGGCATTGTCATCATGCACTCCGGATCGACGATGGACACTTTTGCCACGATCGCATTGCAGCGCAGAGATTTCTTATCGCCATTTTCCGGATTGGTCAGTACCGCAAATCCGTTTCCTTCCGATCCGGTACCACAGGTGGTCGGAATCAGAACCAGAGGCAGTGCCTCATCACTTCTTAACCGGTTATAAATATAATCGTTGATATCGCCCTTATTTTTACTCAAGAATGCAATCGCTTTCGCGCAGTCCATGATGCTTCCTCCACCGATGGCAACTACTACGTCACAGTGGTTTTCTTTTGCAAATGCTGCGCCCTCTTCTGCTGTTGTCGTCAGCGGGTTCTGGCTGACTTTATCGTACATCACCGTAGTAAGTCCTGCTGCTTCCAGACTGTCTTTGACTTTATCATAGATACCGGATTTCTTCGCACTGCTTCGTCCGGTGACGATCAGTGCTTTCTTACCATATGGTTTCGTCAGTTCGCCTGCTTTCTTTACCTTACCGGAACCAAATACAATATTGACCGGCAGGAAGTAAGAAAAGTCGATTGCCGGTGTCTCTTCTTTTTCCACTTTTTCGGAACGGACAGTTTCCAGTGCTTTCTCCAATGTTGTTGTCACTGCATCCGGCTCGGTATTCAGCTCTTCTACCTCTACATCAATATGAGAAGCGAATTTTTCTTTGTATTTTAATTTACAACCTATACAAAAGACAACACCCAGGATAGACCAGCCGCCTACCATGGCCCATTCCTGAACCACCAGTGTGGAACCGGAACCTGGAATCATGTACATAACAACCATGAAGCCGGACATAAGTACGGCAATGGCACCTACTATTTTATAATGTTTTACTTTATATGGTCTTGCCATCTCCGGTGCTTTCGTGCGAAGGATAATGAAAGAAGCTGCTACCATACAGTACGCCAGACAGCAACCGAAGTTACCTGCATCCACGATCCAGACAAGCATCTTTCTTCCTAAAAACGGTGCTGCTACAGAAAGTCCACCGATCAGAAGCAGAGCATTCACCGGAGTTTTGTGTTTTTTATGTAATTTTGAGAAAGGACGCGGAATCATATAAGACTCTGCCATAGAATACATGGCACGGCTTCCACCGATCAGGAATGAGTTCCAACTGGTGATAATACCGCACATACCACCGACGATCAGCACCTTGGACATAACACTGCTATTAAAGGCCTTCGCCATGGCATCTGCTGTCACCAGACCGCTTCCGGACAGAGAGCTCTCAATATCGGCCGAACTCATCACATATCCAACGCCGAAGATGATCAGCGCATAGAAGACAACGGCCAGGACAATGGAAAGAATCATAATCTTACCGATCTTTTTTAATGGTACATTGATTTCTTCCGCTGCCTGAGGGATAACATCAAAGCCGATAAAGAAGAACGGTGTTACCACTGCCACACTGAAGACGGATTTGATCACTGTAGAAGCGGAGTCGCCTACAAAAAGCTGTGGCTCCAGATTTGCCACATCACCGGTAATCACAGAAGAGGCGATCAGAAGAAGACCTACACCTCCGATGATCACAGTCAGCACTGTCTGTAACACGGCTGCCGTCTTGGCTCCCAGAATATTGATTATAGTCATGAAGATGGCTACCAGGATCGCCACAGCAAGCCAGGAAGCATAAATATCAAATCCCGCCACCGTATACAGATATCCCTTCAGAAATCCCGGATAAATATAGGTAATGATCGTCGGCAGTGCACAGGCTTCAAAGCATACGACACTGACATAGCCGAGTACGATTGCCCAGGTACAGATAAAGGATCCGATCGGTCCCATTGCCTTGTAGCTGAAGACATGTTCCCCACCACACTGGGGCATGGCAGCGGTCAATTCCGCATAAGTCAGGCCAACGAAAAAGATCATCACGCCGCCGAGAGCAAAGCCGATCATGGCTCCCAGCACGCCGCCTCTCTGGATCCAGTCACCGGAGGATACGACCCAGCCCCAGCCGATCATAGCTCCAAATGCTATGACCAGAATATCCCAGGCACTGAATACTTTATCAAATTCTGATTTTTTCTTATCCATAAACACTCACTTCCTTTTCTCATTCTCTCCTCAGTCTTCGAATCGAAGATCGATCATCTGCAACATATACTGTGCTGTTTTCTCCCAGCCAAGTACGCTGCTGTCGATCATCATATGACGTCCTTTCCGGTCACCCCGGTAAGAACCGGTCATATATTTGTAACGAGAATGAAGCATCTCGTCATGGTATTTCACCAGTTCTGCCGCTTCTTTCCGGCCAATGTTTTTCTTTTCCATCGTTGCCTGGATCCGGACTTCTTCCGGTGCATAGACGAAAAAGTTCAGGGTATCTTTCCGGTCTTTCAGAATATAGTTGCTGCATCGTCCGATGATGACGCAGGAAGATTTCTCTGCAAACTTCTGAATAACCTCAAACTGGTTATAAATAACACGGTTTGTCAGATTTGCATACCGTGGACCATACTGTGTCTCAAAGCTGTATAAAACATTACTTCCGGCATCTGCCTTTTTTACCAGGTCACGGTCAACACCAATCTGTTCCACAACTTTATCCACGAGATCACGGTCGTAAAATTCGATTCCCAGTGCCTGGGCGATCCGTTTTCCGATCTCCGGACCGCCTGCACCGTATTCACATCCGATGGTGATTACTTTATGTTTCATAGGTCATCCTCCATTATTTTTCTAGAGCGTGTTTGAAAAAGGCTTTTCGTGAACTGCGAGTCCCAGTTTGTGGGAGATTTTATCCGAATGAGGGCGGCGTAGCGGGCTACGGCAACCGAATGAGGGTAAAATATACCGCAAAGTGGGGCTTGCAGATTGCGGAAATGATTTTTCAGACACGCTCTAGTGCTTCTACGGCTTCTCTGATGATTGCCACCGCTTTGTCGCAATCTTCTTCGGTGATGATAAGCGGTGGGATCATACGGATAATATGAGCTCCGATGGCTGTGATCAGCAGATGTCTGTGCAGACATTCATGTTTCACATCCACACCGGAGATGGTATCGTCAAATTCCACACCAACCAGGAGTCCCTGTCCTCTGACTTCTTTTACATGCGGAAGTGTCTTTAACTGTTCCATAAAATATGCACCTATCTTTGCAGCATTTCCTGCAAGATCCCGATCCAGAAGTTCATTGACCTCTGCCAGCGCTGCCGCGCAGCATACCGGATGTCCGCCAAAAGTCGTACCATGAGATCCCGGGGTGAATGCTTTGGCTACCTCTGCAGTTGCACAGATCGCACCGATCGGCATTCCACCACCCAGAGCTTTTGCCATAGATACAATATCCGGTTTGATTCCATAATTCATAAAGGACATCACTTTACCTGTTCTGCACCAGCCGGTCTGTACTTCATCGATCAGAAGGAGCATCTCATGTTCATCACAGAATTCTCTCAGTCCCCGCATAAATTCCATGGTTGCCGGATGAACACCGCCTTCACCCTGTACCGGCTCTACCATGATCGCAATGGTATCTTCGGTACATGCATCTTTGAATGCCTGCAGGTTATTGTACTCTGCATAGGTAAATCCATCCGTCATCGGTCCGAATCCGATCTGACATCCGTTATCCGGCTGTCCGGTTGCAGACATGGCACCGAAGGTTCTTCCGTGGAAGCCCATAGATGCGGTTACGATGTTGTATCTCTTCGGTCCGTATTTTTCTACTCCATATTTTCTTGCCATTTTGATCATCGCTTCGTTGGCTTCTGTACCGGAGTTCTGATAAAAGATCTTGTCCATGCCAATGGTAGTGCAGATTTTTTCTGCCAGCAGAGCCTGCGGAATGGTGTAAGGGTAATTAAAAGTATGCATGATATCTTCTACCTGATCCTTCACTGCTGCTACCACTTTTTCATTACAGTTTCCGGCGGAGTTTACAGCGATTCCTGCATAAAAATCCAGATAAGGAGTTCCGTTTTCGTCATACATATACTGATCTTTTGCTGTCTCAGCCAGAAAATCGAATCTCTCATAAGTCTCGATCATATATTTGTCTACTTTGTCTTTGATGTCCTGGAATGTGAGTCCTGTGTCTTTTAATTTCATAGTGTTGTCCTCCCTGATTTTTGTTTATGAAATATGTTTTATAACGCATCCCTGCGGAGCGTGTTTCTCAAGTTATCGCAGCAGTCACCAAAGTCTCATGCAAGCATGGACTTTGACTTGCTGCCCGCGTAAATCAAAACAAAAAGACGGCAGGAAACTGTTTATTCAGCGCCTTTGCCGTCTTTTTATATTTTCTGTTTTTTATTCTATAGCGATTTTCATGAATATTTCTAAAGTTCCGGTTACAGATTTTCTATGATAGCATCTTCGAAAATCTTTAATCCTGCTTCCATCTGCTCATCAGTCATGCACAGCGGTGCCAGAAAACGGATGACATTTCCTGCGGAACCGGCATTTTCAAGAAGCAGACCTTTCTGTAATGCCGACTGGATCAGTTGCTTTACAAATTCCGGATTCGGTTCTTTGCTTTCTTTGTCTTTGACAAATTCCACACCGATCATTCCGCCAAGTCCACGGACATCCCCGATTACGGAATATTTTTCTTTCATCTTTTCGAAAGCTTCTGTGACCACTTTGCCGATATGCATCGATTTTCCACAGTAATCTTCTGCTTTCATGATTTCCATGGTTTTGATGGCTGCCGCACAGGCTAACGGGTTGCCACAGTAGGTTCCGCCGAGGGTTCCTGCCGGTGCCGCATCCATAACTTCTGCTCTTGCGGTGATCGCACTGATCGGAACGCCGGCTCCCATGGATTTTGCAGTGGCGATGATATCCGGTGCTGCGCCGGCTTCTTTCCAGTATTCCGATGCGAAGTATTTTCCGGTTCTGCAATTACCACATTGTACTTCATCGGCGATCAGCATGATGCCGTTATCATCACAGATCTTTCTCAGTCTCTTTACAAATTCGATCGGCGCCGGGATGAATCCGCCTTCGCCCTGTAACGGCTCAAGAATAACAGCTGCCACATCACTGGCCGGTGTGGCTTCATCGAAAAGTTTCAGGAATTTTTCGATGTAATAGTCAATAGCTTCCTCTTCGGTGTATCCTTTCGGTGCACGGTACAGATGTGGAAATTCCGCACGGTAGATGCCTGCCGGGAAAGGTCCCATACCAAGGGCGTAGGCTTTCTTTGCAGTCAGTGCCATGGTCAGGTTGGTTCTTCCGTGGAATGCACCGGAGAAACAGATGATATTATTTCTTCCGGTATAGGCTTTTGCAATCTTGATCGCATTTTCATCTGCCTCGGCTCCGGAGTTTGCAAAATATGTTTTCATCTTGTCACCTCGGCATGGCATTGTCTCATCAAACATCTCTGCCAGTTTTACATAGCCTTCATGTACATAAACATTAAAGATGCCGTGGAAATATTTGTCCGCCTGGGCTTTCACTGCCTCAACAACTTCCGGGTTACTGTATCCGATATTCAGAACACCGACACCACCGATCCAGTCAAGGAAACGGTTCCCATCCATGTCTTCCAACATGGCTCCCTCTCCTCTTCCCATACAGATCGGATAAGTGGTTCCGCACATAGCTTTCGGAATCGCTGCATCACGCCGTTTTAAGAGTTCCGCAGCTTTCGGTCCCGGTACACTTCCTGTTACCATCTCGGGTAATGCTTCTCTTAACATTTCTGTCCCCTCCTTTATGTCTCATTCCTGTGGAATTCTAATCTAAAAAAACAAAAAGGCACGATCACAGCTTTTCAACTGTATCGCGCCTTTGCTTGTATCCTATATTATCACACTTTCCTGTTCTGTCCATCGTCACCGTGCACATGGTTTTTGTGCACCGTTCACATTGTTATCTGTTCACTCCGCCTCATTTATTCCAGCAGTTTCCGCAGATTCCGGATCAGATAAGCCAATTCCCACTGGGTCCGATTTCTCGTTTCCCCGAGATTTTTCCCGGTAATCTCGCTGATCTTTTTCAGATGATACGCCACCGTATTCCGGTGAAGGAAGCATTTTGCTGCCACTTCCTGAATATTGCCGTTTTCTTCGAGATAAATTTTCAGAATCTTCAGATATTCACTTCCTGTCTCCTGGTCGATCCGCTCCAGCTCTCCCAGGGTCTGTGTCTCATATTCCCATAGTTTTCTCCGATCCGGAACTGCCAGTAGAAGTTTTGTCACACCAATTTCACTCTCCCGACAAAGCGTCTGCTTTTTATCTGCAGCCCAGCGACACAGATAGGAAAGGGTCTGATACTTTTCCCTGAGATTTCCAATCAGCGTTTCTCCCTCACTGACGGCCAGATACATCGCTGTTCCCTCTGCTGAGTTAAACGCACACTGTTTCATCGCATCCAGCACCTGATCCACAATCTCTTTTCGGTATTCCGTCATCACAAGAGTCAGATACCTGTCGTGATGAAAGACTACATGTGTCAGATTCCGTTTTGTAAGAATCTGCTGGCACTGCCTTAAAAAGCGGTAATAAAAGCTGGTAATATCGGTCTTTCCGGAAGCCGGCACATAACACTGCACCATCGTAAGACCGGTATCTCCATGAATCCCCTCTCTTGCCAGTACCGGCAGATACTCTTCTTTCTTTTCCGGAGAGAATACCGCTTTTCGAATGGCACTTTCCAGATCGTCCTGCTCCTGTTCTGACCGGTAGATCAGATTGCACAGTTCCCGGTTAAAGTCAACCAGATGCACTTCCCACGGCAGAACAAACACCGGAAAATCATTGTTTTCACCAAATTCCTGCACTTCTTTTGGCACACTCCGAATACACCGTCCGACATTAAACACCAGACCACTGGCTCCCGTTGCATACACCCGCCGGGTAAATTCCAGCAGCTGTGCATCGTCCGGTTCCTTGATACCGGTAGTTACGATCAGTTCCCGTCCTTTTAAGAAATGCACATAATCCATTTCTTCCACCACATGAACCCAGTCCACCAGGTTGGAAAGTCCTTCTCTTCCTGCGACCAGCTTCATATGATAATGATGAAGTGCCACCTCATAGATTTTTTCCAGTGTAGCTGCCATATGCTCACCTCAGATTCTGTCTGTCGTACTGTTCAGAAAAACTTTCTTGCACTGCCTGTGCTGCTTCTTTCTTCTCCAGTTCCTCTTGTTTCAATTCACCCATCTTATCATAATTTTCCAGGAAATAATGACGTTCTCCATATTGTTTGTAGCCAACAACCGTATCCAGATTAACATTCTCCACACTTCTGAAAATATTACTCTCGATAAATGGGTTCGTCTTTTTCAGTGTCCGGATCAGCTGTTTGATCTCCATACGTTTGGATTTTGTCTCTTCATTATTACAGGTGGTACAGGTATCGGTAAATTTACATGCACACTGGATAAAATGCAGGTCGTTATAATCTCTCCAAGCCTTAATGCTGTCCTCGCGGATCAGATACATCGGACGGATCAGTTCCATCCCGCCGAAATTGGTGCTGTGCAGCTTCGGCATCATGGTCTGTACCTGTGCGCCGTACAGCATACCCATCAGGATGGTCTCGATGACATCGTCATAGTGATGGCCGAGAGCAATCTTGTTACAGCCCAGTTCCTGTGCGTAATGATAGAGATGCCCTCTTCGCATTCTCGCACACAGATAGCACGGGGACTGATCTACATGGAAGACTGCCTCAAAAATATCCGATTCGTAAATTGTAATCGGAACATTCAGTTTTCTTGCGTTCTCTTCGATCACCTTGCGGTTTTCCGGGCTGTATCCCGGATCCATCACCAGGAATTTCACATCAAAAGAAAACTTGTTGTGCAGTTTCAGCTCCTGAAACAGTTTTGCCATCAGCATCGAATCTTTTCCACCGGAGATACAGACTGCGATACAGTCCCCTTCTTTAACCAGTTCATACTGATTGATGGCTTTTGTAAATTTGCACCAGATGGATTTGCGGAACTTTTTCCGGATGCTTTTTTCTACATCGGCACTGATGTCTTTTTCCTGATCTTCCCGCATCAGATCCATCAGCCAGGCGATATAACCGCCTTTTAAGCTGACGGCATCCAGACCTTTTTCGATCAGTTCCGGTACCACTTCCTGACTGTATTTTCCTCTGCTGCAGCAGATCACCAGTTTTTTGCTTTTATCCACCAGCGGGTTCTCCGCAATCTCTTCCACTTTCAGCGCAACCGCTCCCGGAATCGCACCGTGAGCGATCTCATTATCATCACGGATATCGATGATCTGATAGCTGTCTTTGTCCAGTTGTTTTACTTCCTGTATTGTCATTTCCATTCTTTTTTCTCCCTGTCCTCTTCATGACTTTCTTTATATAAAGAAAAAGATTCCGGGAACTGAAAGTCCCGAAATCTTTTTTATCTCATTTGAAACCCACAATTCTGTGGATTATAGTAGCATGTGATTTCCTACATTGTCAATAGGTTGAGCATCAGCCCTTGATACCGGACTGAGCAACACCTTCGATGAACTGTTTCTGGAAGATGAAGAACATCACTACCAGCGGCAGTACGGCGAGAACCGCACCTGCCATCTGCATCGGATACTCTGTGGTGTACTGTCCCTGTAAGGTAGACAGTGCAGGTCCCAGTGTCATCTTATTCATAGAAGTGTTGACGATCAGAGGCCACATGAAGTCATTCCATGCAAACTTGATGGTAAAGATGGACATTGCCACGATACCCGGTTTGATCAGCGGCAGCATGATCTGTGCGAAGATACGGAAACGTCCGCATCCGTCCACAATGGCTGCTTCTTCCAGTTCTTTCGGCAGAGACATGAAGAACTGTCTCAGTAGGAAAGTACCGAACGCACTGAACAGGTTTGGCAGAAACAGTGCCGGGATCGTATCCAGCAGTCCCAGTTTCTGAACGATCTGATACTGTGGCAGAAGGAAGATCTGTCCAGGTACCATCAGTACAGATAACACCAGAATAAAGATTGCATTCTTGAACGGGAACTCGATACGTCCGAACGCATAACCTGCCATAGAGCAGAATACAATCTGTACCAGTGTGGTAACCACGGTGGTAATGATCGTATTCATATAAACAGTTGCAAACGGAATTGCAGAAGTTACAATGGTATGATATGCCGTTGTAACGAATTTTTCCGGGAAAATTGTCGGCGGAATCTTCATCGCCTCACCGGATGTTTTAAATGATGTCAGGATCATCCATGCAAATGGAAATACAACCACGATCACTCCGACCAGGAGGATCAGATGGACGATCAGGTGATTTAGCTTAAATTTACCTTTCATGTTCTCACTCCTCCTTAGTCGTAGTTCACCCATTTCTTCTGTCCGATCATCTGGATCACGGTCACGATCATAATCGCTGCGAAGATCAGAATAGAAATAGCTGCTGCATATCCTTTATAACCATAGTCGAACGCTGTCCGGTAAAACAGTGCCACAACGGTCTGTGTTGCCTCGAATGCCGGACTTGCTTTGCCGATCATCATGTAAACAGTATCAAAAACCTGGAAACCACTGATGATGGATGTAATCATAACGAAGAAGACTGTCGGTGTCAGCATCGGTACCGTGATTTTGAAAAACTGAGTAATTTCGCTTGCACCGTCGATAGAGGCTGCTTCGTAATACACACTGTTGATTCCCTGCATACCTGCCAGTAAGATAATCATGTTATAACCAACCGTCATCCAGAGACCTACGATCATAATCATAAACAATGCTGTCTTGGAATCAGTCAGCCAGTTATGACCGGTTCCTCCCATGGCTTTGATAGCGCTGTTCAGGATACCCATCTGTTCATTGTAGATCCATTTCCAGACCATGGCCACAGCTGCAGACATGGTAACCGAAGGAAGGAAATACAGGGTACGGTAAATGGATTTTCCTTTGATCTTTGCATTCAGTAAAGCCGCAAGGAAAGTGGATAACGCCAGCCCTACCGGTACGGTTACGATAACGTATTTCAGGGTATTGCCGAAGGTTCTCCATACTTCTTTGTCACCGATCATTTCTTTGTAGTTCGCAAGACCTACAAAAGTAGACATATTAAATTTGTTTACATCATTAAAACTGAACCAGACATTCTGGATAAACGGCCAGATATAAAACACCAGCAGACCCAGGGTAACGGGTGCAATCAGGATATATGCGGCAATCCAGTCTTTTTTCTCTCTTTTCGACGCTTTTTTCTTCGGCGTCTTTACTTTTGCTTTCACGTCAGCCATTCTTTCACCTACTTTATTACTTTGCTAACAGAGCGTCTGCTTCTTCTTTCAGGCCGGAGCAGGCATCTGCCAGTGACATTTCGCCCGTATAAGCTTTTGTTAACCAGGTAGATTCCATATCATACAGTTCTGCTGCTTTGCCGCATACCGGCAGTGGATAAGCTTCAGCGGAGTGGTTTGTATATGCTGCCAGGTTGTACTGCTCATTTGCTTTTGCAAAATACTGCTGTGCGTCTTCTCTTGCGGAGATTACTACACCAGTTTCGCCCTGGATCTTCTGAGCTTCAGAGCTTCCCATCCAGATTGCAAATTTCTCAGCTTCTTCTTTCTGTTTGGATCCTTCATATACTGCGAATCCCAGACCGTTGATACAGTTGTCTTCTACACCATTGAATGTAGGAACTTCTACACAGTCGATTTTATCTTTGATGGTATCGTTGGAAGCATATTCCGGAACCATGTAAGAGCCAGCCAGTGTCATAGCGATCTGCTCGCCTTCGAACATGGCATCGGAACCTGTCTCAGACAGAGTAGAGGCACTTGGTGACAGACCGGCATCGATCATGTCGATCCAGCACTGGATACCTTCCTGTGTTTTTGCATCACCGTATCCTGTTTCGGTAGCGTCATCGTTCAGGATCCAGCCGCCGTTTGCGTATACAGTCTGATAATACCATGTCTGGAAGTCAACCGGGCAGGCGAACGGATATACACCATCCGGCAGTTTGTCTTTCAGTTCAGTTGCCAGAGCAACCAGATCATCGTATGTCATATCATCGGTCGGATATTCCACACCAGCCTGATCGAACAGGTCTTTGTTGTACCACAGAGCGTTGGTATCGAAGTCTTTCGGTACTGCATAGTTTTTACCGTCACGAACATAGTTGTTTACCAGAGTATCCGAGAAGTTATCTTTGATGTCAGAAGAAGCGATTGCATCGGTCATGTCATCCAGGATACCACCTTCCACGTAAGAATCCAGATGCAGAACATTCAGCCAGAATACGTCAGGAGCTGTTCCGCCGCCTGCAGATGCTTCCAGTTTTGTCCAGTATTCTCCACCTTTATATGGTGTCAGCTGGATGCTGATGGATACGTTATCATTTTCTGCTTCATATGCATCGATCATTTTCTGCATGGCATCTCTCTGATTTTCATCCCAGATACCCAGTGTCAGTTCTACTTTGTCACCGGATTTGGAACTTCCCTTGCTGTCACTGCTGGAAGAATCACTGCTGCTTCCGCATCCGGCCATCATACCTGCTACCATGACAGCAGACATACCCAGTGCTGCAATTTTTTTCATATTTTTCATGACTTTTTTCTCCTTTTTCCTTTGTTGGAATATTCATTGTCGGGTTACTCTATTATGAAAATGAGTAACTGTTCCGTGCTTACGTTGTACTAGCCAAAAGGGTTACCCACTTACATACGTATTTGTTTTAACTATTTATTCTGCATCATTATAACATCTTTTTTTGAAAATGCCATAATTTTCTCAGCCTGATACGGGAAAAGCGGGTATGCACAGCCTTCCTGTACACATGCCCGCTTTGGCTCCCTCTCGTTGTCTTTTCGTATTGAATCGTTTTATTTATGGAAGATCTGGTACGTTTGTTTTCTGAAATCCACCCGTACACCGGTTCCGTCGGAGAACGTTGTCTCCTGTACCATATAATCTCCATTTACCATCTCATGATGCAGCATCTCGCATTTTGCCACCTGTTTATGTAATTCTGTCACTGCCTTGCTACGTTCGATTTCTTCTTTTCGACTCAGTGTTACGTTATCGTCAAAAGCTCCGTCGATATTCGGATAAGCCGCGTCACGGATCAGATAGGGTGCACCGCCATTTAACAGAGCGTACAGCATGTAATCTTCCGCTTCACTTACTTTATCCATCATCCATGGCTGAATCACACAGTCATGGTATACCAGATTATATAACGGTACCGGAACTCCTTCTTTCGGTGTCCCCGGTTTTTTCATCATAAAATCATACGGTGCGTAATGACAGAAAACCAGACTCGGGACTGCCCAGTCGCTTACTTCTTCCGAACTTGGCAGGATACCCTGGGAGAGCAGATACTCAAAGCATCTTCCTCTGAATTCATAACATTCTCTACGTGTCATGCGATGTTCCGGATTGTCACATTCATCTCCTTCGTTACAGGTGAATACATCCAGATAAGCACCATCCAGCCGGATTCCGTGTTTTTTGATCTCGGTAAAATTGCGCTTCACATAATACGGTGCCTGTGTTGCACACAGATATGACTGTGGACCTCCCGCCCATCTCTGGTGCTCCGGAATACTTCCATCCGGTAATCTGCAGGCATAATTTTCATCAAAACTTGGAGCAGCTTTATAAAAATCTCTGTACTGATCATGGATACCAAACATATAACCACATTCGTGCATGGTATCTGCCAGTTCTTTCATATCTTCCCAGCCACCGGCCTCTTTACACGCCGGCAGGTAATCAGGATGCTGGTTGTCATATCCCGGCTGTGCCCAGCCATCCAGATGAAGATACAGCTTTTCCACTCCCTGCTCATGAAGTTCTCTGATCTCTTTTGTACGCTGTGCAAAAGGTGTCAGATGATTGTTCTTTTCCGGATTCTCCGGATCAAAGAAATCGGAGTTGTGTTGCACCTGGGTTTTGATTCCCTTGTGAACGAAAGCACATCCGATCAGATCGTTGACTGAAGGATTTCTTGCCGCTTTTTCTTCCAGCGTTCTTAATCTTCCCTGTTCGTTTACATAAGACCGATATTCTTTACACAGATCATTGTAATCACAGTCATCCAGGAAAGTATATCGCATCACTCTGCGATAATCCATCTTTCCGAGACTCGGTTCAAAGTATACTCCGACGTGAGTGTATGGACCGCCTGCCGGATGCTCGGCATAGTATCCTGCATTCCACGGTGTGGTGCAGATTGCGATATACCCCTGTCTGTCTTTTACCTGACCGAACCATGGCATATATCCGCCTGCTGTTTCAAAGAATCCTGCAAACGGAATCGCAGACAACGGTATCTCCCAGTCATTCGGAATCAGAATACCCTGCTGATGTGTCAGCAGCGTATACCAGCTGTCTTTCTTTTCTTCAAAAGCCATCTGACCCGGCCAGAGTACTTTTTCAACCTGAAGCCCTTCTTCTTTTAACGGAACCCATTCGAAATATACCTGTTCTGTGGTATCTTCCATCCAGATCAGTGTCTCAAAAGCATACGGATAAGTCACGCCGTCTTTTTCAAATCCCTCAAAACAGCTTCGGATTCCGATGCCGACACCCATAGTATAGGTTTCATGGGTGATGGTTACTGCATCCAGAAAAGAAAAGCTTCCTTCTTTACAGATCAGTTTCGGCTGAAAGCCATCCGCCCATTCCCAGCGGGTCTGATCCTTTACTACCGTCACCGCCAGAGTCTCCTGACAGAAACAGACTTTCGTATTTCCTCTTTCAATTATCATCATAGGTGTTTGCCTCTTTATTTTTTTCCTTTGTCAACTGTTCGTCCTTGTCCCTCAGACAGTTGTTTTTGTTTTATTCATTATAACCAGTTTTTTCGTTTTTGAGTTGTCTTATTGTGTACTCTTATTGTCTGATTGCGTATGCTTTTTAGCATTTTACCATGATAAAGCGCTTATTTTGCACGAAATCAGGCCGATCCTTTTGTTGTGGATTACCCTATTCTCTGGTAAAATAGGGGTATTCGGAGGGATGTGTTCACTTATGACTTATATTGAAACAAAGCTGAAACGCGAGATTGTGATTGATTCGATCATCACGATTCATTATTTTGAATATATGCGGGATTTTGTATTCCGTGGGGAATCCCATGATTTCTGGGAATTTATGTATGTTGATAAAGGCAGTGTGATCGTTCAGGGCGGAGAACATCAGTTTACACTTCACGCCGGAGATATTATTTTCCATGAACCAAATGAGTTTCATGCGATCCGCTCAGTCGGAAATTCTTCACCAAATCTTGTTGCTGTCTCTTTTGTCAGTCATTCTCCGGCAATGGGTGAATTCCGTGGAAAAAAGATGACATTAAATATGGAGGAACGGACGTTGGTTTCCCACATTCTCGACACTGCCCGGAAAGTATTATCCACACCGATGAATATTCCTTCCGTAGAACAGGTCAAGCTTCGGGCGGATGCACCGATTGGTTCCCAGCAGATGATTCTGCTGTATCTGGAGCTTTTTCTTGTCACAGTACTTCAAAATGATGCAAAGACTGATGTTTTTCCGCGCCGGCGGATCACGGGGACGTTCGTGAGTCCGGTGGAACTTTCGGGAACACGGGAGAAGCGCTTACAGGAAATCACAGAGTTTATGGAGTTTCATATCTGCGAACAGCTTTCGCTGGATCAGCTGTGTGAGCATTTTTCGCTGAGCCGTTCTTCGATTCAGAAACTATTTCAGAAGGAGAAGGGATGTGGTCCGATGGAATATTTTAACGGACTGAAGATTCAGCGAGCAAAGGATATGATCCGGGACGGACGGAAAAATCTGACGGAGATTGCAGGGTTTTTGTCTTATAGTTCGCTGCCTTATTTTTCGAAGCAGTTTAAGAAGGCTACGGGGATGGCGCCGATGGAGTATGCTTCTTCGGTGAAGGGGATTACGCAGGCGCTGAAAGGGGAAAATTCTTGAGTTTTCTTATTTATCGGCTACGCGGACGCCAAGAAACCGGGGCAGGAGCGCGGGATCAGACGGGGGAACGTGGGCAGGGCAACTTTGAGCTAGTCGCTAAC
>ENA-OOXF01000703-OOXF01000703.1-human-gut-metagenome-genome-assembly--contig:-NODE-703-length-24842-cov-5.687901_pt1 | contig 24842 bp, 27 predicted proteins | sample MGYA00241586_ERZ501341 | MGnify/ENA primary metagenome ERZ501341 (study PRJEB25962, sample SAMEA2042985) | human gut metagenome | biome: human gut; feature: human-associated habitat; material: faeces... | reverse complement strand
GTCAGCATCTCCTTAATCCGCGCAGAATCTTCTCTGTGGGAAGAAGGTTCGATCTGCACCGCAGTTATTTTATCAAGCAGCCTGCACCAGAATTCTTCCAGCTGGGTGCGCACCCGAATTTCATAGTACTGCGGTTCCTGAGATGACAGACGGATCATTTCTTCAATATACACAAATGCCGGATCTGATGCTGGAATTTCCACTCCGGAAATCTCTGAATTCAGCACCGGGGCAACATACTTCCGGAAAATTTCTCCATTGTACTGCCCGGCAAGCAGCACAGGCTCGAAAAGAAGCGCATAAATCCTGCACTTCACAGGATTTTCCGGCTGATAGGCATGAAATTTCCATTTTTATTACATCCACATAAAACAACATTACCCTCCACCACAAACGATAGAGGGTATGTCATATTTTTACATTCTGTTAGATTCACTGGCTTTTTTTCCCGAAGGCCCAGTCTCAAATTTACTCTTCCTCGAACTCCAGATCCTTGCGGCTCATTTCCTCGATCAGCTCTCTCTTCACCTCGAAAAGCTTCGCGGAAAGATCCACATAAACCTTCTGCGGATTGGAGAATCGTCTGGACTCATCCCAGAGTGTACTCTGCTCCTTCTGGCAAATAGCGCGCAGTTCCATGACAGACGGGGAAGTGTAGACGCGTTTGCCCTCTTTGATAACTGGTACCAGAAGCTCACGAACTTCATAAGTTCCGCCAAGAATTTTGGTCTTCTTCCAGGTGTCAACCGGGTCAAATACTACCATAGTTTCATCTGGGTTCAGCTTCTCGTCAGCAAGACAGATCAAATCAGCTTTAATCTTGCCTGTGGACTTGCTGTAAATACGATATACTGTCTTATTTCCAGGGTTTGTTACCTTAGCTGTGTTCTCAGAAAGCTTGATCTTCGGAACAAATTCACCTGTCTCAGGATTTTTCACTGCCGCCAGCTTGTATACACCACCAAATGCCGGATTATCATTGGAAGTAATCAGACGTGTTCCAACGCCCCAGGAATTAATCCTGGCATCCTGTGCTTTCAGGCTCTCGATGAGATACTCATCAAGGTCACTGGAAGCGGAAATGGTAGCGTCATCAAATCCGGCTGCAGCCAGCATCTTATATGCTTCCTTGGAAAGATAAGCAAGGTCACCGCTGTCAATACGGATGCCGTATTTGGTAAGTGGAATACCCTCTTCGCGCATTTCTTCGAATACACGGATCGCATTCGGAACACCGGATTTCAATGTGTCATAAGTATCGACAAGCAGTGTACATGCATCAGGATAATAGATATACTTGATTTATCAAAAAGAAATGTCATTGAACAGTGGCGGAAAAAATAAGGACAAGTATTGCCAAACATGGAGGAATGTATTATGGGTAAATATGAAGAGAATCTTGAATTATTGAGAAAAGCGGTTCGCTGTGAGCCGGTGGACCGTGTACCGGTGGTTCCATGTGGAAACGCGTATTTTGCACGGGCACAGCATGTATTATTAAAAGATTATATCACGGATTTCGATAAAGCCTGCGATGCAAATCTGACGGAACTAAAGCGCATTGGAGCAGATGGTACACAGAATGTGATCTTTTCCCCGTATCTGCTGGGTACACAGTGGCTGTCTAAAGCAGCACTTCCGGGACAGGAACTGGGCGATGATGATATGTGGCAGATCAAAGAGTTTGAGAACATGCAGTTTGAGGATTATGAGAAGATCAAAGAGATGGGATGGGATGCATTCCAGAAACAGTTTATCGCAGAAAAATGTGACAATAACTGGGAAAACCTGAAACCGTTTTTTGAAGCAAATCCCCGCTGCTATCAGAAGTTTTATGAAGCAGGTATTCCGTGTATCGTTGATTTCCTGATGATCACACCGTTTGAGTATTTCTGCGGCGGACGTTCCCTGGAAGCATTCTTTATGGATGATCTGATGGAAGAACCGGAGTTGATGCATGAAATTTTTGATATGGTATTGGAGCATAATCTGAAAGCTTATGCGCGACACGAGGTCGCGTAATTAAACTGTTCGGCATTGACCGAACCTGTTATTCCATTAGCAGTAGCCTATCGTCACCGAAGCGGCTGGCAACGGCCGTGAGGCAGCATGGCGAGAAAAGGCAGCCCTCCCGAAAGGGTCAAGCCGAAACCGCGAGGCAGAGGCGAAAAGCTGGAAGCAACGTCCGGCTGGGGAGCTTGGCTTGTGTAGTATGGTGAATGTAAGTAAATCGCTGTTAAACGTCGTTAGTGGGAACCAGGCTAAAGTTGCTGATAAGCCTGAACCAAAAGGTGTGCAGTCGGATGTTCCCCTGTAAGCTGGGAACACATGGACAAACAGGACTGCCGGCGGATAGGCGGCACCTAACCTACACGGTTGATTACGTGAAACGTGGTAAGCCCGCGCTTTCTCCGATATTCGGAAAGCTGACCGCAAGGAAAGCCGATAGAAACGCGGGTAAGGAACGCTGGAAAAAGCGAATGCCGACCTTGTAATGAGGACGGATAGGGATTGAAACAGTATCCCACGCGAAAGCGGGCTGACTTCCAGCAGGTCTATCTTTACGAGAGAATTTACAGAACTTTTGAGAGGAGGAATCGCAAATGAACAGAAAACTGTGTGCGCCTGCTGACAAGGCACAAAGCTGGGAATCCATTGATTGGAAAAAAGCGGAGGCCTATGTTAAAAAGCTGCAAATGCGTATCGTAAAGGCTCAAAAAGGCGGTCATTACAACAAGGTGAAATCTCTGCAATGGCTGTTGACGCACTCTTTCTATGCCAAGGCATTGGCGGTGAAGCGTGTGACAAGTAATAAAGGCAAAAATACCGCTGGTGTAGACCATGAATTATGGAAAACGCCAAAAGGCAAATTCGAAGCGATTGACAAACTCAAACGCCGGGGCTATCAGCCCCAACCTCTCAGACGGGTGTACATCCCGAAGAAAAACGGAAAATTACGCCCGCTGAGTATTCCAACGATGACAGACCGCGCCATGCAGACATTATATAAGTTTGCATTGGAACCATTGGCAGAAACTCTGGCAGACCCGAACTCCTACGGCTTTAGAATTGGAAGAAGCACACACGATGCTATCGGGCAATGCTTCAACGATTTGTGCAGAGCCGGTTCCCCTCAATGGATTTTGGAGGGAGACATTAAGGGTTGCTTTGACCACATCAGCCATAACTGGCTGCTGGCAAATATCCCAATGGACAAGGAAATGCTCGAAAAGTGGCTGAAATGTGGCTTTGTGGAGACCAAAAAGCTCTTTCCAACAGAGGAAGGAACCCCACAGGGCGGCACAATATCGCCAGTCTTGATGAACATGACCTTAGACGGTCTGGAGCGGATTCTAAAAGAAAGATTCCCTATGAGACGGACGGTGGCAGGTAAAACTGTTTACGACCAGATTAACTTCGTGCGATATGCCGACGACTTTATCGTTACCGGAAAAAGCCCGGAAACTCTACGTAACGAGGTTATCCCGCTCATCAAGGACTTTCTGGCGGAACGCGGCCTGCAACTCTCCGAGGAAAAAACGGCAATCACACATATCAGCGACGGTTTTGATTTTCTTGGACAGAACGTTCGGAAATACAACGGAAAATTGCTCATTAAGCCGTCAAAGAATGCGATAAAATCCTTCCTCAAAAAAGTGCGGACTATCGTTAGGGAGAACAAAACAGCCACACAGGACTTGCTCATTCGCAAGTTAAATCCTGTCATTCGTGGTTGGGTCAACTACCATCGCTATGTAGTTTCTGCGGATATTTTTGGATTGGTTGACCACAGGATTTTCGAGTGCCTATGGAGGTGGGCTTGCCGCAGACACAAGCGAAAAGGTAGGAAATGGATTGCCAACAAATACTGGCACCATATTGATAACCGAACGTGGACGTTTGCAACAGAGCCTGCTTTCCGCGGTAAAGATTTCGATGAAAAATACCTCAAGCTGGAATACGCGGCAAATACTAAAATCATCCGATTCAGGAAAATCGCCGCCGAAGCTAACCCATTCGATGAAAAATGGACGGGATATTATGAGGAACGTGACGGAGAAAGAATGCTGAACAGTACCAAAGGACGGGAGAAACTCGTTAAAATCTGGAACAACCAGAAACGGTGCTGCCCTGTATGCGGAGAAAGAATTACATCCGAAACAGGATTCAAGACGCATTTTAGCACCGAAAACAACAGGAAATGGCCCGCTATTATGGTACATCCCTGGTGTCACCGAAATCTGCATGAACCAGGTTATTTGATTTGAGCCGGGTTTCGTTTTATACGAGGCCTTACGATAGGCTTGAGCCGTATGACGGGAAACTGTCACGTACGGTTCTTAGGGGAGGGGCTGGCAGTAATGCCAGTCTCTTACCCGACATCCACTCGGAAAAGGATATTTTGAAGCTGGTGACAACGCTGATCGCTAATACAAAAGGCGAGGGCAAGGCCGGAGATGATTTCTGGGTCAAGGCGGAAACATTGCTGTATTGCGCGTTGATCGGATATATCCACTATGAAGCTCCGGTGGAGGAGCAAAACTTCTCCACCCTCATCGAGTTCATCAACGCCATGGAAGTCCGGGAGGATGACGAGGAGTTCAAAAATCCTGTAGACCTGATGTTTGATGCACTGGAATCGGAAAAGCCAAACCACTTCGCAGTGCGGCAGTATAAGAAATATAAGCTGGCAGCCGGTGTTATAAGCTTGAAGAGACTTCTTAATCATCATTTTTTAGGAAATTGGAGCTCCAAAATGATTAAAAAGTCTCTTGAGGCTTATTTTTTGCCTCAAATACGAAATTGTACTTTTTTAAAAACATTCTCAAAGGATGGCAACATTTTGCCTCGCCAGTCTGGATATAGTGTAAGGAATTTTTCAAACCGACACGAAATCCAGAGAAATTTAAAAAAGTTGCGTTACTACCTTGTATAAGGGTGTCCGAGCGTTGGGTTAAGTGTAGGGAACTTTTTGAAGCTCCTTACACGAACCTTGACAACGGAACAGCCTGCCCATAGTGATACCAGATTTGAATGTGCATTCAGCGTATCTTTTCTGGAATATACGTCCCGGAAACATCGGAACCCGGTACAGGAACGGATATGGAACGAAAACAGGCAATAAAAAATGAAGGAAGGAGGAAAACGAATGCAGGAGAAACTTACCGCATTGTATGAGCGTCTCAGCCATGATGATGACCTTATGGGCGAGAGCAACAGTATATCGAACCAGAAGCAGATGCTTTCAGAATATGCAGAATCCCATGGACTTACCCCGTATATCCATTTTACGGATGATGGAATATCCGGCACAAGGTTTGACCGCCCGGGATTTGTCAGCATGATGGATGCCATCAAAGCCGGGCAGATCGGGACGGTAATCATAAAGGATATGAGCCGGTTGGGACGTGATTATCTGATGGTCGGTCAGATTCAGGAAATGCTGCGCCAGAAGCAGGTCAGGCTGATCGCTATCAATGATGGTCATGACAGTCTGAATGGGGATGATGATTTTCTTCCTTTCCGAAACATTATGAATGAGTGGTATGCGAAAGACACGAGCAAAAAGATTCGGTCTACCTTTAAGGCAAAAGGCAATTCCGGGAAGCACGTTGCAAGTACCACACCATACGGATATCTGAAAGACCCGGATAATAAGGAACACTGGATCGTGGATGAAGAGGCTGCACAGGTTGTCCGCAGGATTTTTCAGATGACAATGGACGGATATGGTCCTTACCAGATCGCAAAGAAGCTGAAAGAAGATCAGGTGGAGATCCCGGCAGTACACATGGCAAGGCATGGGGCAGGATTATGGCAGGGAAGAGTGGACGAGATCAAAGACCCCTATGCGTGGGGTTCGTCGACGGTGGCAGGGATCCTGAAAAAGCGGGAATATCTTGGTCACACTGTTAATTTCAAGACAAGAAAGCATTTTAAGGACAAAAAGAGCCATTATGTGTCAGAAGATAACTGGACAGTATTTGAGGACACGCAGGAAGCGATCATTGATCAGGAAACCTTTGATAATGTCCAGAGAATCCGGAAGAATGTCCGCAGATACCCGGATGGATGGGGAGAAGCACATCCACTGACAGGGCTGATGTATTGTGCCGATTGCGGGGCAAAAATGTATGTGCACCGGGTAAATAATGGGAAAAGAATCCCACAATATACCTGTTCTGCATATAGCAAGGTTCCGGTTGGAACACTCTGCCCGACACAGCACAGGATTAATGCGGATATTGTGATGGAGCTGATAAAAGACCTGCTGAAAGCTATCGCAGAATATTCCCATCTGAACCGGGAAGAGTTCATTGAGACAGTGAAGACAACACAGAATTCCCAGCAGTCCAGTGAAATCGTGAGGCTGAAAAACAGGCTGGCAGAAGCGAAAAAGCGTCTGCAGGAACTGGAAAAACTGATCTGTCGGATATATGAAGATAATATCCTTGGTAAACTGCCGGATGAACGTTACACAGTCCTTGATGGGCAGTATTCCAAAGAACAGAAAGAACTGACAGCGGAAATTTCGGAATTGGAAGCAGAGGTAGCCGGATATGAAAATAGCAGACGGTCAGCGGAAAGATTTATTGCACTGGTAGACAAATATCAGAATTTTGATGAACTGACCACATATATGCTCAATGAGTTCGTGGAAAAGATTCTGGTGCATGAGAGGGACAGGAAAGGAAGCCAGCAGACCACACAGGAGATTGAGATTTATTTTAATTTCGTGGGAAGGTATCTTCCTCCGCATTTTGGAGAAGTCCAGCTGACACCGGAAGAGGAAGAAGAACTACGGAAGCGGGAAGCAAGGAAAGACAGACTGCACCAGAATTATCTGAGGCGGAAGGCAAATGGCAAGCAGAAAGAATATGAGGACAAGGTAAAAGAGAAAAAGAAAGCGGAAATCGAAGCGAAAAAGGAAGCAATCCGGCAGGAAGATATTGCAAAAGGTGTGTTCGTGCCGGTGGCGATGCTTCCGACTGCGGAACCGAAGAAAGGAGTGGCAAGTGTATGAAAGAATTGAAACCAGTGATACATGATGAAAAGAATGGTCTGGATTATATTCTTGTGGGAGATTATTACATCCCGCTGATCCAAGTGCCGGAAGAGACCAGAGATATTGGTTTTTATGGAAGTCTCCGAAGAAATTACCTGAAAGATTATAAAAAAGCCCTGTATTCCCAGCTGATGCTGACCGGGAAACTTTGGACGTATCTTGCTGATCTGAATGAAATCTGTGTGGGACGCAGAGACCAGATGATGGATCAGCTTATGGAAGCAGAGGATGTCACAGAGGAATTAAAAGGCAGAGACCAGATGGAATGGATTCGTCGGGTAAATAACATCCGAAACCGGGTGGATGAAGTGATACTGAATGAATTGGTTTATGTGTAGGGGGATGCTTATGAGATACCGGATTGAATATGCAGATGGAAAGTGCTGTAATTTTGCCAACAGCCGGAAAGACCTTCTGGATTGGCTGAAACTTTTAAAAGATGAAGAAATCACTGACATCCGTAAAATATACAAAAACGGTGTAACAGATTCTGTATTTGAAAAATATCGGGACTATGTGAATAAAAATGCCGGATAGGAAGGAGAAGACAGGATGAAAGCCATACGTTTAACTTTGAAAATCATGTTCCTGCCTGTGATGGCTGCTCTGGTAGTAATAAGACTGTTTGTGGAGTTCCTATCTGGAATATCAGCAGTCATCTTCCGGGTAATTGCAGGAATCTTTCTTCTGACCGCCCTGCTAAGCTATGGCTTGGGGCTGGAAAGTTCCGGGGAATGCCTGAAAATGGTATTGGCTGGATTCCTGTTTTATCTACTGCCAAGTACGGCTGAAATTGTGATTGCAGGAATCATCTTTTTGGAAGAATGGATTCGCTCTTTTACATAGGAAAAGGGCAGAAAGGGAACACACTTATGAAAAGAGAATTAGTGGAAAGCTACTTCGACTGGAATGAGATCAGGCTGGAGGCATATTTACGGATTGACCCGGAGCTGATCGAGTTGGAAAGAGAATGTGAGGCAACAATGGATGAATTGAAGCCATACATTGAAAAATATGGTCATGAGTTTTGGACGATCATTGATCGGATCGTATCGGCAAGACACGCAGTAGAAGCCTATATCAGCCGGGAAATGTATATCCGAGGATTTTTGGATTATGAACGTCTGGTGTGTGAGATAGAAAGGGATGTATAAAGATGAAAGAGGAAGCATTAAAGGAATTTGTGGACAATGTCATTCAGGAACGGATGCAGAGCGCATTCAGCCAGATGAGAGCCGGGAAAAAACCAGATGACGAGGATGATGTGGAACAAAAGTATGAGGAAGCGGTGGCATTGCTGCCAGAGGATAAGCAACAGGCAGTCAGGGCATACTGTGATGCTATTTTTGACAGCGGTGCGGATGCTGAGCAGTTCTTTTATCGGTTGGGACTGAAGGATGGAATTCGGTTGTATAAGACAGTAAAAAGTATCATCAAGGGAATATCATAAATGGATTGGAAAATGTTATTTAAAATTCACATGTGCTACCATAACTCGGAAAACATATGGAATAAGGATTTTTTTTGTGATATACTGTTCTAAAAATCGTTGTCTGGCGATTTGGTGAATCCCGATAGATTATTTTATAGGGAACAGAAACTTTGAATTCTCACTTGATGTATTTTAAGAGATTTATTAATTGTTATATTTTGTCATAGAAATCTCGGCAAAACCTTGAAAATACTAAAGTTTTCGTGGGTATCCTTTCCGTCACATCTTGTATCGTGTTATATCGTTTCACCCTTGATTACGAGCCCTCATAAGGGAAAAAACAAGGGAAAGAAAATCTGGTAACAACTAATAACAAATTATAAAATGACAGTTGGAACTGGATGAGATGCTTTTGATACATTTATAAGAAAGGACTGATAAGATGAGATTGATATATGCAGACTATAACCCTCAAACGAACAGTATTGATATAACCACATTTGAGAATTATATATTACGGATTGATTGTAATAAGGCAGAGGATGGATTAAAAATGACACCTTGTTCGCAAAATTCTCTTAATACGTTAGCAATAGATGAGCCATTGGAGTATGCTCGACTTGCTTTAGATGGTGAAATGCAAACTTGATTGGATGCGATTGATAGTTTGGAAGTCTGGTAATTTTTAATAAATGTTGGTAGAATATATAGACTTGGTTTGGGATAATGAAATCACTACACAGAAAAAGGGAAGATTTTTTAATCTTCCCTATATTACTATTATACTATAAAAAACGTGAAATTTCAAGAATTGTACGGTTTGCCATATGAGGGTATACTACATATCTGAATGGGAAAAAGGAGGTATGTGTATGGGTGAAAAAAACTGGTTGGAGATAATGAACAATCAGATGTGGTTAAAACAAGTACAAGAAACAAATCAGTACACTATGCAGTTTGGTTTATCACTGTCAAATGAAGATAGCGAAATTCTACTTGCTGAAAAAAATAATATCTTAAAAGTCGAACGCAGGGTAGAATTTGGGCAGAGCATTTTACCACAGATAATTTATGTATTTTGTGATTCAGCATATATATCACAAACAAATTATACAGAAACATTGATAAGGTTGCAGGAAATATTTTATATGTATAAGAACGAAATGCAGGACGAGATTACAGACGAAGAACTGCTCAATTTTATGAAGGAGCAGTTTGAAACAGTCTGTTATGGAGATTTAGATTACCTTGAGGGAACTTGTTTAGATATTTTTGCACAGGCAATTCGGGCAGGATATAGGGGGTATCAGCAAACACAAGGGCGTGGAGAATTTGAGAAATTTGATATTGTTCAAAGGTGGGATAAGGAACTGTATTTGGAAACATTAAAAGAACTCTGCTGGAGGTAAATACTATGGATTATCAAATGGAAGAACTGCTCCCTATCGTTTCTGATTTAGCGCAAAAATACAGTGGCTATGAAAGCACATCTATTACTTATGAAAGGGCACAGACGCTTATGGGCGCTGTCATATATTGCTTGGAAGAATTTAACAATACACATATGGACTGCCTTGTCAATAAAAGCATTTCGATAAAAGAACAGTATGATATAGGTTTAAAACTTGTATATGAAAAGGCTACGAATATACAAAAAACATTCAATGAGTTATCTTTATGTTTTGAAGATTATGGAGTGAAATGCTTATATGAAACTGTTCAAAAAGGCATACCTCAATTCTTGAAATGGTATGATGTAAAATATAATCCGCAAGACACGATTTTAACTTTGGATTATCCATTGCTTGTTGATTGTAACTCTTTAAATGGGGCAGATGCAGTTTATATGTATGTTTTAGGTATTCAGGCTGAACAGCATTTTTTAGGAATGTTTGATAAAGGATATATAATATCTATTTTGAAAAAGTATAATCCGCAGTATGAATATATGATTGATAATATATGTGAGATTGTATTGACTAATACAATCGGTCATGTTGTGCTGAAAAAACCATTTAATAAAGTTGGTTTTCTAAGTGATGAATATTTGCAATTAGCAAAGTTATTTGAAAAAAAGTCTGTCAGCGATATAGAGGAAATTATAAAGCGTATCATCAAAGAAATGGTAAAAAGGTTATTTGAAAAGGATATAGATACAATATCTGAATATTTGTGTCATGGTGCAGAAAATATAGCTGTACGCATTGAAACAGCAAGTAGGTTTAACCAGTTAAAAAATTTGTTTGTGGTATAAAGATTTATGATGTAGCAAGCAGAAAAAAGTAAAACGTACAAAACTAAATATTGCTTTGGTAGCGGTTTATCGTAATGGATATTCAGCTGCCTTTTTTCCCTTATTCCGTTCAGTAAGCGGTCACCGGGTATTTTCTAACTATATTCATAAAACTCGCAGCACTAAGCAATGGCTCGGAAGAGATTTTTTCTGATGATATTGATAATTGCGTGAATGATAATCCATATTTGGAGGGATACATCTTTGAAGATTCAAATGAAGTACAAGGATATGCAATGATTGCCAAAAGCTTTTCAACCGAATTTGGTAAGTCATGCATCTGGATTGAAGATTTATATATTAAGGATGAATATCAAGGATTCGGTATAGGGAGCCTGTTCATGGATTTCATTGTCGAAAAATACGTGGGTTCTATTTTTGTTTAGAAGTAGAGGAAGAAAACGAGAGGGCTGTTAAGCTCTAAAAAAAATGTGGTTTTACTGTCTTGACTTATATGAAAATGGAGAAATGAGTTATTATCAAAGAAGCAAATTTCAGTTTTGTGAAAAGAGAATAGTGAGTAACCCAAAGGGCATCAACCGTAAAAAAGTTGGTGCCTTTTGTTTTGCTCATTAATGCTCAGAGAGGATGAAAAGAAAAACTGAATATGACCGATAAGGTCAAATATGAGAGCTGATGCGATTGGACTTTTTTCCAAAAAAGTGACAAAGTGCCGGCTCTTCTTTTTTGAGAAAATCCGATTTGAGGATTTTTGAAAAACCGGGCGAGATGGAAATTCCGACAGATGGGACAGTGTCGGAAATTACATTTTGTCCGGCAGGTGTACAGAGGGCGGAGCCCTTTGTGCAGGGAATGCAAAGGGGCGCAGCTCCATGCTAGGGTTAAGGGGCAAAGCCCATTATCGGGTCAAGGGTGAAACGCCTTGCCCAGGGAGAGTTGATGCCTGCGTCAACTCGTACTGGGTATTACCTGACGCAAAATTCGCAGGATTTGCGGCTTCGCCGCCCCTTCCCGGCCCCGCAGCATCTTCGCAGGAAGGAGGAAATCTGTTTGAAACTGACACGACACAATGGACGCTCCGGCAAGCATGGCACCTATAATCCCCGCCACAATGACCGCCGGTTCGATGTGGAGAACAGCGAACACATTGACGCAGAACGGGCAAGGCAGAATGTCTACTGGGACTGCTACCGGGGCTTTACGACACACGAGTTCCGGGAAAACCCGGAGCAGCCGGATTTCAGCTTTGAGGAAATCGAGCGGATGTACTACTACGAGCATTACGGCGGCCATGTGGAGGCCCAGAACGCCCGGAATGAGAAAACCCGGCACACGGAGCGCAACCGCACCGTGGAGGACTTGCTGAAAAATAACAAGACCTGCCCGGAGGAAAGCATCTACCAGATTGGCACGATGGGAGAATCCGTCCCGCCGGATACGCTCTTTTCCATCGTCAATGAGTTTTATGAGGAATTTGAGCGCCGCTTCGGTTCCCATATCCACATCTTAGACTGGGCGCTCCATCTGGACGAGGGGACGCCCCACATCCATGAGCGGCACGTCTTTGACTGTGAGAACCGCTACGGGGAGCTGTGCCCCCAGCAGGAAAAGGCGCTGGAAGAACTGGGCATCCCTCTCCCCAACCCGGAGAAGCCCAAAGGCCGGAACAACAACCGCAAGCAGACCTTTGATGCGGTCTGCCGGACGATCCTGTTTGACATCGCCAGACGGCATGGGCTGCATCTGGATCAGGAGCCGTCCTACGGCGGGCGGGACTATCTGGAAAAACAGGATTATATCCTGATGAAGCAGAAGGAGCAGCTTGCGGCGCAGGAGCAGAAGCTGGAAGAACTGACGCTCAAAATCGAGGACGTGGAGACGCTGTTGGATGATGTTTCCGATGCGGCCTATGACAAGGCGGTGGAGGTCGTGACCGATACCGTCCGGCAGGAGACGCACAAGGAAGATATTCGTCTGGTGGAGGAATCGAAAAAATGGGTGCTTTCGCCGGAGCGCAAGGCTCCAAAGAAGGAGCGTGAGTACGCCGCTGCCCGTCTGGATGGGGTCATTAACAAGATTAAAAATGTCATGCAGACTGCTCTGGCAAAAATCCAGCGGACGCTGATGCAGCCGGAGGTCAAACGGGCCGGTAAGGAGCAGATCAAGGAGAAGGCCAGAGAATCCATCCGGGAGAAGCTGGCAAAAGGCAAGTTGGATGCTGACCGGAAAAACCGGGAGCGTTGGGAACGGGAGGGGCGAATCGCCCCGACCAAAAAGAACGATATAGAGTTGTAAGGCATCTGATTTTCTGTGAAAACCGGGTGTCTTTTTCTCTGTCTGGAGGTGAGAAAATCGAATGTGTTTGAAGCGGTAAAGGAGTCTGTCACCACAAGGCAGGCTGCGGAAATTTATGGGGTTCCGGTAGGCAGAAATGGAATGGCCTGCTGTCCCTTCCATGATGACAAACATCCCAGTATGAAGGTTGACCGCCGGTTCCACTGCTTCGGCTGTCAGGCAGATGGGGATGTGATCGACTTTACCGCCCGTCTGTTCGGGCTGAACAAAAAAGAGGCAGCCTTGAAGCTGGCGGAGGATTTCTCAGTCAGCTATGACGCCAAAGGCCATGACCCGCCCTGCAGGAGGCCGGTCAAACGGAAAATCAGCGAGGAACTGCGCTACCGGCAGGCGGAGCAGAAATGTTTCCGGGTACTGTGCGATTATCTGCATCTGCTGGAACGCTGGGAGAAGGAATATGCCCCGTATACGCCGGAGGAAGCATGGAACCCGCTGTTTGTGGAGGCCCTGCAAAAGAAACCATACACCGAATATCTGCTGGATATTCTTTTGTCCGGCAGTATGGAGGAACGGGCCTGCGTGGTCGCTGAGTATGGAAAAGAGGTGAGGAAGATTGAGCAGCGAATATCAGAGTTTACCGCCAGCCACCCGGCAGGCCGCTATGAGCGCAGCCGAAGCCTTAGCGCCGGAGCAGAGCGTTGACGAGGTGCGGGAAAGCCTGTCCGTCACGGAGAAAGGCCAGCCCGCCAACACCATCGGCAACTGCCGGACGGTGTTCTGCCATGACCCTCTCCTGCGTGGGGCGATCCGCCTGAACCTCCTGACTGACCGGGTGGACATCGTGCGGGATTTGGGCTGGCGCAGGAACACCAGCGCCCTGACAGATACGGATGTGAAGTATCTGCTTCTCTATTTTGAGCAGAACTACGGCCTGACCAGCGAGAAGAAAATGACGGCGGCGCTTTCCATCGTGGCGAATGAGAACTGCTACCATCCCATACAGGACGTGCTGAACGGCCTTGTATGGGACGGGACGCCCCGCATCCGCTCCTGTCTCCATCACTTCTTAGGTGCGGAGGTCAGCGACTATGTGGAGGAAATGTTAAAACACTTTCTGCTGGGCGCTATCCGGCGGGTGTTTTTCCCCGGCTCCAAATACGAGGAAATGCTCTGTCTGGTGGGCGGCCAGGGGGCTGGTAAGTCCAGCTTCTTCCGCCTGCTGGCGATCCGGGACGAGTGGTTCAGTGACGATCTGAAAAAGCTGGATGATGACAGGGTGTATTTGAAGCTGCAAGGCCACTGGATCATCGAGATGTCGGAAATGCTGGCCACCAGCAGCGCCAAAAGCATTGAGGAAATCCGCTCGTTTATCAGCCGCCAGAAGGAAACCTACCGCACACCCTATGAGGCCCAGCCCAAAGACCGGCTGCGGCAGTGCGTGTTCGGCGGTTCTTCCAACACGCTGGACTTCCTGCCCCTTGACCGGGCCGGGAACCGGCGCTTCCTTCCCATCATGATTTACCCGGAGAATGCGGAGGTTCACATTTTGGAGGACGAGGACGCTTCCAGAGCCTATCTGTTGCAGGTCTGGGCGGAGGCCATGACGGTTTACCGAAGCGGCCACTATTCCATGAAGTTCAGCAAGTCCATCCAGCGCCAGCTTGTGGAGGTGCAGAAGGATTTCATGCCGGAGGACACCGAGGCCGGGCAGATACAGGGATTTCTGGAACACTACACCGGCAGCATGGTCTGCTCCAAACAGCTTTTCAAGGAGGCGCTGGGCCACACTTATGACGAGCCGAAGCGGTGGCAGCTTCACAATATCAACGAGATCATGAATACGGTGGTGACGGGCTGGAAGCCGTTCTCGAATCCGAGAATGTTCGCCGGATACGGCAGGCAGAAGGGCTGGGAACGGGATGTTTCCGGCAACGAACTGCCCGGCAACGAAGATGAATTTGTGGAACTATCCGAGGAAGAATGCCGCCAGTTGGAGCTTCCGAAGGAGTGGATCGCCTGAAAATGGCGGTCCGTTGCCGGGATGGTTGCCAGTTGGTTGCCGGGTTCGTTGCCGGGGATTTCCCTGTCTGGATACAGGAAAAGCCAATAACTAAGGGATATTTTACTATTTATCTTTATCTCCGGCAACGAAAGCAACGAGATTTTTCAAGAAAATTCACAAAGTAAGATTTACAGGCCAGACGGTAGTTTACAGGTTTTCAGAGGTTCGTTGCCGGACTTCGTTGCCGATGCTGCCGTCAGGCCTGTCTCTCTATGGAGGTAGCCTATGGAAAAAAGCAAAAATCAGAAGAATAAAGTCCGTTTTGTGGTGGTGCGGGAGTTCTCCGGGGAGAAGTCCATGCGGGAAGCCTTTGAGCAGCTCATTGAGCGCCAGACCTGCGAACACTTCGAGGAATGGCGTCATCAGCGGGAAATGGCAGAAAAAGCTGCGTAAAAACGGTTGATTCAGGGACAGGGACATGGTACTATAATGGTATCGTGTCCCTGTTCATAGAAGGAGAACGCTATGAGCAGGAAAAAACAAGTCTATGAGAAAATCACCGCTCTCTACTGCCGCATCTCTCTGGATGACGGCGGCGACAATGAGAGTATGAGCATCAGCAACCAGAAACTTATGCTTCGGGACTTCGCAGAAAAGCATGGGATGTTCCAGTATGAGTATTATGTGGATGACGGCTACACGGGCCGCAATTTCAACCGTCCCTCGTTCCAGCGCATGATCGCTGACATTGAGGCGGGAAAGGTCGGCTGCGTGGTCACGAAAGACCTATCGAGGCTTGGTAGGAATTATATCGAAGCCGGCAGCTATATCGAAATCTTTTTCCCCAAACACAATGTACGCTATATCGCCGTCACGGACGGCGTGGACAGCCTGACCCGTCAGGAGATGGACATCACACCCTTTAAGAATATCCTGAACGATATGTACAGCCGGGATATTTCCAAAAAGGTGCTGGCGGGCATCACGACCCGTTCCCGGCAGGGGAAGTTCTGCGGGGGGACGCCGCCCTTCGGCCTGATGCGTGACCCGGAGGACAAAGGGCATCTTATCCTTGACCCGGAGACAGCGCCGATCATCCGCAAAATCTATGACTATGCCCTTGACGGGCTGGGCTGCATGAGGATTTCCAAACGGCTGATGGAAGAAAAAATCCCCATCACCCGTGTCAAGGCCAACACGGAGTTTGACGCCAACTATTATTCCTGGGGAGGGGCGAGAATCAGCCATATCCTGCGGAATCCCTTCTATAAAGGCGCACATCTGGTCTTTCGGACGCACCAGAAGGGCATCCGCTCCAACACCTATGATATTATCCCCCGTGACCAGTGGGAAGTGATCGAGGGCTGCCACGAGGCCATTGTGACGCCGGAGGAATGGCAACAGGTGCAGGAACTGATTGACCGCAGACCGACCATTCAGGGAAATTCCTGCCCCTTTTATAATCTGTTCCACGGGCTGGTCTACTGCGCCACCTGCGGGAAGTCCATGCAGGTGCGGTATGAGAAGGTCGGGAGAACCGGGAAGAACCGCTTCACCGGCGAGATGCGGGAGCCGATCGACAAGGCGTATTATATCTGTCAGACCTACAACCGCATGGGCTGCAAGGTCTGCTCCAGCCACAAGATCGAGGCCAGGGATTTGTACAATCTGGTGCTGAAGGATATACAGGAACTGGCGGCGCAGGCCATGAAAGATGCGGATATGTTTTACCAGCGGCTCAGCAGCCGGATGGAGCGCCGGTATCTGGTGGACGCTTCCCAGACAGAGAAGGAACGGAAACGGCTGGAAGCCCGGAATCAGGAAATTGACGGGATGTTTTTAAGCCTGTACACCGATAAGGCCAAAGGCGTCCTGACTGAACAGCGGTTTATGAAGCTGACGGCGGCGCTGGAACAGGAACAGGAAGCCAACCAGAAACGCCTGCACGATCTGGCATTGATGCAGAGCCGGGCGGACGCACAGGAAAGCGAAGTCCGCACCTTTATCAAGGAAATCCGGCGCTATGCCGCCATTGAGGAACTGGACGAGGCGGTACTGAACCGGCTTATCAGCAAAATCCTGATTGGCGAGGTCAAAAAGGTGGACGGCCAGAAGGTGCAGGAAGTCAAGATCGTGTATAACTTTGTCGGGGAAATCCCGGAGATTGCAGCGTAAATAGTTTGCCCCATCTCTCACAACCATTGAGGGATGGGGCTTTTATTTTGCCGTCGTCCGGCAGCATTATATTGATTGGGTTTACTCCATCCGCAACCGTTCCACTACGGTGCGTTTTGCCATCTCATGGCCGGTGATAACAGGAATACCAGCCCCAAGCAAGGCAAAGAGAGGGATGATGAACAGGAAGGGCGTGAGGTTCAGATGGTAGGTAAAAAACCAGAATAGTCCTTCCACCGCCTGGAAGGCAATCGGGCCCAACGTCAGCGTCAAAATCAGAGCCAGCCCTGCCGCCCCCAGAGCGTACAGCAATCCTTCCCAGATCAGCATAGCGCGCAGTTGCCGTCCGGTCATGCCCACGGCCTGGAGCACCGCCAGTTCCCTCTGACGTGCAATGATGCCAGTCAGGATGGCATTGAAGAAGTTCAGCACACCGACCAACCCAACGATGAAACTGAGCGCACCGCCCAGCAGCAGGAACATGGAGCGCATACTCTCAAATTCCCCAGCATAGGTGGCCTTGCTCTCGTAGTCCAGCTCCGGGTTGACGTTCTCAGTGTAATCCGCCAGGAAGGACTCCATGGCGGCGTTGGTCTCGTCGGTGGTGTCGAAGGCGTAGTACATCACATCCGACGTGCCGGTGTCCTGGACAAAGGTCTCGTCGTTCAGGATGAACTCATCGCTACCATAGTAGCGGTAGCTGAGGGCGAAGGGCACCGTCACCAGGGCCGCCACGGTGTAGTCAACGTCCCGGTACTTCACCGGCCGCTCCACCCAGTTGGCCCCGTCCGGCACATCCTCCAGGGAAGCCCAGACCTCGCCGGTGTCTGGGTCGTAATACTCGCTCTCCTCCACATAGCGGAGGGTGACGGTGTCCCCCAACCGGGCCCAGTGGGAGGCCATGTCTGCGTTTCCATAATCGTCCTCTGAGTATACGGCGGCGATAGCCCGGCTGCCCGGCTCGTAGAGGGCGGACAAATCTCCCTCCAGCACCGTCAGGTGGTCCAGGGCAAAATCGCTCATACCGGAGATCTGAACCCCGTCGGCCAGCAGGCCCGCCTCGTTCTTATCAGTCAGGCGTATCAGGTTGTCCATCTCCTCCGGGGTGTAGAAGTTCTGCTTGTTCTGCCGGAACCAGTCTTCGGTGACGTACTCCAGCACAGGAGAGGTCTGGCCGTACACCACGCCGCTGTCGGTGATGCCGCCCTGGGCGTCGATGTCATCAATGACGGACTGGGGCACGGCCTGTTCCGCACTGAACAGGGTGCTGGTCTGGAATTTTCCAGCATTGGCCACAATGAAATCGCTGGCGGTGAAATTGGACACAAACTTGTCCATATCAAAGCCACCGGCAAAGTTCACCGTCACAGTAAGCAGCACCACCGCCAGTGACAGCGACAGCACCGTCACCACGGTCTTTCCCTTGCTGCGGCCCAGGTTGGCCCAGGCCATCGTGAAGGGACTGACCTTTCGGGCCTTCCGGCCCTTAACACGGGTCTTTTCGCTGCTGCCTTCGGTGTAGCGCACTGCCTCCACCGGGGAGACCCTGGCCGCCATCCGTACCGGCTTCCGGCAGGAGATCAGCACCGTCAGCAGTGCGAAGGCCGCGGAAACGACAAAGATCCAGGGGCTTACAGAGGTCATTGGCATAATCCCGTTGAGCCGGGCCACAATCACCGGGGTTAGCTGCCCGCCGATCAGCCAGCCGATCACCAGCCCGATGGGGATACCAACAGCAGAGAGGGTCAGGGCTTGCAGACGGATGATCCGCCGCAGTTGCCGGGGGGTGGTGCCGATGGTTTTCAGAAGGCCATAGAACCGGATATCCCCGGCCACCGAGATCTGGAACACATTGTAGATGATGAGATACCCGGTGAAAACGATAAGCAGGATTACCCCGGCAATGGCCATGACCGTCATGGGGTCCACAATGTCGGACATCCGGGCCCCGGTGTAGCCCCAGTTGACGCCGGTATCAATGTAATTGTCCCCAGCGGTCTCGCTCTGGTAGCCGTGGTTTTCCAAAATTTGGTTCAAATCCCGCTCGATATGTCGGGAGTCGCTTTTCAGCATCACGTCCAAATTCCACCGGCCTGTCATGCCGTCATCAGGGCTGTCAGGATCTACGCCCACTTCCGCCAGGATTTCGTTCACCCGGCTTTCGGGAATCAGGACATGGTTCGCCACAATGGCCTCATCGTATTCCCACCAGCCACAGAGGGTGAAGGTTTGAGTGGTTTCGTGTCCATCTACGTCAAAAGTGAGGGTAAACTCGGCCCCGATCTCCGGCTTTATGCCCAGCAGTTCCAGTACATGGGTGTCGGTAGCAGCCTGGTCGGTGCCCTCCTGCGGCAAAGAGCCTTCCACCGGGTCACAGTACATCCAGTGGGCCTCGTTGGCGTCGGCAAAGCTCACCTCCACATGAGCTTTATTGAAAGGCGCCTCCCTAGGCATACCCAGGTATCTCCGTTCGCCCCACTGGCCGATGAGAGGATCATCCTTCAGTTCATCAAACTGCGCCTGGGTCATGTACTTAAATCCGCCGTGGGAGAAGCCGCCCACCTGTCGAAAATTGGATTGCTGAAACCCATCGTTGATGGACAAGGCGATGGTGAATAGAGAAGTAAACAGCATCGTTGTCAGGGCGATAGCCACAATGGCAATCAGATTGCGCGTGCGGCTTGCCAGCAGGCTTTTCCACGCCAAATGGCGAACACATTTTCGATTTGAAACTTTCATGGCTCTCCCCCCTTACTGTGTCACAATCCGCCCATCCTCAATGCGGACAATTCGGTCAGAGAGTTGGGCAATTTCTTCGTTGTGTGTAATCATGACCATCGTTTGGGAAAATTTCCGGCCCGTCACCTTCATCAGGCTCAGTACATCTTGGCTGGTACGGCTGTCCAAGTTTCCGGTCGGTTCGTCGGCCAGGAGAATGGCCGGTTTGGTCGCCAAGGCACGGGCGATAGCCACCCGCTGCTGCTGGCCGCCGGAAAGCTGCCCCGGCAGGCTGTTCAACTTCTTTTCCAGCCCCAAGGCGGTGACTACCTCACCTACATAGCGCTCATCTACTTTACCACCATCCAACTGGATGGGCAAAACGATGTTTTCCCGCACCGTCAGCACCGGCACCAGGTTAAAACTTTGAAATACAAAACCAATTTTTCGGCGGCGAAAAATTGTGAGTGCCTCATCCTTCAGGGAGAAGATGTTCTTCCCGTCCACGGTGACGGAGCCGGAAGTGGGCCGGTCCAGGCCCCCCAGCATGTGGAGCAGGGTGGACTTGCCGGAGCCGCTGGTGCCCACGATGGCTACGAACTCCCCGTCCTCCACGCTGAGATTGACACCATCCAGTGCTTTTACCTGCGTATCTCCTTTTCCGTAATATTTCTTTAAGTTTTTGGTTTCTAAAATCGTCATCTTGTATACCTCCACAAAAAAGTCTGCATTGCCTTTTGACAATACAGACTTTACCACATAATTCTTTCCTGAGCCTTTCTCAAATCTAACAGAGTTGAAAGATTTCCTGTTCTTCATATCCGATTCAACGCACGAGGCAAATACAGTGAGAAAGTGCTTCCGTTTCCTGGTTTGGAGGATACTTTGATATAACCGCCCTGAAGGGACAGAATTTCCCGTGCCAGGTAAAGTCCCAGGCCAAGCCCCTCCGCCGAGTGCGTTAACGTACCACGATAGAAGCGGTTAAAAATCCCGCCCTGTTCTTCTTCTGGAATACCGGGGCCCGTATCCGTCACGTCCACCCGGCAAAAGGTTTCGAGCATCTGTGCAGATACGGTAACCCTTCCGCCAGCGGGTGTGTACTTTACCGCGTTGTTTACAACATTGCCAAGGGCTTCGCTTGTCCAGCGCGGGTCAAAGGAGGCGTCGCCTACAAACGGAAGGTTCTGCAAGGTGATTTTCTTTTTTTCCGCCGCAGGTCTTTCCTGTTCGACAGTCGCCTCTAATAAAGGAGCCACAGGACCCAGTGTGGGAGTTGGAACCACAATACCTGTTTCCAATCTCGAAGCCTTAACCAGAGTCTGAATCAGAAATGACAGTTTCTCCCCCTGTGTTAGCAGCGCCTGGACTTGTTCCCGCTGACGCGGCGACAGATCGCTTTCCGTCAAAAGCGAAGCGTATACAAGTAAATTTGCGATGGGTGTGCGCGTCTGATGGGAAATATCGGAGATCAGTGTTTTCACCGCTTCCTGTTCGGTTTTCATCGTTTTTTGCGTATGAGCAGAGCCGCGCAGGAAGCGAGCAAATTTTGTCTCCAGCGCAGACAGTTCTGTTTCATCAAAATGTTCCTCGGTAAAACCACTGGAAATAGACTGTTCCAACATATTATCCAGCCGCTGAACGGTTCTGCGCCGGGCCGTCCACTGCCAGAGCCCAAATAGAAGCCCAATGACAGCGAAAGCCAGCAACACCCAGGTCAAAGCTGTCATTTGCTTACCTCCCAAGTGTAACCAACCCCGTACACAGTTCTGATCGGGGCATTCCCGAGCTTCCCGCGCAGGCGCCGCACCGCCACAGATAAGGCATTTTCATCCACAAACTCGCCGCCGTCCCACACCTTTTCAAGCAGCAATTCTCTTGGTAACGTGCGGCCCCGGTTCTCCACCAGCAGGCGCAACAGGCGCTGTTCTGTCTTGGAAAGGTCGATGATTGTCCCTTCTTTGGAAAACTCCATCCGTGTGAAGTCGAGGATGAAACCGTTCAATTCGATCCGTTCCTGCTTTACCGGGACAGAGCGCCGCAGTTGGGCATTTACTCTGGCCCGGAGCACTGCCAAGGAGAAAGGCTTGGTAATATAATCATCTGCCCCAGCTTCCAGACCGGTAACTTCATCCAGTTCCAAATCATTAGCCGTAAGCAAAATAGCAGGTGTGGAGGTGCCATTCTGTCGCAGTGTTCGCAACAGTTCCAGCCCACTGCCGTCTGGCAGGTTAATATCCAAAATCAATAAATCAAAAACTACGCCCTGCAAAATCTTGATTGCCTGGAGACGTGTGCTGCAATGTGTGACGGTACAGTTTGGTGTTTCAAGTGCCATACAAATACCACGCCCCAGCGCTTCATCGTCTTCTAAAAGCAAAATTCGACTCACTTCTGTGCTCTCCCTTCCTTTGTTCTGCCATCGACCGGCTTTACAGCATCTTTAGGAAGCAGCCAAACACCGGCCATTTTCACAGCGCCGGGAATACGCCCCTCGACGCAGTAATAGTTGACTTGACGGGACGAAACGCCCCATTTTTCGCTTGCCTCTTTGAGTGTCATGTAGTCCATGCTCATACCTCCGACAATTTCTTTCATTATATTTCATTAGCTCGAAGAACGCAAGGCAGGAAATGTGAATAGATGTTGAATACGCTGCTATCGAAGAAGGATTTCTTTGATAGCTTTTTTTAATTCATCACTTGACATTGTGGCAAAGAATTGATGACGCTGGACGAAGTGCGAAAACTGGGCACAAATCAAGCAATTCTGTTTATTCGCGGAGAGAGCCCGGTGCTGGATGAGAAGTACAACATCAAGAACCACCCAAATATCAGGCTGACGGTGGATGGCAAAGCGAAGCCTTATGTTCATAAGCCGCAGGGTGCGCCGAATTATGCACTGCCCGATCTGCCCTACGAGTTCAAATCGTTGGACGACTATGAATTTATCAATATGGAGGAATCAGAACATGAAGAAACTGAAAAAGAAGACGATGCTGAGAGCTGATAAGGTGAAGAAGTGCTATTGGACGGCGGCTGGTGCTGCCGTCCTTTGCCTTTGCTGCGCCACGCATGCAATGGCAGCGAGCGGCGACCCGCTGGACATTGTAAACAACCTTTCTGATTTTATTTTCAGCATCATCAAGGCGCTGGGCGTCATTATCCTTGGCTGGGGTATTGTGCAGGTCGGCATGTCGATCCAGTCTCATGACGCCAGCCAACGCACGCAGGGCTTCCTCTGCCTCTTTGGTGGGCTCATGATTGCCTTTGCGAAGGAAATTTTGAGTGCCATCGGCGCGATCTGATGAAAAGCTGCACCCCCTGTCCAATAAGGAACAGAGGGTGCAGTTACATTCATTGTGGTGAGACTTCTCCAAACAAAATGCGAATGTAGTCCTGACGGGCGTTGATGATACGGCCAACAGAAACGACTTCTGTTTCAATGCGGTAGAGCGCGATATAGCTTTCGACCACCAGCATACGCAGGTCAGTTTCATAGCTGGTCTTTGCCCCAATAGAAACGCCCATTTCAGGAAACTGCTTGAGTTGGGCGCAGCCGTCGAGGATGGCTTTTGTGATCCGGTTTGCAGCGGTGGGGTTATGAAGCTCGCTTTTGATGTACCGTTTTATCTCCTGAAGGTCGCGTAATGCTTCTGGCGTATATCTTAGCTTCATTCGGCCACCCCGAGGGCGCGGTAAGCATCTTCTTCGGATACCCAACCATCCCTTTCAGCGGATGCCCAGCCTTTTTGTGCTTCATCCAGCAGGCGGCGCATAGCTTTGGCTTTCATATATTCCGCGTTCTCAGGCGAAGCCAGAAACGGCAAGCCCTCCATGTTTAGGGACTGTTGAATGAAAATGTTAACGGCGTCGGTAAAGGAAAGCCCCTGACGGGCATAGATGTCCTCCATACGCTGCTTGACTTCTGGATTGATCCGCATTTGAAAGGTTGCGGTTTTTGGTGCAGATGTGACATTGATCGTGTTCATAGCATTCACCTCAACCTTAGTATATATCGAAAAGAAGAAATGTCAATACAATGTCATTACAATTATGGAGGTGGTGAAATTTGGATAATAACTGGATCGTAGAAAACCTGACCAACACATTTACAACTTGGAACAGCAAAATGACGGAGATGTGGTCGCTGCTGACAGAATCGCCGCAGACCTTTAAAGGCGGCACGATCTGGCAGACGATTGTGACCATCAATGGCGGGATGCAGGCCATAGGCTACGGCCTGCTGGTGCTGTTTTTTGCCATTGGTATCTTCCGTAGCTCTGCCAGCTTTCGGGAGTTCCAACGGCCCGAGCAGGTCTTGCGGCACTTCATTTATTTTGTGCTGGCGAAGTTGGGAATTACTTATGGGATGGACTTGTTGGTAAATGTTTTTGATGTCTGCAACGGCATTGTGGCAACTGCGGCGGGTAGCGTAGGCGGCTTGACCGGTGCGTCCGTGGCGCTGCCGCAGGAGATCGCAGACGCTATTGGTGATGTTGGCTTTTTGGCGAGTATCCCGCTTTGGCTGGTGACACTACTGGGAAGCCTGATGATCACAGTGCTGGCGTTTATCATGATCCTTACTGTCTACGGGCGCTTTTTTAAGATTTATATGTACGCTGCACTCTCGCCTGTGGCACTGGCATCATTTGCCGGTGAGGGCACATCCCATTTTGGCAAGGCTTTCCTGCGGAGCTATGTGGGCGTATGTATGGAAGGCGCGGTCATTGTGCTGGCCTGCATTATCTTTTCGGCATTTTCCTCCAGCGGCACGCCGGTTATAGACAGCAGCGCTTCCGTAGTGACGCAGGTGTGGAGCTATTTAGGTGAGGTTGTGTTCAATCTGCTGGTGCTGGTGGGCCTGGTCAAATCAGCCGACCACATCGCAAAGGAAATGC
>ENA-OOXF01000697-OOXF01000697.1-human-gut-metagenome-genome-assembly--contig:-NODE-697-length-24965-cov-7.268366_pt1 | contig 24965 bp, 25 predicted proteins | sample MGYA00241586_ERZ501341 | MGnify/ENA primary metagenome ERZ501341 (study PRJEB25962, sample SAMEA2042985) | human gut metagenome | biome: human gut; feature: human-associated habitat; material: faeces... | reverse complement strand
ACGAATCTCTTTTGGAATTACAACACGACCCAGATCATCAATTCTTCTTACAATTCCTGTCGCTTTCATTTATCTGTTCCTCCTGTATATTTCATCTGCTTCCATATTTTGTACTGTATGGATAGTATGTGAAAAATTGGGGGAATTATGCCTGACATTTAATGTTTTTTAGCGTTTCCAAAACATTAAAATTTCCATTTTTCGAAACCGCTGGCGGATTTTGTTTTAACGGGAAAATCCAGATATTCTTCCAGCGTCATTCCGGTAAGGGTCAGATATCCGGAAAGCTCCCGTGTGACGTAGCGGATATGCCAGGGCTCGTATGGAATTCCGGTAATGTCTTCTTTGTTCTGGGGATAGCGGAGAATAAATCCGAAAAGAGATGCGTTGCGGGTAAGCCATTTGCCTTCTGCCAGGGCTGAAAGGATCAGGCGCGCATCACGGCCCGGATCAGTCGGATTTCCAGACAGCGCTTCATGTGGGTATCCACGCACACATGAGGCGTTCTGTCCTTGTCATAGAGGGTACGGGTACACAGGCGGCTCATATAGTCGTCGTAGTACCACAGCACTTGCTCCATGGCCTCGCTGTCACCGTTGGAGGCCGCGTGGATCACCCAAACGGGCGGCAGGTCCTTTCCCTTGTGGATGGGCTCTGTCATCTTCCTCAGCCTCCTTTCGGCATCAGCGCCGACAATGCTTCGCGCAGTTCTTGCAGCGCCCTCGTCCGGTGCCGCTGAACGGCGCTCCGGGACATCCCAACGAGATTGCCAATCTCACCGTCTGCCAGGTCCAGGGTGCAGTGCAAAATCAAAATGCTCTGCTCCATCTGCGGCAAAGCGGAGAACGCCTCGGCCACAAGCTCATTGTCGATATGTAGATCGTAGCCATGCGACGAGAACACAATGCTGTCGCTTGGGTAACGATCCATGACGCAGAGCTTGTCCAGTTCCGCCTGGGACAAGTCGCTAAAGAAGGCTTCACGCTCTCTCTGGCGTTTCATGTTCCGCAGGTAGGCTCTGGCCTCGTTTCGCAACACCTTCTTGCAAAAAGCATCGAACCGGCATTGCTCGCCATAGTCGCGGGGGTTAGATTCCATCAGTTTCACCCCCTTTCCATGGGGGATCAGGTGGTTCTCTCCCTTTCCGCTACTACCAATCCTGCAAGAGCGTGTTCTGCCCGCTAAACGCCTCCTTTTGGAAGAAAATTTGAGAAAATCAACGGCCAGCCAGCCCGACCGCAGGAAACGACAAAAAGCGCCCGGTAGGTCACAGACCCACCGGGCGCAATAGCAAGCAATATGAAGTTTATTTACATGGTATAGTTCATACTCGTGGCCGAACCTCTCCGCCGACTGGAACGGGCTTTTTTTGAGCGGTTAGCCCTTGTCAGATCAGGCAGGAACAGCATCCGGCGCAGCATGGCGGCATCCTCCTTCTATGCCGCCGCGGAAGCTGTCAGGGCAAAGAAAAACGGCGGCCTTGATTTCTCAAAGCCGCCGTTTAATAGTTTGGGCGTGTCAATAGGACTGCTGTACGACGGCTTTTTTCTTTTGCCGTCGCTCGGCAGATACTTCTTATTTAATACTTTTCTTAAACAATAACCATGTGCTGATGAAGTAGCAAATCAATAGCAAAGCAAGAATGCTTACCGTCATACCGATTTGTGACATCAATGCGCCGAAACCAATATAGGCAGAGATTTCTGCGGAGATCGTTTGAATAAAATAAATTATGACCATTGAGGACACGATGATGGCGACAACGATTGGCAGTCCAAACCAGATGCCTAATTGTTTCAATACCAGTTTACCTATGTGAGTATCCTCCACACCCAATTTGCGAAGTACCGAGAAGCGATATTTATATTGGCTTGCATCCAAAAGTTGCTGCAAAGATAACACCGTAAGACAAATTACCATCAGCACAACAGCTGCATAGAGCATAGACGCCTGTAAAACAAAATTACTTGCTTTTGTGGTATTGACTTGTAGGGTACTCAAGCGAATGGCATAACTGACGCCGGTATCGGTTATTTCTGGATACTTGGCTGAAAAAGCCTGTTCTAAGGTGCGGGCATTTTCATAGGAAATGCTTTCCGTCGTCATGATATAACGGTTCCGAATCACCGAGAGTAAGTTTTCACAGATACTATCTGGAAATACATAGAGTACATCCGTATAAGAGTTATAGGCCGTTTCTCCGATTGCTTCCTCGTAAAAAGAATGTTCAGAAAGTGTAAGTTCCCCTGCGTCTGTCAGAATGCTGCTATGCTCTTTCAAAAAGCTATCCCGTTCTTCGTTCGTTGCAATAGATTGCCACTGTGTTGTGAACTCGTCCTCTGATAAAGTGATCGGCTCATATCCCAGCATTTTGCGAATGGTGTTGTAATCACTTAAAGAAATTGCCACAACAGGAAAGTCGTATTTCATCCGGTTATGAAAATCGTCCTTGCTCGGCAGATAAAGAGAAAAGGTGCAATCATAGTCAGTTTCAATCCCATGTTCTGATAGAAAATCCGTTACAAGTTCGTAATTGTCATCGGGCAGGTTTTCTTCGTCGTATACATCGTTATATCGAGAGGAAATCTGCACATCGTACATAGATCGTATATCAAGATAGCCAGAAGCCCATCCCACCAGAATGGGTGCTGCAATGAACATAAAAATTGCAAGCACTAAGGTTACACAGATCAGCGTCATAGTCTTGCTGGTAGTATTCAGCTTGGATATAATCTGCCCAAAAAAGAACAGATTTTCGCCCTTGTATCTATGCTCCGGGGCCTTTGCTTTCCATGCAACAATAAAGCTGCTGCTAAGATAAATGACACAGCAAATAAAGAAAAGAAGATCAATCAGGAGAAATAACAAGTATTGATTGATTGCCCCGGCCCCCAAAGCCAGATAGTATCGACTGGTCAAAGCCGGCACACTGGCGGCCATAACCGTGTTCAGAACTGTGCATACCAGCAGTCCCGGAAGTAGGGTAGAAACGCCGGTTTTTCTCTTTCTAATCAGCCAGAATCCAGACCAAAGTAATGTAATGGCCGGAAATAGAATGTTCCCCCAGAACATGAGTTTGGCAGGGATAGCAAAACGGCCATCATAGTAGAATACTATTTTTTGCACGCCAGTGAGAAGCATCCACACTGTGAATCCTTCAAACAGCAGAACCACAGCGGCAATCCAGCGGCTCTTTTTTAGCTCAGGATCATTTTCTTTCTCCGCTGCCAACATATCAATGATTTTGGTTTTCCGAATGGTGCGGGTATTGAATATCCCAACAATTAAGAAGCTGAAAATAAAGAAGCCGATGGTCAGCAAGACTGTATCCGGAAATAGTGTCCACGACAATTCATAGCTTTTTCCATAGGTAGTCAACAGCATGGCCGTGATAAACTGGGAGCAGAACACACCGAGAAAAATTCCAATGGCAATCGAGAGGATCCCCATCATAAAAGTTTCTGCAAAGAAAAGTCTGCCGACGGTCTTTTGTTCCATTCCCATAATGGACTGGACCGCAAACTCTTTTTGTTTACGCTGCAGCATATAGTGATTGACAAAACGAATCAAGAAAAGTAAGAACAGAGTAATGACGCAGATCGCGGCCTTCATGCCATCACTCAAAATTGTGAAATTGTACTCGCTTCCAATATCGGGTTGGTAGTAGCGGCTGGAAATAGACAGAAAGGAATAAAACAAGGTGACACAGATCGTCATGGTCACGATATAAATCAAATAGTCTTTGACGGAGCGCTTTGCATTGCGGAAAACAAGTTTAGCATACACGACTTTGTCCTCCTCCAATCATGGTAAGGACATTGAGGATTTTCTCAAAGAAGGCACTCCTGCTGTCGTTGCCTTTGCGCAGTTCGGTAAAAATGGCTCCATCTTGCAGAAAAAGAATTCTGCTGGCGTAACTGGCGGTAAAGGCATCATGCGTCACCATAAGAATCGTCGCACTAAGTTGTTCGTTGATGCTCTGGATCGTAGACAGAAGCATTTGCGCCGAATGACTATCCAACGCACCGGTTGGTTCATCTGCCAAAAGCAGTTTGGGATTGTTGATAATTGCCCTGGCACACGCACAACGCTGCTTCTGGCCGCCGGAAACCTGATAGGGATACTTGTTTAAAATATCCGTGATATTGAGCTTTTGGGCAATGTCTTGGATACGCGGCTCCACATCTCTGGCGGGCGTTTTATTGATGGAAAGAGCCAATGCAATGTTTTCAGAAATCGTCAGGGTATCCAGCAGATTAAAGTCTTGAAACACAAAGCCAAGATTCTCCCTGCGAAACCGGGCAATGGCCTTGGGCTTTATCTCCGTAACATCCGTTCCTCCCAAATAGATGTGTCCTGCGCTCACGGTGTCAATCGTGGAAATACAGTTGAGCAAAGTCGTCTTTCCAGAGCCGGAAGCGCCCATAATGCCCAGAAACTCACCAGCTTCTACCGAAAAGCTAATATCTCGGATTGCTTTTGTGATATTTCCCTCATTGCCATAGTATTTCTGGATATGTTCTAATTTTAAAATGGGTTCCATTGTCTTACCTCCATGAATCATCCATGCCTCTATTGTAGCGGGTACGCAGAGTTGTTTGTATCAAGTTTTCTTACACACTTCTTACAAAAATGAAAGAAGTGCAGAGCGTGTCAGCCCTGCACTCCAGCGACAAAGTCGTTGATTGGGAAGATAAGAGAAACGCTTGTCCCGTTGCCCTGGGAACAGACTGACAATCCAATCCCCAGTTTATCGCAGAGCCGTTTACAAAGGTACAGGCCAATCCCGGTGGAACTATGAACGGTTCGGCCATTCTGTCCGGTAAATCCCTTCTCGAAAACGCGGGGCAAATCGCTCTGTGGGATTCCAATTCCATTATCTTCTACAGATAAAATCACCTGATTATGTTTCTGTGCCGTAGAAAAGCGCAACGATGGTTGCTCCGTCCGATACTTTACCGCATTGCTGATAATTTGATTCAGAATGAATCGTACCCACTTATCATCCATATAGGCGATTTTTCCATCATCCTCCACCTCAACCGTCACATGGTTTTTGCGTAGCAGGTATTTACTGTCTGCGATTGCATCATGGACCACATCGCTAATCCGTATCTCACGGACGGTATAATCTTTTTCCGTATGCTCACTTCGGGCATAGTAAAGGGCTTGTTCTGTAAAGTGGTTTATATTTTCAACCTCTACCAGTAGCTCTCTGGTAAATTCTGAACGATTATTTTCACAGATCAGCTTCATGGCGGTAATCGGAGTTTTGACCTCATGGATCCATTGCTCTATATATTCCTTGTATTCTTGCCGTTCGCTCTGGATTTCGCCGATCTTTTCCAGCATAGACTTTTCGGCCATTTTCAAAATCTGATAAAAGACCTGTTCATCGGCTCTTTCCGGCATGGCCATCACTTCGGGCATCAGATATTTTTCTCCCAACTGCTCGGCCATTACCAACAGCGTTTCACAACGTCTTTTTTGTATGAAAAAAGAGACCGTCAGATAGCAAACTACAACCACAATCCAGACCAAAGCGATAAAGGAAATGGCTTGGCGGGAGGTCCCGGTGGCGATCAAAAATAGTGCAAGTGCCAATACCCCCAAAAGGTTCAGCAGGAGCACGGGCAGTTGATTTTTCAGATATTGTTTGCCGCTCATAGTGTATATCCCTGCCTGTGTTTTGTTTTAATGAAGTCGTGCAGACCAATGTGATCCAATTTATTCCGAATGCGAGTGATATTGACACTGAGGGCATTGTCATCAATGTAGAGTTGATTATCCCAAAGAAAATCTACCATATCATTTCTGGAACAAATTTTACCGGCACTCTTAAAGAGATAGTAAAGAATTTTCAATTCGTTTTTTGTCAATTCTGCTTTCTGACCTTTATATTCAATCATGCTGCTTTCCAGGTGTAGCGTTGCATCATTCCATGTCAATATCTCGGATTGTTCAGAAGCGTACACACGCCGCAAGAGGGCGGCAATTTTGGCAAGTAAAATTGCTGTATTGTATGGTTTTGTGATAAAGGCATCACCGCCAAGCATGATGCTGTTCAGCTCGTCCATATCGGTGTTGCAGCTTGTCACAAAGATAATCGGAACATTGGAAATGCTACGTATTTTAGAACAGATAGAAAATCCACTCTCATTGGGCAATTTAATATCCAGTAATATGAGGTGAGGTTCTTCTTCTTTGAAAGTGTCGGTGACCTTTGAAAAATCCTTTACTGAAACAGCAGTATATCCATTGCCCCGCAAAAGGGTTTCCAATTCACTTTGTATGACAGGATCATCTTCAATAATCAGTATTTTATATGTCTTCATGTTTTGGTGTCTTCCCTTGCTTTGTTCTTCTATCAATAGGTTTTTCTGCATCTTTAGGTATTAACCAGATCGTTGCCATCTTTATGGCCCCAGGAATACGCCCAGCGGCGCAATAGCAATTTATCCGTCGAGGTGTTACGCCCCATTTTTCACTTGCTTCTTTCAAGGTCATATAGTCCATAACGCACCTCCACAAAGTACATTATAGTTCTGCTGCTCGAATAAAGCAAGGGATAAATGGGAATAATAAAATGTAGATATAGCGCATATAGTAACATTCCAAGGAGAAAGTATGAAATATACAATGTATCTGGGTGATGCTATATGGCAAACATCAAAGATTGCCCCGGTTTTGAAACTTTCGGTGCCGATGTAAAAGCCGCACGGAGTGCAAAGCATCTGTCGCGTAAGACATTGGCAGAGATCATCAACATCGACTCTAGGTATCTCGCAAATATCGAGAACGATGCTACGATTCCCAGTCTGCCGGTTATCATACAGCTTATCAAAGTGTGCGGACTTCCCGCGGAACGGTACTTCAATCCAGAGATTATGCGGGAGGAAAGCGCACAGAGACAGCGTATCAGCCACAAACTGAAACTTTGTCCAGAGCAGTATTTGACCGTCATCGAAGGTGCGCTTGACGGGGCGCTAAAAACTGAAAAATCAGCAGATGAAACGGAGGGTGTGTAAGCATCCTCTGTTTTCGTTTCTCCAGGGCGGCTCTGCCGCCCTTTTCTTTTTGAAAAATCCGGGATTTTGCGGGCAGATGAAGGTGTTTCCGGCATTGTATTTACGGGGGAAGGAGCGTAGAGCAAGCACAGCAAGCGAGTACCCGCTTGCGATTTTAGGCTTTAGGGAACCCTCCCCCTAAACCCGAAAAATGCTTGTTGGGAACATCCCAAGCCCTGCTACGAAAAGAGGCGTGATACCACAATGGCAAACAGGAAACGGAATATCCAGGTGAAGTTCTATGTGACCGCCGAGGAAAAGGAACTGATGGAACAGAAGATGGCCCAGCTCCAGACAAAGAGGATCGGCGCCTATCTGCGGAAGATGGCGATTGATGGATATATCATCTATGTGGACACCAAGGACATCAAGGAGATGAACAAGCTCCTGTCCGCCATTGGCCGGAACATCAACCAGATTGCCAAACGGGTCAACGCCGGAGGCCCCACCTATCAGGCCGATATGGAGGAAATCCGGGAAAGGCTGGATCAGATATGGCAGTTACAAAGACGCATCCTATTAAGTCAACGCTGAAAGCAGCGATTGACTATATCTGCAACCCTGATAAGACGGACGGAAAGCTACTGGTGTCCTCCTTTGGCTGCGCCGCCGAGACCGCCGACATTGAGTTCGACTGGACGCGCCGCCATGCCATCGACAAGGGCACGCACCTAGGTCGCCACCTGATCCAAGCTTTTGAGCCTGGGGAGGTGTCGCCAGAGGAAGCCCATGAGATCGGGATGCAGTTGGCAAAAGAAATATTGGGTGGCAAGTACGAGTTTGTACTTACCACCCATATTGATAAAGGGCATATTCACAATCATCTGATCTTCAATGCGGTCAGCTTCACCGACCACAAGCACTACCACTCCAACAAGCGCAGCTACCATGAGATACGCCGGGTCAGTGATCGGCTGTGCCGAGAACACGGCTTGTCCGTCATCGTCCCTGGCCGGGATAAGGGCAAGAGCTACATTGAGCATCAGACCGCACAGAACGGCACCAGTTACAAGGCAAAGCTAAAAGCCGCCATCGACCGGCTAATCCCCAAATCCTCCAGCCTGGAAGATTTGCTTGCCCGCTTGCAGCGGGAAGGATACGAAATCAAGCGGGGAAAGTATATCTCCGCCAGGGTGCCGAACCAGGAGCGGTTTACCCGGCTCAAAACTCTGGGCGCCGATTACACGGAAGAAGTCGTTGCCGCCCGGATTGCCGGAGGCCCCAGGCCCTCCAGGAAGCCCCGGCAGCGCAATGGGAAGGTCAGTCTGCTCATTGATATTCAGAACAATATCAAGGCCCAGCAAAGCGCCGGATACCAGCGGTGGGCGACCATTGAGAATCTGAAACGGGCGGCTGCCACTATGAACTTTCTCACTGAACACGGCATTGGCAGCTATGAGGAATTGGTGGAACGGTGCGACGCCGTTGCCGCTGCATCCATCCGTACCAGGGAAAACCTGCGGGATACGGAACAGCGGATCACCGACCTTGCCCTCCTGGGCAAACAAATCGACACCTACCGCAAACTGAAGCCTATCTATGACCGTTACAAAATGTCAAAGGACAAGGAAAAATTCCTGCGTGGGTTTGAGAGTGAGATCATCTTATTTGAGGCGGCGGCCAGGGACATCAAGAAGGCCGGACTCACAAAACTGCCTTCATCCGAAAAGCTGAAAGCGGAGCTAGATGGGCTCGCCGCCCGCAAGACTGTCCTGCAAGCAGAGCTTCGGAAGATACAGCGAGAAGAAAAGAAATATGACACTCTCCGTCAGAATGTGGACACCCTACTGGAAAGGCCGAAGGAACAGGAACAGCAACGGCAACGTAACAACGACTTGGAATAAGAATTATAAAGACGCACGGCAAAAGAGGTTGCCTTTTGCCGTGTGCCTTGCTTAAACATCTAAATAGAATTTCTTGCGATTATATGGTATAATTTATCAATAATAGGTTTAGGCCTGCGGAGCAGGGGAAGCAGAGTTGCTTTGTCATAGTTTTAGGGCTCATAGTCTATATCCTGATAGGTTTGGCACATGATTTATTTCCAAAGTTTTTTGCCTGTCACAAGGAGGAATTGCCTATGAAAACTAAAGCGATAAGAGCATTGGTCGCTGTCTCAAAATCCATTCTAAATTCTGTATGGACTGTGGGCGCTAATCTTTTTGCTAGTGCTCTGCTGGCCTAAGCCTATTACTCGGTTACTTTGAACGGAGGGACATATATGCTGTCCGATACCAACTACTCCAAAATTCTAAATTATTTTGATCGGCAATTCTGGGATGTAAAAACAGACGAAACGAATTGGCACTACTACGGAATTATTCTGGATTGGTATTTTGACAATTCGGTTTATTGCATTGACTATCTTGATGTTGCAGACTATTTTGATAGCAATGGAGGATTTTCTTTCTCGGAAACTGAAACGTTTTCACAACAGTATGCAGCAGTTGACGGATTAAAGCGCTTGGAACTTATCCAAGCTGTTCTAAACCTTATAAAGGCTTCAACAGTAAACACTGAGCAAAGTGAGCATATTATTACAGTGATTACAAATGTGCTGGCCCGTGATACAGTGAAGGTAATTATTCCCGACAGCGGCCCTATATCCATAAAACCAGATGATATCTTGGATTCTGGGTCATATTGCGATGTTATCCGGGTAAAAGATGGGATATTGCGAAAAGAGTTACGGGCTGCCTATAAAAACGACCCAAAACTGCAAAAAAGGATGCGGTACGAGTATGAAAATATGAGAAAGTTGGCTGGATGTCCACAAATTCTCAATGTTTTTGACTACGATGAGACAACCCATTCGTATCTCATGGAACAGGCAGAGATGAATTTAGCGACATATCTGCAGGGAGAGATCGACCCTTCCTTTGAAGAACGACTTAAAATAGTTATGGATATACTGCATGGCATGAGTTATGCACATAGCCATTCCATCATCCATCGAGACTTACATTTGGGAAATGTTTTGAAGATTGGTAATGACTATGTCATATGCGATTTTGGATTGAGCAAAGATCTTTCGATTGTACGCAGCATGAAATCATCGTACACTCAGAAAAACAATCACCTTTTTGTAGACCCGCTGGCGTTGACAGATTTCACCCTATTGGATCAAAAAAGTGATATTTACTCTATCGGCAAAATGATGGACTATATCTTCACCTATAATGCTCCAACGACAAATCATATTTTTAAAACTATTGTTGAGCGATGCATTTGCCGAGATAAGGCTTTGAGGTACGATTCGGTAGATCAGATTATTGCGGACATAGAGACCACATTAAAATCTCAATCGGAAGAAGATAGAAAAAAGGGACTTGTGGCAAAAGTCCTAAACAGCGAGTATGATGCGCAAGTGCAGGACTATGTGATGGGTTTGGTTGCATCTGACAGACTGAGTAAGTTTATTGTAGCTAATAAACTATCCTCTTTTTGGAGATTAGTTCTAAGATTTGAGTCTGTTTACCAGGTTCAAATTCTTAATTCTATCGAAGATGGCTATGCAGGAGCAACAGGATATGGAGGTTGGGCAAATTATGATATTTTTGCCACAATTGCCTATAACCTGTGCTTACATTTGCAAGATATAGAACCTAAGGCGATTGCCAGACGCATTTTGGAGGGGTGCGCAGATATTCGGTATCGTGCAAAAGACTTACTTGATAGTCTACCCACATAAAAAAGAAGCGGGAGCGTTACCCTCGGCTTAAATCGAAGGCAACGCTCCCGCCTTGTTATGGAAACTGTTTAAAATTGTCTCTTTGTACCCCCTGGATTGGAGGCAGGAAACCAGCGTGGGAAATCATAAGGCGGCCCCGGAAAAAGCCGCCACAGGCGGTTTCTTTGCCCATTTTGAACCCTAATTCCTACGCTTTTTGGAACGGATGGAAAGATAATGCGGACAGGACACCACCACCGCCCGGAAACTCTGCTTGCAGGGATGGACACAGCCTTTGCAGAGTTTGTTATACTGACGCCTGCCGTTCTCGCCCAAGAAGAAGGCCCATTCCAGACGCCATTTCTTGCTCCGGCTCATAAGTCGCCCAACTCCGGGGGCTTCTTCTGCGGGACGGGCTTGTCCGGTGCTTTCCGCGACCCACACTCCCGCTTTGCGTCCTCCAGCCGCTCCCGGATAGAGGGCTTTTTCTCCGGCGTGGTCCTGCGCGCCTCGGCTTGGGCTTTCTCCAATTCTTCCCCACGGCGGCCGTTGTTGATGATCCCGTCAATCATGCCGTAGTCATCCTCCAGGGTCATTTCCGCCGTGTGCAGCGGGTTTTCCGGCTCCACGGGAACGGACACGATCTGCCCGTTGATGCTGGCGAACAGCTCCGGCCGCTTGAATTGCTCGGTGTACTTCTGGATCATGTCCGGGGGGAGGGAGGCGAAACTCTCCGGCCCCAGGCCCACCACCAGGAAGGTGCCCGCCACAATGTCATAAATCTCCCCATGCTCGTCCCGGAGGGAACGGTTCAGGTCCAGGCCGATGAGCTTGCCTTCATCGTTCAGCACCAGCCCCACCGAATCGTCAAAGGGATAGGAGGCGGCAATATCGCCGCCCACCTCCGCTTGCAGCGCATGGAGGCCGGGGTCGATCTCCTTCACATAGGGCTCCTTCATGGGCTCCACTACCAGGACGGTCAACTTCTCTGGTGCCACTGCTTGCTGCCCGTACAACTCTGCCTCATACTCCCGGTTGGCCTGCTCCGCAAAGGCCAGCATCTCGTCCACATGGGACTGATCCGGGTTTTCGATGGCTTCCCGAATCACCTGGGGGTCTACATCCAGAAATTCCTCATAGCCGGTGGCGTCCTTGAATTTCTCAATCTCCGAAGGAAGATAGTCCTCCTGGGTCTGCCCCAGGGCAGCTAGCTTCTCGTCCAGGGCGGAGATGCGCCCGGCCATCAGATTCTCGTAGATTTTTTCCTTCGCCGCATGTTCCTCCGGGTGCTCGGCGGCATACTGCGGGTCGTGCTGCCGGAAAAACTCGTCTATATCGTAGGCAAGGTCCATGGCCCATTCCGAGATTTCTTCTTCGGGGATGTCATCCCGGAAGGTCATCACCCGGTATTCCTCCGGGATGCTGCCGCGCTCGCCATCGTAATACTCATGGAAGCTGTCCCCGGTATCCCGCACATAGCCCAGGTCGGTGAACTGGCCGCTTTCCTCCAGGGCGATGTCCCGCCCATAGGCCTCATAGTCGATGTAGTTGCGCAGATGCTCCGGCACCTGCATGGCGTCCAGTTCCTCGATGTAATACCGGCCCAAATCGTCGTTGTCGTGGATGTCAGGGTAGATGTCGTAACAGTCCAGGTTCTCCGTTAGATTGATAAGCTCCTGGATGCTGCCCGTGTGGTCGCCGATCTCCATAGCCGCCTGGAAACGCTCGTATTCATCCTGGCTCATATCATCCAGTTTGGAGGCCAGATAGTTCAGTTCGTCCAGGTTGGCATACTCGCCCAACAGGTCATAGAGGCCGTCCACATAGCAGTCGTAGTCCGTGATGAACCATTCCTCATAGGTTTGCCCAAAATCGTCTTTCGCGCCAATCCCGATGCGCTCAAAGGCCTTTTTCAGTTCCTCCGCCGTGGTGGGGAACTTCACCCATTCGCCCACAAGGGCACCCTCGTTGTACTTGCCCAGGTTGGTGATGAAGGCGGCAAAGGGATAATCTTTGTCATAGTCATAATGGGGCATAGCGACACCTCCTTATCGCTCCGGCGCAGGCTTTTCCCGATGGGGCTGCGCCTTGCTCTGATCTGCACACTCTTTCCGGCTCTGTTCCAACCGCTCCTTGATGGAGAGCTTTTTCTCTGTCTGCCTCTCCCTGGGGCACTCATGTTCCCACTCGTCGCCGGAGTGGGTGAGATACCCTTTACTGGTGAAGCACCCCTGTTCCTCCTGCATGGCATGGTTGCCAAAAGGAACGGGATCAATGGCGTCCAGCAGCTCCGGGGGCAGAAGGACGTCCAAATGCTGCGCCAGATAGCGCCAGCCCACATCCTCCACCTTGCGGATGTTGGGCTCCAGGACAAAATACTCGGTATTGGCGGGAAACTCCCGGAACTGCTGCAGGGTGGTCAACCGGAAGGGAGACTCCTGGACAGCGGCCAGGAGGTCACGGTCCTCCGGTGAAAGTCCGGCAAGCGCCTGGGCCGCTGCCTCCAGCTCGCTTGCGTCACCGCCTGCGGGGAGCAGCGGCTTCAAATGTTCCATGAAGTTGACCTCGGCTTTACTTTTTGCCATGCACACCATCCTTTCGTTTGGGAAACTCCAGCTTGAAATTGACATACTTGCCGCCGGTATCGTCCAGGATCACCACGGCGTCATAGGTGGAACCTTTTTTCTCCGACCACATTCCCTTGACGGAAGTGCGGCCCTTTTTCAGAAGGTTGGCCGCCATTTTCCGGGTCATTTCCTTGCGGCGGCTGGTCCAGAAACGGTCATTCTTCCACATGACAAACTGACAGGCCCGGTCCGAACAGGCGAAGTTCTTCTTGCCCTCATAGACTGGCTTGCCGCAGCGGGGGCAGAGGCCTACCGTCTCCTTCTCCGGCTGGAACAGCTTTTGCCCATCCTCGGAAATGTGGGAGTATTTTCGCACCAGCTTCGCCGCCATCGCCTCGATTCCTTCCATGAAGCCTTCCGGCGACGTCTGGCCCTTTGCCACCTCGTTCAACCGCTGCTCCCAATCCGCTGTGAGCTTGGGAGAGGTCAGCAGCTCCGGGAGCACCGTGACCAGGTTGACACCTGCCTTTGTGGGGATCAGGTTCTTGCCCTTGCGCTCCACGAATCCGCCGGACACCAGCTTTTCGATAATGGCCGCCCTGGTTGCCGGGGTGCCCAGGCCCTTGCGTTCTGCCTCGTCCGGCATATCTTCTTTGCCCGCATTCTCCATGGCCGACAGAAGGGTGTCCTCGGTGTAGGGCTTGGGAGGTGAAGTGAAGTGCTCGGTGACGGAGGCGGAGACCGGCTCAAAGACCTGCCCCTCGGTCAAGGTGGGAAGAACACCCTCGGCATCTTCATCCTCCGGCTTCTCCTTCAGGGAGGAACGGAACACCTCCTGGATGGCGCGCCAGCCCTGGGAAAGCACCTGCTTTCCTTTTGCCGTGAAGGTATGTCCGCCGCAGTCAAAGGTGGCCGTGACCGCCTCATACACGAAAGGCTCCGCCGCCGCACACAGCAGCTTGCAGCAGACCAGCAGAAGAATATTGCGCTCGCCCACAGGCAGCGCAGGCACATCCGCCTTTTCCAGCTCCAGAGTGGGAATCAGGGCGTGGTGGTCGGATACCTCCTTGTTGTTCACCAGCGCCAGAACATCGGGGAAAAACTCCGGGCAGGCGTCGAAGGGCGGCACCCGTGCCGCCAGATGCAGGACCACGGAGGCGGTCTCCGCCATGTCGCCCGTCAGATACCGGCTGTCCGTGCGGGGATAGGTCAGCAGCTTCTTTTCATAGAGCGACTGGGCGTAGTCCAGGGTTTGTTTGGCCGTGTAGCCGAATACCCGGTTTGCCTCCCGCTGCAAGGTGGTCAGGTCGTACAGCTTGGACGGCTTCTCCGTCTTTTTCTCCCGCACCAGGGATACACACACGGCTTGCTGCCCGTCACAGGCGTCCCGAATGGTCTGGGCATCCTCCATAGCCGGGATTTTTTCAGAAACCGCCTCGGTTTCCTCCAGCGCCAGCCGCACATGATGGTATTTCTCCTTGCGGAACAGGACGATTTTGCTGTCCCGGTCGGCCAGCATCGCCAGGGTGGGCGTCTGCACCCGCCCCACATTCAAGGTGCGGTGGTAGAGGACAGAGAACAGGCGGCTTGCGTTGATCCCAATAAGCCAGTCCGCCTTTTGGCGGCAAAGCGCCGACTGATACAACGGGTCATAGTCCCCACCGGGGCGCAGGTCGGAAAAGCCCTCCCGGATCGCCGCGTCCTCCATCGAAGAAATCCAGAGGCGGGAGAAAGGCTTGGAACATCCGGCAGCCTCATAGGCCAGCCGGAAAATCAGCTCACCCTCGCGCCCCGCGTCGCAGGCGTTGACCAGTTCTGTCACATTGGGGCGTTCCATCAGGGAATGGAGAGTGTGGAACTGGTCAGCCTTTTCCTCGGACACCACATAGCGGAAGGGGGCGGGCAGGATGGGAAGGTCCTCATACCGCCACTTCTTATAGCGGTCATCGTAGGCGGCTGCGTCTGCCAGCCCCACCAGATGCCCGATGCACCAGGAAATGAGCCAGCCGCCGCCCTCAAAATAGCCATCGGCCCTGGATGTGACACCCAGGGCCGACGCAATGCTCTTTGCTACACTCGGTTTTTCACAGATCACAAGTTTCACCTAATACCACCGTCCATATATTGTGTTGATTTATTCTCGCTTTCGTAGTATAATGCCAGATATAGACTTTGCTTGAAAGAAGGGGCATAATGGGAAAAATTAAAATCACTCGTAAAGTAACTGTTAAACAGCAGGTACGCGTTCAACGCCGTGTGCAAGTTACTTCTCAACCCATAACATATACCCAGCCCGCACCTCAAATCTCCACCGCCCCGGTTCAGAAGGCGTTGAACGACTTGTCTAACGAAGTTAAGAATGCGCAGAGGAAACTTGAATCTTCGTCTCGAAGAAGGACTCTCCCTTCCGGTGTTTATAGCAAGCCTGTTGAGGATGTTTTCTATGCTTTAGACGAGCGCCGGAAACCGGAAAATTTGGAGTCCCAAGCAATGTACGATGTGTTTATCTCACATGCCAGTGAAGATAAGAAGGAATTTGTGGCCCCCCTTGTGGAAAAACTTCAGGATGCCGGAATCACGGTTTGGTATGATGCTTTGGAGTTGCAATGGGGCAAAAGTTTACGAGAGCAAATTGACAATGGGATTAAACGCTCAAAATTTGCTATCCTTGTGTTGTCTAAACACTTTTTTGAGAAGCAATGGCCCAGACGTGAGTTGGATGGCATTTTGGCAAAGGAAACTGTATCCGGTAATGCCCCACTTCCAATCTGGTACAATGTGACTCAAGAAGATGTTTACGAGTTTAGTCCCACACTATCAGGCTTATATGCTATCTCCACTGATAACCACAGCATTGATGATATTTGCAAGGCCCTCCAACTTGTACTCGAGAAAGAAACTGCATAAACATGAGGCCAACATTCTAACTCAATGGAATGTTGGCCTCATGCTTTTTGACTAACCCACTATTTCGTTATCAGTATCCTCGTTTTCGTATTCCTCGTCCTCGAACTCATAATCGTCCGGGTCGGCGCTGACCTTTGCGCCCTGCTTGGGCTTGATGAACTTGATGTAGGCAAAGGCTCCGCCGACGCCCAGAGCCGCCAGCAGCAGGATCAGCACCAGGGCGCCGCTGCTGCCGGACTCCTTCTCCGGCTCCGGTTCAGGCTCCGGCTCCACCTCCGGCGCTTTCCCGGCGCACTCGCTCATATTCGCCGCACAGACCGGACAGGCAGTATTCACCGCACCGGCCTGGCATTTCTCGGTGCAGGTACAAGCAGCGGGCTTTTCCTCCGTCTGTCCATCTTCCATCAACGCCATCAAGTCGGCTTCATCTACCTGGTTCAAGAAGTGAACGGCGGTTTCCTTGTCCTCATTGGCCCGGTCGATCAGGATGTAAAAATAGTTGCCCGCTTTCGTGGTCACAGTGATAAGCTGCTTGTCGTCGTAATAGTCGTCCACCAGCGTGGCGTTGCCCACCGGGGTAAGGGGCTGGCCCTCCGGCTCCATGCCTCCGGTGGCAGGTTCCTCGGTGGGTTCCGGCGTCGTATCGGCGGGCTCCCCGGTGTAGTAGTCACCATCCCCACCGCCCGCAAAGGCGGTGACGGAGAAGGCGGTCATGCACAGTACAACCGCCAGCATCGCCGTAAACAGCCGGATCACTTTTTTATTCTTCATGGTCGCTGTCCTCCATATCCTCGTCATCGGGGTCCGCCGCTGCCTCCGCCTCCATCATCCCGTCGGGCAGGGTGATAAGACCGCTGGCGTAGGCCTTCAGGAAGGCGGTCAGCTCCTTGTTGTCCATGCGTACCGCCTTGACCATGCGGACGATCTCCAGGTTTTCTTCCTCGGTGAGCTGCGCCTCCAGCTCCCGAAGGCGCTTCTGCTGGGCGGAGATTTTCTCCTTCGTCTTTTCAATGTCCTTTCGGATTTTCTCAACCGTTGCCATGTGTGCAAAACTCCTTTCCAAATCGTTCTCTCCAGGAATAGTTCCGCCCCAGGCCCTTGACCGTTTTCAGGTTTTTCCGGGCGTTGTCCTCCAGCGCCAAGGCGCGGCGAAACAAATCGGGATGCTGCTCCCGCAGGGCGGTGATCTCGTCGGGTTTCATGCTGGGGCAGAAAAAACAGGACGATTTTCCCGGCTGGGGCAGCCCTGCCGCCTCGATCTGCCGGATGCAATCGTCCCGCGTCCATCCCCATTCCATCAGGGGATACCACTTGCTGTATTTTCGGTCGGCCAGGTCGCCCAGCAGCACCTTGTCGCTGCGGTAGCCCTCGCCCGCGTCGTAGCCGATGAACTTGACCACCCGTTTGCCCGCCGCCCACGCCTTTTGACACGGCGGGTAATGGTTGCAGAACTTTTCCTGCGGCCCAATCTTGTGTTTCAGGGAACACCGCTTGAAGCCGTAGGCGATGGATGGTAGGCTGCAACTTTGCAGACATTCATCCTCCAGCGTCAGCCGTTTCCCGTCACGGGTGGTCTTATACACTCTGGTAATCGGCGGCATCCCGTGGTCCTTCAGCCAGGAATCCATCACCTCCAGATAGGCATAGGTGTGGGGATGCTCCGCCCCCGTATCCGCAAAGAGGATCAGGTCCACCGGGATACGGTGCTGGTGCAGCCCGATCAAAAGAGCGGTGCTGTTGGCGCCGCCCCCATAGGAAACCATATTGATGCTTCATCACCTCCATCAGTTGTACGGCGGTCTGCCGTATGCGTAGAAATGGGACTGCCAGTAGCTCGTGTTCAGGTTGGAATACTGGATGGGGTCGCCGCAATGCAGCATCATCCCGTCGCCCACATAGATGCCCACATGGGACACACCGCTGGTATCGTAGGTGCCCACGAAGAACACCAGGTCGCCGGGCTGGGGGTCGGATACCGGGGTGGAAATGTTGTAGAGCCCCTGGGCACCCAGCCGCCCGGTATTGCACAGGCCGCTGTTGGTCAGCACATAGCTGACGAAGCCGCTGCAATCGAAAGAAGTGCTGGGACTGCTGCCGCCCCACACATAGGGATAACCCAGATACTTTTCCGCCTCGGTAATGAGGGTGTTGAACCGCTCGTCCGTCAGGTATTCAGCGGGAATCTCCCAGGCGGTGGGTGGGTTCTCGATGTACTTGTTCACATACCCGGAGGACGGGAACAGGTCGGGACGGTTACCCAGAGTGGACATATAGGTGGCGTACAAGGAAAGCTGTTCCTCGCCCATCATGTAGACCGGCACATGGGAGAGGTCGAAGTTCTCCAGCGTGACGGTGCAGATGGTCCAGGTATAGGGCACCCGAGCCGTATAGGTGTTGCCCTCGTTGTCCGTCCTTGTTTCCGTCCGATAGCGGGTCTCCGTGGTCACGGTTTCGGTGAGGATGTATTGCTTGTCAAAGAGGGTTTGAAGGTCGCCCTGTACCTGGTCAATGGTGAACACCCCTTCATGGAGTGCCGACAGAATGGAGATCAGCACATAGGGGTCATGCTCGATTTCGTCCAGGTCGAAGTGATACTCGTTATAGTCGTGGGTGGCCTCGTAGGTATCCAGGTACTCTCGCAATTCATCCTCTTTGGCGCAGTAGGCTTCTTCCGCCGCCAGCATGTCGGCATCCTCAGACAGATAGGAAGATGCCATGATATTGGACACCCCGCCGCCGAACATGGAGGAACAGGATTGCAGGGAGCCCAGCAGCATCACCAGCAGAAGGCCGATGCCGCCCACGATCAACGCGCCCTTCCAGTGCCGTTTCAGGAAAAGGGCGGTGCGCTTGGACTCCTGGGCGGTTTTCTTGGCCGCCTTTGCCGTGGTCTCCGCTGTTTTTCCAGCCTGGGCGGTCTTGCCCGCCGCCCGGTATGCCGCCGCATATTGCTTTTGCAGCTTCCGTTTCTGCCACAGGCGGGAGATGGGATTGGATGCAAGCTGGGGGTTCTCCGCCACGGCTTTCCGATAGTAGAAATCCGCATTGGCCTTGACCGCCGCCTGTTCCGCTTTTGCTGCGTCCCGCCAGGGTTTCAGTTTGCGTTCCGCCCGCCAGTTCTGGACACGGCGGTTTCCATAGCCCACAGCCTTCTCAAAGCTGCGTTCCCCCAGGTGGCCCGACTGGACGCCGGAATTTTCCTGCTCCACCTCCCGGACCTTGCCGTGGATCGCTGCGCCTGCCTCCTGGATGGGGCGGGACAGCGGATTGGCATGGGGCTTTCCCGGACTCTTATTGGGGATCGCGTCCCTGGCGGCATCCAGCCGCTCCGCCGTCTTGTCCGACTTTTGGATGGCCCCTTGCAGTTCCGGCTTGGCCTGGTCCGCCTCGGAAAACTGCAATCGGGAGGATGGGCGGCTCGCCGCCGCCTCGCCCTCCCGATAGGCCCTGCACTGTTTCCGGCGCTTCTTTTTGGCTGCTGCCTGTTCCCGGTTCAGTTCCACACGGTCCACCGCTTTCCCAGCGGCGCCCACCGCGTCGCCGGATGTGGAATAGTCCTGCTCCGGCATCCGGTCAGAGGGATAGGTCGTCTCGCCCGTGACCAGATTAACGGATACCGCCCCGTCACGGGTCATCTTCTGTGCCTCCTTTTCGGGGGCTTTCCATTCTTTCAAGGTGCGTCACCTCCTGTTCCATAGGGGCAGATGTTGACACACGCCCCGGTTTCGATCATGGCGATGTACTGGAAAATGGGATAGGCCTGGGGCGGGCAGACCGCGTTCCCCAAGGTTTTCAGCCGCAGCGCTCGGTTGTCGGTATCCTCGGTCATGCGGGGGACTCCTTCGGGCTCGGCACGCCATAGGATGCGTCCGTCCATTTCGGGGGGAATCCCATAAGCCATTCCACCCAGTCCGGGTTCAGCGCCGCTTTCTCGGAAAGGGGCTGCTCCTGCCGGATCACCTGAGCCGACAGGTTGGAGGACGGGGATTTGTCCCGGAAGGCCGCCGGTTTCAGGGTGGAACGGTAGCCCTCCGACGCCGCTGGGGTCAGGTAGAACACCGCCGCCGACAGGGACAGGCTCCAGATCGACCCATCCTTGTTCCGTTTGCGGAATATCCCATTGTCCGACAGGAACACATCCAGGTTGGCAGCGTCCCGCCCCGTGGATTTGTCGGAGGCAAGGGGTGTGGGAAACATCAGCCGCGACGATAAAAGTTCGCTGGCGCTCATGCCATGCGCCGACGCCGCAAGCCGGAAATACGAATGGGAGAACAGCGTATCCCGCTTTTGCCAGGTCAAAGATCGTTTTGTCGAGCCCCATATTGATGAAGCCAGCAACATTTTCCCCAAGCACCCAACGGGGCCGCAGCTCGGTAATAACGCGGCACATTTCCGGCCACAGGTAGCGTTCATCCGCAAAGCCCTTCCGTTTTCCGGCGGTGGAGAAGGGCTGACAGGGAAAGCCGCCTGAGATAACGGTAACTGTTTCAAGTCCTGTTTTTTCAAAAAACGCCTCCTTCGTAAAAGTAGTAATATCCCGGAACCTGGGAACATCCGGCCATCGTGCGGAGAGGACGGAGTGCGGAAAATCCGCCCACTCACACTGGCAGACGGTTTCAAACCCGGCAGCCTCCGCCGCCAGGTCCAGACCGCCAATGCCGGAAAACAGGCTCACATGGGTCAGTTTATTCATGGAGCATCCGCTCCCGGATGGATTTCTCCATTGTATCGTAGGCCCAGGGCGTATCATCCGTGGGTAGACCCCAACGCCTGCAAAGGCGCTTCATCCTGCGCTCATAGCCGGACACGCTTTTCTGGATTTTCAAAAGTGCCTTTTCGTCCGCAGCCTCCGCCAGTCTGCGGGTCAAACTGAAATGATAACAATAGAGATCATACAAATCACCGATCAGAAGCCGAAAACTTCCGCTACCAATCACATATTTTTCATCATTCATGCGCCGCGCCTCCTTTCCCGGTTTCACCAAGTTTTGTCGTCATAATGCTGTAAAGTTCATTGTCCTTCGGGAAGTCATCCACAAAAGGCAGGATCACGTTGCCGAAGAAGATCAGCCCCTCGCCGGGGCCTGCGTTGCTGATATGCGCCGCCTGCTGGTTGGAGATATTCAGACGCTCACAGAGGATTTTCCTGTCTCCGCTGGCCTGGTTCAGAAGGTACACAAAATCGCTGTTTTCAAAGATGTTCTCGATCTCCGGGGAGGAAAGCAGGTCCTTGATGTTCTGCGTGATCCCCGTGGGGATACCGCCCCATTTGCGAAAGCGTTTCCAAATCTCCACACTCCAGGAACCAACCTCGCCCCGCAGCAGAAGGTGGAATTCGTCCACGAAGTACCAGGTGGATTTGCCCTGATCCCGGTTTTGGGAAACACGGTTCCACACCTGATCCTGGATCACCAGCATACCCAGGCTTTTGAGCTGCTTTCCCAGCTCCTTGATATCGAAGCAGACAATGCGGTTGTTGATATCCACGTTGGTACGGTGGTTAAAAACGTTCAAGCTGCCATGCACATACAGTTCCAACGCTGCCGCGATCCGCTGTGCCTCCGGCTCCGGCTGCCGTTTGATCTCGTCATACAAATCTTCCAGCAGCGGCATATTCTCCGGGCGAGGGTCTGCAATATAGGGGCGGTACACGATCCGCACGGCACGGTCAATGACCGTCTTTTCCACTGGCTCCAGACCGTTCCGGCCACCTGCCGCCAGTTCACAGAACGACAAGATAAAGTCAGATTTCAACGCCAGCGGGTTATCATCTTCGCTGTAATTGAGGTTGATATCCATAGGGTTCACATACTGCGTACTGGTAGGTGAGATTTTGATGACCTGACCTTCCAGACGGTTCACCAGCGGAAAATATTCCGCCTCCGGGTCGCAGATCAGGATATCGTCCTTTGTGTTCAGGAACACACCCACAATGGAACGCTTTGCGGAAAAGCTCTTGCCGCTGCCGGGTGTGCCTAAGATCATGCCGTTGGGCGTTTTCAGCTTTTTGCGGTCAGCAAGGATCATGTTGCCGGAAGTGGCATTGAGTCCATAGTAGAGGGCTTCGCCGCCGTGGAAAATCTCCTGTGTGGTAAAGGGAACGAACACCGCCACCGCCGAAGTGGTAAGCCCGCGCTGTATCTTAATGCGGTTGACACCCAGGGGCAGAGCCGACACGAAGCCGTCCTCCTGCTGAAAGTCCAGCCGCACCAGGGAGCAGTTATATTTCTGCGCCACGCTTGCCGCACGGAGAAGGTCATTCTCCAGCTTTTGCTTGCTGTCCGCAAAGTTCACCACCAGGAAGGTCATCAGGAACATTCGCTCATTTCTGCTTTGCAGATCACGGAGGATATTCTTTGCCTCGCCTGCGTAGGTGGCAAGGTCAGTGGGGATGATATCCATATCGAAACCTTCCCGCACCGCCTTTTTCTGCGCGTCGATCTTCATACTGTCAATGTCGGTGATCTTCCGCTTGACCGTTTTGATCGCCTCGTTCTGATCCATGCTGCGGATATGGAGGCTGACAAGCAGCCCGCTGTCCGTATCCAGCAGTTCGGTGAGCATACGGTCATCCATTTCCGGTGCGCTGATCTGCAGAAAAGATACGGCACAGAATTTATCTGCCATCGTGAACTTTCTTGCTTCACCGAAGCGGAAGGAAGATGGTGCGATAAAATCCTGAACCGACAGGCCGGAAGGGGCAAGCCAGCTCCATTCAAAGGCAAACCGTTCCCCGTCCGGGTGCAGGATGCCGTGGAGCATTTCCAGCCACTCCTTGCCGCCAAGCTCCTTTGCCAGAGCACCCATGACCTTGAAATGGTTGAGGGCATCCATGACGATCCGGGAAAATCGTGCCCGTGCGGTTTTGCTGTCCCGTGCCTCGATGGTGAGTGTCAGGTACTTTGTTTTGATAAGACCGTTGTTGCCCCGTTCAAGCTGCTTGCGGAGCATCTGCGTGTAAAGCTCACGGATATGGTCGAAATGATCTCCCTGCGCCGCGATCTCGATACGCTTCACAAAATCCTCCCGGTTCATGCGGCGGCTCACAAGAGATAGCTGCATTCCGATAGAAGCGTCATGGGCGTTATACATATCGCAGAGGGCTTCAAAGATCGCCGTCTGATCGTCAGGTTTCGCAAGCTGATAATTCACATCCTCGAACTCGATACACTTCGACCAGGTGTGATCGTCCAGCTTGCACAGGCCGTCCGGGTACATCTGGCGGAACGGTAAGGTGCCCTGTGCGGAATGTACCTTGCCGTCGCCTCTGGCGGTTTCCAGGATACGGCTGATCTCACGCTTTTCTGCGGCGGTCAGCTTTACCGCAGGTTTTGCCGCCTGTCGTGCCTGCGGCTCTGGCTTTCGCTTTCTGAACAATGGCTTTCACCTCCTTTTCCGCCTGGGCCTGCCGCTCCAGGGCTGCGTAGAAATTGTTTGTCTGGTAAGGCCGTTCCTTCGTCCGCAGGAACATACAGCGGATGACCTGTCCGGCTACTACCTCCAGGGGTTGGCCGTGCCGCTCATACATGGCGAGTAGAAAGAACGGGAGCATGACGATAATCATGCAGAACGCGGCGGCGCTGTTGCTGGCCGTGCGTCTGAGCAAAAAGAAAAGCGGTACTCCGATGAGTGCCGCCGCTCCGAAACATATAAGCTGCCGTTTGGTAAGCCCAAACAGCACTTTGGATTTTACTTTCGTCAAATCCTTTGGAATGGTTACATACGCCAATTTATCAAGCCTCCTTAATGCGCTCCGAACAGGCTCTTAGAGAGGCTGCCGGTCTTGAACAGGGCGAAGCACAGCAGGACCGTGTAGCCCATGCAGGCCCATATCGCGCCTGAGATATTTCCGTCCGTGGCGATACTCTGTACCAAAATAGAGTAGATTCCCACGCACACCATGATTAGAAATGCCTGGAACGCCAATGCAAACAGGGATTTCAAGTAGTTCTGTCCTGTATGGCTCCAATCCCGGTTTGTCATAGTGGCAAGCGGAATTGGTCCAACGGAAGTTGTCAAATACACCTCGATCATGCGGCCGTAGATGACAAGCATGATACAGATGGAAAGGGCGTTCATGGTAAGTCCCACAAAAAGGGACTGGAACCACAGCCCGAACAGTTCTCCCGTGCCCAGGGCTTCAAGCTGCGCCTCCATATCCGTGATGACGCTGCTGATATCAATGGAGGTATTCCCGATGATGACGCCTGCGCTGCTGTTCACAACGCTTTGCCCCACATCGAAGATACCCATGACGATATTCCATGTGTTCGTCACAATGAGAACGGCACAGAAAGTCTTGAAAATCCACTTGAAGAACATCCAGGTATCTACATCGTGCAGATTGTTTTTCTCTGTCACAAGCTGGATCAGCTCATAACACATTACGAATGTCAGGATAACCCCGGCGATTGGAACGATTACCGTTTCAGAGAGGTTTCGGATCATAGAAAAGACGCCGCTGTTCCATGCCAGCGGCGTCTGTCCCACTTCACCGGCGATCTCACCTACTTTGGTATTGACCGTATCGAACATGCCCGACAGGTTTCCCGTGATCCCCTCGATGAGCAGCCCTCGGAGCCATTCATCGAGTTTGTCGAGTATGCCGCCCATAAGCGATCACCGCCGGACGATCAACCGAACAGGCCGGAGAGCAGAGGTACAAGGGTGATGCCGATGAGCGCGACACCGCCGCCAGCCATCAACTGTTTCATACCCTGGCTTTTTGCTTATGTGTGATAAAGAAGTAATAGA
>ENA-OOXF01000684-OOXF01000684.1-human-gut-metagenome-genome-assembly--contig:-NODE-684-length-25249-cov-2.289950_pt1 | contig 25249 bp, 26 predicted proteins | sample MGYA00241586_ERZ501341 | MGnify/ENA primary metagenome ERZ501341 (study PRJEB25962, sample SAMEA2042985) | human gut metagenome | biome: human gut; feature: human-associated habitat; material: faeces... | reverse complement strand
CCGCGGTAACGCAGATATTGCCATCGGTAATATCGTCGGCAGCAACATTTTCAATATCCTTTTCGTAGTAGGCTTATCCTCGCTGATTATCGACATTCCCTTCGCATCTGCCTTCAACTTTGATACCTATGTAGCGCTTGGTGCGGCAGTGCTTCTGTGGCTGTGCGTGCTGCGTACTCAGCGCCTGCAACGCTGGGCCGGGGCGCTGATGCTGGTGTGCTATGCGGCGTATCTGGGGTATATTCTGTAAGCACAGCATTATAATGTAAAAAATTTAACATTTATCTTCCGCAAGCAGTAAAAATCTCTTGCCTGCTTGCGGAATTTATGGTAAAATATTTTGGTGTAAAAATAACACACGCAGGAAAATTCATCTGTTGCTACGTTTTGCCGCGTAGAGAAGAATTATAACCCATTCCTGCGGAGGAAAAAACAGGAGGAAACAAAAAATGGCTATTATCTCTATGAAACAATTACTTGAAGCTGGTGTACACTTTGGTCACCAAACCCGCCGTTGGAACCCTAAAATGGCTCCGTACATCTTCACCGAGCGTAACGGTATCTACATCATCGACCTGCAAAAAACCGTAAAAAAGGTTGACGAAGCTTACAACTTCATCCGTGAGGTTGCTGCTGCCGGCGAAAACATTCTGTTCGTTGGTACCAAAAAACAAGCTCAAGAAGCTATGAAAGAAGAAGCTACCCGCTGCAACATGTTCTTCGTTAACGAGCGTTGGCTGGGCGGCATGCTGACCAACTTCAAAACCATCCAAACCCGTATTGCACGTCTGCGCAAACTGGAAGCTATGGAAGCTGACGGCACTTTCGACCTGCTGCCGAAGAAAGAAGTTATCGGCCTGAAACATGAAATGGAAAAACTGACCAAATACTTGGGCGGTATCAAAGACATGAAAAAACTGCCGGGCGCTATGTTCATCGTTGACCCCCGCAAAGAGCACATCGCTGTTCTGGAAGCTCACAAACTGAACATTCCTATCGTTGCAACCGTTGACACCAACTGCGATCCGGACGAAATCGATCATGTAATCCCTGCAAACGACGACGCTATCCGCGCTGTAAAACTGCTGACCGCTAAAATGGCTGACGCTGTTCTGGAAGGCCGTCAAGGTATGCAAACTGAAGAAGCTGCTGCTGAAGAAGCTCCGGCAACCGAAGAAGCTGAATAATCCTAACGTTAATATATTACATTTTGAGGAGGAATAACTGATGGCTCAAATTACTGCTGCATTAGTTAAAGAACTGCGCGAGCGTACTGGCGCTGGCATGATGGACTGCAAAAAAGCACTGACCGCTGTAGAAGGCGATATGGACAAAGCAATCGACTTCCTGCGTGAAAAAGGTCTGGCTGCTGCTGCTAAAAAAGCCGGCCGTATCGCTGCTGAAGGCGTTGTTGGCTCTTTCGTAAGCGCTGACGGCAAAATCGGTGCAATCGTAGAAGTTAACTGCGAAACCGACTTTGTTGCTAAAACCGACGGCTTCAAAGAACTCGTTGAAAAAATTGCTGCTCATATCGTAGCTACCAAACCGGCTGACGTAGAAGCTCTGCTGGCTTCCGAGCTGGACGGCCAAACCGTTGAAGCTCTGGTAACCGCTAGCGTTGCTAAGATTGGCGAAAAGATTTCCGTTCGTCGTTTCGCTCTGTACGAAGCTCCGGAAGGCGTTGTTGCTACTTACATCCATGGCGGTGGCAAAATCGGCGTTGTTGTTGAATTAAAAGGCGGCAATGCTGAACTGGGTAAAGACGTTGCAATGCATGTTGCTGCTGCTAACCCGAGCTACCTGGAACGCTCTCAAGTACCGGCTGCTGAGCACGAGAAAGAAGTTCTGTCCGAGCAAGCTAAAAACGAAGGCAAACCGGAAAAAATCATCGAGAAGATGGTTATGGGCCGTATCAACAAATACTACAAAGAAGTATGCCTGGTTGACCAAGAGTTCGTTAAAGATCCGGACCAAACAGTTGGCAAGCTGGTAAAAGCTGCAGGCGCTGAAGTTCTGGCATTCTCCCGTTTCCAACTGGGCGAAGGCATTGAAAAGAAACAAGAGGACTTTGCTGCAGAAGTTATGTCTCAAATTAAATAATTCGTTTAGTTTGGACTGCAACTGAACATTTAAGGCTATCACAAGCAATTGTGGTAGCCTTTTTTGCATTGCAAAACTTTTAAAAAGTGTAAAATAGTATACATTTTTCCTGCTTGACTATACTTCTGCAAAAGAATATAATAACAAGGTATTTTGTTTTAGCAGTTTATTGAACTGCTGGGGAGGTTAATGTATAATGAATAAGTTTTTAAAATACGCTCTTGTAGGCGTACTGACAATGTTTGCTATCGTAGCTGCAGGCTGCGGCGGTTCTAAAGATGACGGCAAGGTAGATATGAATAAGCCAGTTATCGTAGGCGTAAACCCCGGTCCTCATGCTATCATTATGGATAATGTAAAGAAAATTGCCGAGAAAAAAGGCCTGAAGATTGAAGTTAAAGAGTTCAGCGATTTCGTAACTCCTAACTCCGCTCTGGCTTCCGGTGAAATCTGGGCTAACTGCTTCCAGCACGAGCCCTTCCTGAAGGCAACCATGAAGAAGGAGCCTTCCTTCAAGCTGGCTAAGGCCTTTAACACCGCTTTGTTCCCGATTAACATCTATTCTAAAAAATTGAAACCTGGCGACACCATTCCCGACGGTGCGAAAATCGGTATTCCTAACGATCCGACCAACGGCGGCCGTGCCATTCTGCTGCTTGCTGCCAACAACCTGATTAAGGTTAAAGACCCGAAGGATGTTACCACCAGCGTTAAGGATATCACCGAAAATCCGCATCATTTCGAAATTGTTGAGCTGGAGGCTGCAGCAATTCCCCGCAGTCTGGATGACCTGACCTGCGCAGCAATCAACACTACCTACGCAATCAGCGCCGGCCTGGACCCCGCCAAGGATCCTATCCTGCGCGAAACTAAGGATTCTCTGTATGTAAACATCGTTGCCGTACAGGAAAAAGACCTGAACGATCCGCGACTGAAGATTTTCCAGGAAGCATATCAATCTAAGGAGAATGCAGAATTCATCGAGAAGAAATTCCCCGGTTCTGTATACTTAGGCTGGGATAATAAATAATGAGCTCATGGTCAACGCGCAAACTCCTGCGGGAGCTTTGCCGTTGGCCTTTTGTCTATGCAAAGGTGGTTTTTATTATGGATATTCAAGCACATATTAATGAGGTATGGCCCAAGCTGCATGCTATGGCGGAGCCTGCCTTCAAGGAAGTTAAGACAGCAGCTTTTCTGGCAGATTTTTTGCGTAAGCTTGGTTACGACGTAACCGAAAACGTCGGCAATACTACCGCACTTACCGCTGTGCTCGACAGCGGTAAACCGGGACCTACGGTAGCAGTGCGTACCGATATGGATTGCCTGCTGTTTAAAAACGAGGATGGCTCGCTGGAGCCAATTCACGCCTGCGGTCATGATGCGCATATGACTATCGCTTTGGGCGTAGCCAAGCTGCTGCAAGAGCAGGGCCTTGCCTGCGGCCGCGTGAAAATTCTTTGCCAGCCTGCGGAGGAAATCGGCAGAGGCGCACTGGCAATGCTGGAGGCAGGAGCGCTGGATGATGTGCAGTACGCTTTAGGCTACCATGTAATGCCGAAGGATATGGCACGCAGCGGTCAGATTATCGCGCAGATCAACTGGACGGCCTGCACCCTGATGGAGGGCGAAATCTGCGGTTTGGCAGCGCACGGCTCCCAGCCGCATCTGGGCGTGAACGCTATTGATGCCGGTGCCGCTATCGTCAATGCCATCAACGCGCTGCACAGCAACCCGCTTTTGGGCGGCAGTATCAAGACTACCCGCTTCATGGGCGGTGCAGGCTCGCTCAACGCTATCTGCGATAAGGTAAGCATTGGCTTTGACCTGCGCAGTACGTCGAACGCCGAAATGTTGGAGCTGCGCCGCAAAGTGGAGGAAATCGTCGTGAATACGGCGAAGGTGTACGGCGCGGAGGCGGACTGTCATATCGTTGGTACCTGCCCGGCGGCGGAGGCTGACCCGTCACTGTTGGCGCTGACGCAGGAGGTAATTTCTGCAGAGCTGGGAGCGGGAGGACTGATTCCCGCTGCCAATATTACGGTAGGCGAGGACTTCAACTTCTTCAAGCAGGAGCGTCCGCAGCTGAAAACTGCCAGCCTGGGCATTGGATGCAATTTGGAGCCGCGTCTGCATGACCGCGATATGCACTTTGACCACAGCGCACTGGCTAATGCTATCAACGTGCTGACAAATCTTACGCAACGTATTTTATGCGTAAAGCCGTAAGCATATCCTGAAAAATTATAAAGCAAAAGGCTTCTGCAGTAAGGTGTTGCCAAACTGCGGAAGCCTTAATTTTACGCTTATGATTCTTTTTATGCTTCTTTTATAGCTGCGGCAATGGCTGCAACAGCCTTGTCTTTGAGGCCGGTTGCTTCGATGCAGGGCTTAAAGGCTGCGTCCTTGCAAACTGCAGTTATAGCCTTTTCACTGCTGCCTTTACCGCTGCTGCCGTAGGTGCAGACAGGGATAACTGTTTTGCCGCTCAGGTCGTTTTCTTCCAGGAAGGTAAGAATGATATTGGGGCAGGTGAACCACCAGATAGGGAACATCACCACAATGGTGTCATAGTCCTGCAGGTTCTGCGGCTTAGCCTTAATTGCCGGGCGGGCGTTCTGCAGGTTTTCCAGCTTGGCCTGGCCTACGCAGATAAGATAAGAGGAGGAATATTCTTTTACCGGCTCAATAGCAAAAAGGTCGGCGCCGGTTTGCTTGGCGGTGTCCTCGGCCAGCTTTTTGGTGATGCCTGTGCGTGTAAAATAGGCGATAAGAGTTTTCTTCATAATGGGAACCTCGCTTTCATATAGTAGTATTATAACACAATTTTAGACAAAGGCTGAATTTTCTTTACAGTTTTACTGTCAGCTTGTATATTTAGCTGATTTCATGTATAATAAAGATAGTTTTTTCAAATGGAGGGATGTCGATGAAAAAATACTTTCTGCCAATAGGCAAACGACAGGAAGAGGTAGTGCTCCCCGAGGAGCGCGTTATATATGATATACACGGCAATGAATCCAGCGTCTGCGAGGACGTTGTTGCCGCTACTACCGAAGCAATCCGTAACCCGATCGGTACTAAGCCTCTGCGCGAAATTGTGCATGCAGGCGAAACTGTAACCATTGTCATCAGCGATATTACCCGTCTGTGCGGCACGTCCGAATTTCTGCCGGTCATTGTGGCTGAGCTGAACAGTGTGGGCGTAAAGGACGAGGATATCACTGTTATTGTTGCTACCGGTACCCATCGCGGTCATACGCATGAAGAGGATATCACCGTTTGCGGCGAGGATATGGTGCGCCGTCTGAAAATTGTTCAGCATGACTCCCGCAAGAGCGAGGACATGGTACTGCTTGGCCAAACCTCCTTCGGCAATGATGTTGCTATCAGCAAATATGTTGCCAATGCCGACAGAGTTATTCTGACCGGTGCTGTAACGCTGCATCCCTTTGCCGGCTTCGGCGGCGGACGCAAGGCTGTTATGCCGGGCGTAGCGGCATATGACAGCATTATGAAAAACCATTGCATGACTATGTCTCCGGTAGAAGGCGCAGGCTGCAACAAGGCTTGTGATGCAAGTCTGCTCGAGGGCAATCCCATTCATCAGGATATGTATGAATCCTGCAAGCTGCTGGATCCGGATTTTCTGGTAAACACTGTGTTTACTCCGGACGGAGAAATCAGCGAGGTTGTTGCCGGTCACTGGTACGAGGCTTGGCAGAAAGGCTGTAAGGATTTGCTGGCTATGGCAGGCGTACACATCAAGCAGCTGGCTGATGTAGTAATTGCTTCCGCAGGCGGTTATCCCAAGGATCTGAATCTGTATCAGGCAACCAAGTGCCACATGAACGCACAGTTTGCGGTTAAGCACGGCGGTATCATGATTTTCACTTTGGACTGCCCGGATATTAAGGAGCCTGCTATTTTTACGGACTGCTTTAGCCGTAACGATATGGAGCAGTTTGAAAAGGATATCCGTGCCAATTTCACTATTCCGGCCTTTGTTGCCTTCAAGGCGCGCTGCATTGTCAACGATGTAACCGCATATCTGGTAACACGTCCGGAGAACTTCGATTTTGTCCGCAAGACAGGTCATATTCCCTGTGCATCCTTGCAGGAGGCCTGGGATCTGGCTCAGGAAAAACTTGCAGAGCAGGGCAAAAAGGATTACAATATTACCATTATGGGCCATGCGTCAGCTACGCTGCCTATTTTGGACAAATAAAATATTAAAGAAAAATTTGGGGGGAACTTAATTATGAAAACAAGAAAAGTTGGTATTATCGGTTTAGGTCACGTTGGTGCTCACGTTGCATACAGCCTGGCTATTCAAGGCATTGCTGCCGAGCTGGTGCTGGTAGACCCGAAAGAATCCAAGCTGGCTGCCGAGGTACAGGACCTGCGCGACGCAATTTTGTATTGCCCGCATGATGTAAAAATCAACGGCGGTACCTACGCTGACTTGGGCGACTGCGACGCTATCGTCAACTGCATCGGTGATATCAATCTGGTTGCCAGCGGTGACCGCTTAGATGAACTTACCTTTACCGCAGCACAGGTTAAAGGTTATATCCACAAGGTTATGGCCAGTGGCTTCAACGGCTTCATTGTTAACATCACCAATCCTTGCGATGTTATCACCAACATCCTTTATCGCGAAAGCGGTTTGCCGAAAGGCCATGTAATCGGCACCGGTACCGGTCTGGATACCTCTCGTCTGGTATCTGCTTTATCTCTGCAGACCGGCGTTTCTCCGCAATCCATCAGCGCTTACATGATTGGCGAGCACGGCGCTTCCCAAATGGCTGCATGGTCCTGCGTAAACTTCAACGGCATTCCTTTAAGCTCTCTGGAGCACGAGGATCCTAAATTCGCTTTTGACAAACCGGAGCTGCAAAAACGCGCTATCGGCGGCGGTTGGGTAACCTACAGCGGCAAGCACTGCACCGAATACGGCATCTGCTCTACCGCAGCACGTATGGTACGCTGCATTTTCAACGACGAGCAACGCATTATGCCTGCTTCCATGCTGCTTGACGGCGAATACGGCGAAAAAGATGTCTTTGTAGGCGTTCCTGTTCTGCTGGGCAAAAACGGTGCAGAGCGTGTGCTGGAGCTGCCTCTGACTGCTGAGGAGCTGGCAAACTTCCACAAATGCTGCGACGATGTACGCAAGAACATCAAAACCGCAGAAGGCATTGCTGCTGCAGAATGTAAATAATTTTTAATGTATGTCTTGGAAAGGGCAGGCCGACAACGCTGCGGGGCGGTGTTAAAGGCCTGCTTTTTTGCTGGTTATGCTACAAAGTTAACAAAAAAAGTGCCTTAGCAAAGATAATAGTTGAAAGTTTTGCCAATGAGTGGTAAAATATTTAGGTGATTCATAGCTGTCACTAGTTTTATGGAAAGAGGGTAATATCATGACGCGTATCAATAGAGTTTTGGAGCATATGGCCAAGCTGCAGGTAGACAGTGTCATTATTAAGGATGTTACCACAATCCGTTATCTGACCGGCTTTACAGGAGATTCCAGTCTGCTGTATCTGGACAGACAACAGGGCGTGCTGATTACGGATGGCCGTTATACAGAGCAGGCCAGAAACGAAATGAAGTTCTTCAAGGTGCTGGAGTATACTCCGACAGGTGCGCACAGCATCTGGGCTGCCGCCGCTGATTTGGCAAAGAATGCCCAAGCGCAGGTAGTAGGCTTTGACGGAGCGTATTACAGCTATGATGATTATACTGTGCTGCACGAGCTTTTGGGCGAAACCTATATGCAGAGCATTGATTTCAGCGATATCCGCATGATTAAGGATAAAAAAGAGCTGGACATGCTGCTGAAGGCTGCCAGCATTGCTGACGAAGCCTTTATCCATCTGCTGGAGGATATCAAGCCCGGCTGTACCGAGCGCAGTCTGGCAGGCCGTCTGGAATACTATATGCGTGCCTTGGGAAGCGAAAAGGCTTCCTTTGATACGATTGTAGCCTCCGGCGTACGCAGTGCTTTGCCGCATGGCATGGCATCCGACAAGGTTATCGAGGTCGGTGATTTTATTACCTTTGACTTCGGCGCTGTCTATAAGGGATATCATTCCGATATGACGCGTACACTGGTAGTGGGCCTGGCAAATTCCTGGCAGCAGGAAATTTATACCATAGTTGAAGAAGCACAGCGCAAGGGCCTGAAGGCTGCGGAGGCTGGCATGACCGGCAGAGAGCTGGACGCTATTGTGCGTGACAGCATTACCGCCTGCGGCTACGGCGATTATTATGTGCATGGAACAGGTCACGGTGTAGGCCTGGAAATCCACGAAATGCCGATGATCAACAAGCGTGGCGCTACGGTGCTGCAGACAGGCATGATTTTCACTATTGAACCTGGTATATACATTCCCGGTAAAGGCGGGGTACGTATAGAAGATACTGTTGTTTTGACAGAGGATGGGGCGAGAGCCTTGAACGGTGTCAAAAAGCAGCTTATTGAAATTGTCTAATATTTAAATTTATAGGAGGGCTTCCAATGATTTCCACAAACGAATTTAAAACCAACGTAACTGTTACTATCGATGGCGACGCTTGGCAGGTTGTTGAATTCCAACACGTAAAACCTGGTAAGGGTGCTGCTTTCGTACGTGCAAAAATGCGTAACCTGTGCACCGGTGCTGTAGTTGAGCGTACCTTCAACGCAGGCGAGCGTCTGCCGAAGGCTCACATCGACCGTCGCGAAATGCAATATCTGTATGAATCCGACGGCATGTATGTATTCATGGACAATGAAACCTACGAACAAACCGAGCTGAGCAAAGAAACTCTGGGCAGCGCACTGAACTTCCTGAAAGAGAACATGGATGTTAAAATCATGATTTATGACAACCGTGTATTGGGCGTTGACCTGCCGAACACTGTAGAACTGACCGTAGTTGAAACCGAACCCGGCATCAAAGGCGATACCGCTACCGGCGGCAGCAAGAATGCTACCATGGATACCGGCTATGTTGTTAAGGTTCCTCTGTTCATCAACGAGGGCGATGTTCTGGCTATCGATACCAGAACCGGGGACTACATTTCCCGCGCTTAATTTTAATTAAGAATTACGCAGCAGCTGCTGCAGGCTTGTTCTGTTACTTACGGTGACGGAACCTGCCTGCGGCAGTTTTTTTTGGTTCTATAATAAGTGTTGTGGTCTTGACCTAATCAAGGACAAGGTTTCTGGCACTTATTTTTTTGCTTGAATTGTGACGTTAAAAGCGTTACGATTATCTTGGGAGGCGATAATAATGGAAAAAACTGCAACTTTAAATTTACGCGTTAATCCTGATGTTAAGGAAAAGGCTGAAGAAGTATTAAGCAAACTGGGTGTACCAATGTCGACTGCTATAACGATGTACTTGAATCAGATTGTTCTTACGGGCAGAATACCGTTTTCTGTTACGCTGCCTAAAGTACCTGTGGCAGTTAATGCTGATATGATGACTAATGCGCAGCTACATGACAAGTTGGCAAAGGGTTATGCTGATATAGAATCTGGCAGAGTTTATAAAGCTGCGGAAACGTTTGCTGGCAAGAATTAGATAATATGTTATAATATAGTGTCAAGAAAAATTATGGAGGCGTAAGCACAATGAATTATACAGAGAGCCTGGCGTATTTAGACAGCCGGGCAAGTTTGGTATTAAATTAGGTATGGAGCGCATTGAAGGTCTTTTGCGCTAGCTGGGCAATCCTAAGCAAAAAATCAAAACCGTACATGTTACGGGGGCGCATGGTCTGCTGGCGTTTCTTGTTGTCTGGTGGGGAATTTTTCTGCCTGCCGCTTGGAGGCTTGCTTCTCACGGTCGCAGCCTTTGGCTGAAGGTGATGGGACGCGGCTATGTGCTGGCGACGGTGGGCATTATCGTCGGCGGCCTGACTGACCACGTGTATTTTAATACGCAGATGGGCTTGTGCTTCTGGACGCTGGGCGGACTGACGATGCTATGCAAAAAGCTGAATGAAGAAGATGATTAAAGAATTTAGAGGAGAAAGATGAGTTTTTTAAGAGCGCATGGAGAAAAACAGAAGCAGGAAAGAGTGCAGCAGATAATGGATGCCACGATAAAACTGTATGATGAGATTGGCTATGATAAGATTACTTTTAGTAAAATTGCCTTAAATCTCAATTTCAGCAGAATAAATTTATATAATTACTTTTCTTGTAAAGAGGATATTTTTTTACTGATTCTCATGCAGGAAATCAGGCAGATGGTGGCAGATGCAGAGGTAAGCTTTACAGCTCCTATTGATGATCTGAATGCTTTTTGTCAAAAATGGGCGGCTATGCTGCTAAGGCATGAGCGCCTGCTGTCTATTTTTTCTATTACGAATACGATAATTTTAGCAGGAGCGAGCGATGAACAGCATAAGGAATTTAGGCAGCAAATGCATGTTGATTATTGTCGCTTGGCGGCTGTAGCAAGGGTTGCTTTACCACAGCTTGATGCAGAGCAAGCCATTCTCTTTATAAATTTAGAGAACAGCTTTGCTTTGGTACTCTATCCTGCAAGTTGTGAATATAAAAAAGCTAATAACATAACTATTTTCTATGAAATTGGCTATGGTACAAGAGAATTTATACCGCAGTTTGTTGCCTATCTCAAGGTTGTTTTGGCAGGTCTTTTGACTTGAAAGATTTTATAGCAGCGTTCTTCAGCTGCTATATTTTTTTGGCAAAAATCTAAATTACACCTTGAAATTTAGAATCGCAAGTGCTATAATGTTAGTGCAATAAAAGTTCTAATAGCATAGATTGTTATTTTTACATCTATCTTAGAATGAATACTTGAAAGGAGTATGTGTATGAAGTTAACTTGGAAAAATTTTTCAGCAACGGCTCTTGCTGCTGTTATGGCGTTGTCTTTAGCTGGTTGCGGAGGCAGTAAGTCTGATGATGCTAAGGCGTCTGGTAATAAGGTTTTAAAATTTGGTGTGGTAAACTTTGCCGATAATCTTGAGCCTACGAACCATGCTGTTGGCTGGGCGCTGACGCGTTATGGCTTAGGCGAGACTTTGATTAAATTTGATGAAAAAATGAATGTGAAGCCTTGGATTGCCGAAAGCTGGTCGGTTGCCGACGACAAGCTTACCTGGACCTTCAAAATTAATGATAAAGCAAAATTTTCGAATGGTAACAAGGTTACTGCTGAAGCCTGCATGTCTTCCATTCAAAGAACTATTGATAAATCTTTAGAAGCAAAAACCTGGGCGCAGATTGCTTCTATGAAGGCAGAAGGACAGAATCTGATTATTAAAACCACGAAGCCGACTCCTGGTCTGCCTGGAGTTTTAGGTGATCCTTATTTTGTTATCGTTGATACGAGCGTTAAGGATAGAGACATTTTGCGCATGGGACCTATCTGCACAGGTCCATATATAGTGGAATCTTTCAACCAGAATAAGGCTGTCATGAAGGCTAATCCTAATTACTGGGATGGCAAGGTACCCTATGATACTGTGGAGATTCCTTCTGTTAATGATCCCAATACCAGGGCTATGGCGCTGCAAAAGGGAGAGATAGATGTTGCTGTTAATGTAGCTTATGGTGATATGCCGCTCTTTAGAGATAAAAAAGGTTATCATGTAAGTGAAATGGCGTCTATTCGTGATTGCTTGGCTAGAATGAATGTTAATGAGGGCAGGCCTTTAGCAGATCTGCGTGTAAGACAAGCTCTGTTATCTGCACTGGACCGCCCTACTTACTGCAAGACTTTGCTGCATAATACCTTTGTTCCTGGTGGGCCTGCTATGCCGCCGACTTTGGATTTTGGTTATAATGAACTAAAAGATCCGAACACTTATAATGTTGAGCGTGCAAAACAGTTGCTTGCTGAGGCTGGTTGGAAAGATAGTGATGGAGATGGTTTTGTAGATAAGGATGGCAAAAACTTAGAGCTTGAGTATGTTATCTATACCAGCCGTGCCGAATTGCCTATTTTTGCAGAGGCAACTCAGGCTGATGCGAAGAAGGTTGGTATTAAAATCAATATTAAGGCTGTAGACTATAATGTGCTTGATAGCATTGGTACAAGTGGCAAATATGATTTGCTTATTTCTAATATTTTGTCTGAGCAGGCTGGCTCACCCATAAACTTTATGAATATGTATTGGCGTACTAATGTGAATGGTTCCAATCCACAAAATGGCTCTGGCTATAGTAATGCTAAATATGATGCCTTGGGTGATCAATATATTAGTGAATTTGATGAAAGCAAGCGCCGCCAGTATATCATTGATATGCAAAAGATTTTGCTCGATGATGCGGCAACGATTATCTATGGACATCCGCAGACTAATATTGTAAGCTCTAGCAAGGTTGCTAATGCCAACATTCAGGCTTGCGATTTCTATTGGCTCACGAAAGACTGGCAGCCTGCAAATTAATATGAAGTGCAGATTTTTAGGAAGCAACAGGCTATGTTCTCCATGTCGATTTTATGATAGTGAAAAGAACTGCACCAATTAAGCGCATTACTAAGGGTGAATATCTTGATGCAGATGCTTCCTGGCGATGGTATGCCTTTGTGTCGCGTGAGGACAAAGTGCATAAGGGGCAGAAGCTGGGCAAAATCCGCGATTTGTTTGGCAACGTGTTGCATGAGTATTATGCTAAATTAGACGGCGTAGTGCTCATGGTAGTAGCGACATTAGATATAAAAAAAGAAAATCCAATTCTAGCCTATGGCGATTAATTTTTCTACGGAAAGCACGATGCTGCTTTCCGTATTTTTGTAATATCATTTATAAAAATCTTGGTACTTTCTTTTCCCACGAGAAATGTAACAATTTTTGTTGACAACTTAGCATGTATGTTGTATCATTTTGCCCATAGCTTAATATTGAGCGACGAAGAGAAGAGTAAATGTACGAGCTTGGCAAAGAGAGCCTTCGTGATGGTGCAAGAGGGAGCAGGTGGTGACATTGAAGATGGTCTTGGAGCTGATTGGCTGAGACGCGTGCGGTTAGGTCGTCCGGGAGCACTCGTTATAGTGCTGGAGTATTAAAGGGTAAGCCAAATCCCTGCGTACTTGATGAGGTGCATATGGCGACATATGGATGAATTAGGGTGGTAACACGAAACGACGCTTTCGTCCCTGTAGGTTTACAGGAACGGAAGCTTTTTTTGTATATTTGCATGCGTGTATTGTGCACTGAATTTGTTCAAAATTTACAAAAATAACAAGTGTACTTTTCAAGAGAACAGTGGTATAATATTAAAAGAACTTTGTATGAAGAAAGGGGACACTAGTATGTCTGAAAAATCCACATTCTATTTGGTTCGCGAAGAAATTCTTCCGGAAGCAATTAAAAAAACTATAAAGGTTAAAGAAATCCTCAAACGCGGCGAAATCAAAACTATCAACGAAGCAGTTGAAAAAATGGGCCTGAGCCGCAGTGCTTATTACAAATATAAGGATTTCGTTTTCCCGTTCTATGAAGCAAGCAAGGAAAAAATTATTACCTTGTCCTTACTGCTGGAGCACAAATCCGGCGTGCTGTCCAAGGTTCTGAATACTGTTGCTGACGATTCCGGCAGCATCATGACCATCAACCAGGGCATTCCTCTGCAGGGCGTTGCCAACACCACTATTTCTATCGAAACCAAGCATCTGACGATAGATCTGGAGGCATTGTTGGACAAGCTGCGCATGATTGACGGCGTAAAACGTCTGGAAGTTTTAGGTCAGGTATAACCGATTACTGATTGAGGTATTGGAGGGGTACTAAATGAAGGATTTTGTAAATGTTGGTCTGTTGGGCGCCGGCACTGTCGGTGGCGGCGTGCTGAAGGTTTTAGAGAAAAATGCAGAAAAAATAGCCAAAGAGGTAGGCAAGCCGGTAAGAATCACCAAGGTGCTTGACCGCCATGTCGACAGCCTGAAACAGGAATACGGTGATAAATATATTTTCACCGATAACGCTGACGAGGTGCTTGAGGATAAGGATATTGATATTATCGTTGAACTGCTGGGCCGCGAGCATCCTGCCAAGGAATTTATCGCCAGAGCCTTTGCCAACGGCAAGCATGTTGTTACTGCCAACAAGGATGTTCTGGCCAAATTCGGTGCCGAGCTGTTCCCGCTGGCGCATGAGCACAACTGCGACTTTATGTTTGAGGCCAGCGTCTGCGGCGGTATTCCTATCATCGGACCTTTGAAAACCAGTATGGCAGCCAATCAGATTACCTCTATCATGGGTATCGTGAACGGCACCACTAACTATATGCTGTCCAAGATGGCTAACGAACACCTTGATTATGACGAGGTGCTGAAGGAAGCGCAGGCCAAGGGATATGCAGAGTCCGATCCTACTGCCGATGTCGGAGGCCTGGATGCTGCGCGCAAAATTACTATTCTGGCATCTATCGCCTTCAATACACGCTTTAATCTGGACGATGTACAGGTCGAAGGCATTGAAAGCATTGAAGCCTGCGATATAAAATATGCAACTGACCTCGGTTACGCAGTGAAGCTTCTGGCAATCGCCAAGAACGATCCCGAAAACGGTGTCAGCCTGCGTGTTAACCCGACGATGATTCCGCTTTCCCATCCGTTGGCAGGCGTAAACGGCGTCTACAACGCAGTTTTTGTCAATGGTGATGCTATCGGTGAGGCAATGTTCCTGGGTCTCGGTGCAGGCCGTCTGCCGACTGCAAGCTCTGTCTGCGGCGATATTATTGATATTGCCCGCAATATGCAGCACAAGTCCACCGGACGCATCAGCTGCACCTGCTTTGAGGAAAAACGCCTCTGCCCGCCTGATAAGATGTCCGCACCGGCATATATCCGTCTGCAGGTAGCAGATAAACCGGGCGCACTGGCAGCTATCGCTGCAGCCTTCGGCGCACAGAACGTGAGCCTGCGCAATGTTGTGCAGACTAATGATGTTCTGAGCAATAAGGCGGAGATTGTTGTAATTACCCACAGCGTTTCGGAGGCTAATCTGCAGATGGCGCTGCAAATTTTGCGCGTACTGCCGGTAGTAGAGGCTATCAGCTGTGTGATTCGTGTAGAAGACAGCCATTTGGCATAAAGAGGCGGTAGCATGAAAAAAGTATTTATTCAGGTTCCCGCAACCTCAGCCAACTGCGGCCCCGGCTTTGATACCCTCGGTCTGGCCTGCAATCTGTATAATGAAGTAAGCTATGAAATAACCGACAGAAAGGGCTTCCAGCTGGAGGTAGAAGGCGAGGGTGCAGATTATCTGAAGCCGTTTGGCCGTAATTTGGCTTTCGCCAGCTTTCTGCGCGTGTGGAACGCCGTAACCGACGGCCAGCGCATCGGTCTGAAGGTAAAGATGCTCAACCGCATTCCTATGTCCCGCGGTTTGGGCAGCAGCTCCAGCGCCATTGTTGCCGGTCTGTTTGCAGCCAACGCTTTGTGTGATGACCATTATACCAAGGATGAGCTTCTCGGTATCGCTACGGAAATCGAGGGCCATCCCGATAATGTGGCACCGGCGCTGTACGGCGGCTTCACCATCAGCTATATGGAGCAGGAGAAGGCACATTCCCTGCGTCTGCTGCCTGCCAAGCCGTTGAAGTTCATCGCCGTTGTTCCCGATAGCAAGCTGTCTACGCCACTTGCGCGTCAGGCTATCCCAAAGACTGTACCGCACAAGGACGCAGTGTATAACACCTCCAGAGCGTCGCTTTTGGTCGGTGCGCTGCTGAGCGGCAATTATGAGTATCTGGGCATGGCGCTGGAGGACAAGCTTCATCAGCCGTACCGTGCGCATCTTATTCCGGGTTTGTCCGATGTTTTTGCGGCAGCCAAGGAAGCAGGCGCTTATAACGCTATTATCAGCGGTGCAGGCTCTACGGTGATGGCCTATGCTTCGCCGGAGGCAGACTGTGAGCGCATTGCCAAGGCTATGGTAGACGTGTTTGCGGCCAATAATGAGCACGCCTGCTACCATATTTTGGACCTCGATACAGAGGGCGTAAAAAAAGTTTAAAATAATTTATAAAATAGTGTTGACAAAATCCAAATAAACCTGTATAATACTCCTTGTGATTCGGGGCGTGGCTCAGCTTGGTAGAGCGCTTCCTTGGGGTGGAAGAGGTCGTGGGTTCGAATCCCGCCGCTCCGACCAATGTCGGACTTATAGCCTTTACGTTTTAACGTAAAGGCTTTTTTCATGTTTAAAAGGAAGTTGGGGCATGCGGGAAGGCGTGCTTTTTTACGCTCGCTTTCTCCCAGACAACCTTCATTTATCGAAAATTACCCTCTTGAATCTTCAAAACAACCCTCATTTTGAAGAAAAATTATTAGGGAAAAACAAGCTGATATGTTATAATATAGAACGTGTGAATATATTTTGCGCAGCTGTCGGGCAGCAGAGGTGAATACAACTGCTGCTGGCGGTATAATAAAGCAATTTGAACAGTAATTGACAGCAAAAGCTGCAAAACATCAGGCCGAAGGCTTACAGTGTGGGAGCATAGCTTCACAACGGCCACGGCATTACTGATTACTGTTATAGCAGAGCGCCTTGCATTCGAAGTAAGGGCTTTTTCATATTATATTGGGAGGTTTTGACCGATGATTCGTACATTGGAATTCGTCTGCAGTGAATGCGGCGAACATTTTGTGCCCGGAGAAAAATTGTATTATCGTGATAATTACATGAACAACAGCATTCGCGATACCAAATTTATCTGCCCGGAATGTATTGCCCGCTGGCAGCAGAAATGGCAGATTAAAACAGCCAGCTTTCATGAGGTTGACTATGTGCTGACAGTTGACCTGGAGCTGGAGGACGGCACTGTCTATAACAACATGGACTGCACGCCGATAGATGAAACAGAAACCGTTGTCCTGGGCGAGGACGTGCCGGTGGAGGCACAGCAGGAGCTGTATAAAATCTATGCAGCCTGGGATAAGGAGCGCAAGGCGCACATCCTGAAGGACTGCACCTTCAAGGATGAATTCATGCGTACCTCCTTCACCTGCGAAACCTACAGCGGTGAACGCTATGAGAACGTTGCCTTCCGTGTAACCATGCGCGGTGAGCTGCAGACGGAAATCCCTGTTCCTGACTACATCAAAATGCAGATTCTTGATGCCTACAAGCTGTACGAGGAGCAGAACGCCGATTATCCGGCAGTAGACGAACTGGTTTCCGATGAGGATGAAATTGCCAGGATTACCAAAAATTTAAAGAAATAGGAGAGCATATACATAATGACAGAATTGATGGATAAAATTAAGAAACGCCGTACCTTCGCTATTATTTCTCACCCTGACGCAGGTAAAACAACCCTTACCGAAAAGCTGCTGCTTTACGGCGGAGCTATTCACCTGGCAGGCTCTGTAAAGGCCAGAAAGAGCAATAAGCACGCTGTATCCGACTGGATGGAGATTGAAAAGCAGCGTGGTATTTCCGTTACCTCTTCCGTACTGCAATTTGATTACGACGGCTTCCGCGTAAACATTCTGGATACCCCCGGTCACCAGGATTTCTCCGAGGATACCTACCGTACTTTGATGGCTGCCGACAGTGCTGTCATGCTGATTGACGCTGCTAAGGGCGTGGAGCCGCAGACCAAGAAGCTGTTCTGGGTTTGCCACCGCCGCCGTCTGCCTATCTTTACCTTTATCAACAAACTGGACCGCTACGGCCGTAACCCCTTCGACCTGATGGACGAGCTGGAAAAGGTGCTGAATATCCGCGCATATCCGATTAACTGGCCTATCGGTATCGACGGCCATTACAAGGGCGTGTATAACCGTCTGGAAAACACCATTGAGCTGTTCGAGGACGACACTAGCCATGGTGCCAAAAAGCTGAAATCCACTACCGGTTCTCTTGACGATCCTAAAATCAGAGAGCTGCTGGGTGACGAGCTGTACGAAAACCTGTGCAACGATATTGAGCTGCTGGACATGGCAGGCGATGAGTTTGACATGGAAAAGGTTAACACCGGCGAGCTGACTCCGATGTTCTTCGGCAGTGCTATGACCAACTTCGGCGTACAGAGCTTCCTGGAAAAATTCCTGGAAATGTCTCCCATGCCACAGCCAAGAATGCTGCAGGATGGTACAATATTATCACCGGAGAACGAAAAATTCTCTGCTTTTGTTTTTAAAATCCAAGCTAATATGAATCCTGCTCACCGTGACAGAATTTCCTTCATGCGTATTTGTTCCGGCGTCTTTGACAAGGGAATGAGCGTTTACCACAAGCAATCAGGTAAGATGGTTAAGCTGGCACAGCCGCAGCAGTTCCTGGCTCAGGAGCGCACAATAGTGGAAAAAGCATATCCAGGTGACATTATCGGCGTTTTTGATCCGGGTATCTTCGGTATCGGTGATTCCTTGAGTGACAGCAGCCTGAAGCTGCAATTTGAAGACTTCCCCGTATTCCCGCCGGAAATTTTTGCCCGCGTACAGCCTAAGGATTCCCTCAAACGCAAGCAGTTTGAAAAGGGCATCATTCAGCTGTCGCAGGAGGGTGCTATCCAAGTATTCCGTCAGGAGGGCGTAGGTCTTGAAAGCTACATCGTCGGCGTTGTCGGCGTACTGCAGCTGGAGGTTCTGGAATACCGTCTGCTTAACGAGTACAGCTCTAAGCTGCTGATGAATCAGCTGCCGTACTCCGTTGCACGTTGGGTATATGCAGAGGATAAGAAGCTGATTGAGAACATTAAAGGCTTGGATAACGGAATGCTTGTTTATGATAAAAAGGACAGACCTGTTATTCTTGTAAATAACGAGTGGTCCCTGAATTGGATTCTGGAACGAAATCCTGGTATTCAGTTCCTGACGGTACCTGCTGATGTGGAGAAAATCTAAAGATAATTACAATTACAAATCAGGAAAAACGCTTTCACTTTTACAGAAAATAGTAGTACTTATTACGCTCGTAGTGTGTATCGCATTGCTGCCGACATCCTTGTTTACGACGCAGAAGGTGGCGCGGGTAATTTATGACCGCGTAAGTATCAATGCCGTAAGCATCAACAATATTCTCTGTAACTCTCCGGAAATAAGGGAGAGCCTGGAGAAGCAGAACAAGAGGCCGGAGGATTCCGTAGACAGCTTTATGGCTGCCTTCGTTAACGATGTTGACCATTCGGATGAAGCTGGCGTAGCGATTTACGACAAGAACCGCCATCTGCGCGTGTTGTATAACCCCGGCAAACTGCCTGACTTCGAGCATAGCGCGCGTAATCTGGTTGACAAATACGCGGGACGCAACAATATTTCCTATAAGGAAAACTACTCGATTCCCAATAAGGCTATTGGCTTTGTTAAAGATGACAATAAAAAAACCATCGGTTATGTTGTTACCGGTTATTCCGACGAAATTGTCAATAACTCTACAATAGATGCAGTTTTATTCTTGCTGTCTATGACGCTGCTTGGTCTGATTGTCGGCATTTGGGGCGCAATTTATCTGGCGCAGAGAATTAAACGTGTTCTTTTCGGCTATGAGCCTGAAGAAATCGCCAGAATGCTGCAGGAACGCGACGTTATTCTTAACTCTGTACGTGAAGGCATTATCAATATCAACAGCAACGGCTGCATTACGCTTGTCAACTCCGAGGCCCAATTGCTTTTGAAGCAGGCCGGTATTGAAGGAGTTAATGAACTATTTGGAAAATCTGCAAAAGATGTCTTGAAACGTGTGCCGTTGGATGATATTATAAAAGAAGGTAAAACTTTAGTTGATGCCAGTGTCAAGATGGGTAATACTGTCTTTATTATTACTGCAGTACCGTTACTGGATGGTAAGAACATTATCGGTGCCGTAATTACCTTCCGCAAAAAATCTGTAGTAGAAGAGATGGCTAACCAGCTGACAGGCTTTAAAAATTATGCTACTGCTTTAAGAGCGCAGACACATGAGTTTATGAACAAAATGCATGTGATTATGGGCCTGATAGATATGAAGGCCTATGACGAGCTGAAGAATTTTACGCAGGAAATTGCCTATAACAGACAATCTGAGGTTTCTTATGTAGTAACCCGCCTGAAGGATATAACATTATCAGGCTTTATCCTCGGTAAAATAAGCCGCAGCCGTGAACTTGATATCGACTTTTCTCTGACAGAGGAAAGCGAGCTGCACAGTGAGCTGGATGTGCCTTCGGTACATGATATTGTACTGATTGCCGGCAATATTATTGAAAACGCCTTTGATGCGTTGAAGAATTTTGATGGTGAACGCATCGTTAATCTCTCGATTCTGGATTTTGACCGCGAGATTGTTATCGTCGTGGAGGATTCCGGACCCGGTATGAGTGACGAGGTACGCGAACATATCTTCCAGCGTGGCTTCAGCAGCAAGTGCGAAAGCGGTCATGGCTTTGGCTTATATCTGGTTAAGCAAAGCATCAATAACCTTAATGGCACTATTACTGTGGAGTCTGCTCCGGGTGAGGGCACTACTTTTACCGTAAGGCTTCCGACCAGGAAAGAGGGGGATTAAGATGATTAACGTGTTAGTTGTAGAAGATGACCCGATGGTTGCCCAATTACATGAGCACTATCTTAGCCAGATCAAGGGGTTTCAGCTGTGTGATATTGCCGGCAACGGAGATACTGCACTGAAGCTGCTGCGTCAGAATAAATACGATTTAATCATTCTTGATGTCTTTATGCCTACTATGGATGGTTTACAGCTTTTGGCTAAAATACGCGAGAATGGTTATGATGTAGATGTCATCATCGTTTCGGCAGCAAACGATAAGGATAAAATTAAGCTGGCGCTGCGTTTGGGCGCTGTCGATTATATTATTAAGCCCTTTGAGTTTGAACGCTTTAACCTTGCACTGAACAATTATCTGAAACGTTATCAGATTGTTGAGGAGCAGGGCATCATTAAGCAGGCTGACCTTGACACTACTATTATGCGTCAGGAAAATCAGGTTGCGGTAACTTTGCCCAAGGGACTTGATAAAAACACCTTAGGCACTGTTTGGGATTGCATCTGCGGTATTGACGGCATGTTTACTACCGAAGAGGTGGCAGGCATGGTGGGAATCTCCCGCGTTTCTATCCGTAAATATCTGGAGTTTTTGAAATCCCTGCATCTGCTGAAGCTGGACCTGCACCGCGGCAGCGTTGGCAGACCGGTCTATAAGTATCTGTGCCTTGACAAGCAGAGCGATGTGCTGAAGGCATATATACAGTAAAGCAATTCAGGTGAACCCTCGGCATTATTTGTCTGAGGGTTCGCTTTTTCTTATACATATTTGAAATAATCGTTAAAGTAGTGTACAATAGTAGTATTATTATGCAGAAAAGAGGGGGCAAAACATATGCAAGACCCGATTAAAATATTAGGCGTGCCTGTACACGCAATGACTATGCAGGAGGCAGTGAAAACGCTTGAAGAAAAAATGCTCGCCAAGGAGCAGACCTTCGTTGTTACCGCGAATGCCGAAATCATCATGATGTGCCAGGAAAACGCAGAATACAAAAAAATAATCTGCGAGGATGCGGAGCTGGTGCTGCCTGACGGCGCCGGTGCCGTGTGGGCAGGCAGACACCTGGGCTACAAGGTGCCGGAGCGTGTAGCAGGCTTTGACCTCTATAACGAGCTTTTGGATTTATCTGCGCACAAGGGCTATAAGGCGTACTTCTTCGGCGGCAGTCCGGGAGTTGCCGAAGCTGCGAAAGCAAAGGCTGAGGAGCTTTATCCGGGCGTACAGGGAGTTGGCTGCCACAACGGTTACTTTAAGGATGAGGATGTGCCGCAGATTATTGCGGACATCAACGCCAGCGGTGCAGATATGCTTTTCGTTGCTTTGGGCGCACCGAAGCAGGAAAAATGGCTGGTGGCACACCGCGCGGAGCTTAATGCAAAAATTCTGATGGGCATCGGCGGCAGCTTTGACGTGCTCGCCGGTAAAATGGAGCGCGCACCGAAATGGATGCAGGATGCTTCTCTGGAATGGGCCTTCCGCCTGTACAAGCAGCCCAGCCGTTTTATGCGTATGATGGCGTTGCCTAAGTTTGTAATCAAGGTAATGGCGTCTAAGTTCTGATACATACCGAAAAACGTTGTGCTTGCCGAAAGTGCTAAGAATTTTACACTTATATAGACAAAAGCAGGTTGGTGTATTATAATAAAGTGATGGAAGTAGCATTCCATCACTTTTTATATCCGCAAAAAACAGACTGCACAGTCAGTTTTGGAATATTTGCTGATTTAAGCTGAAATCAAAAGAAATATTCGCAGGAAAGCGAGGCTTTATATGTTTATTGTAAAAGATGGTTATATTTATGTTGGTGTTTCTCTGTTGGTGGCTGCAATAGTATATTATTTCTTCGGCGCTGTGTGGGCCGTAATCCCCGTAGTGCTGGCGTTATACTTTGCCTACTTCTTCCGCGATTTTCACCGCGTTACGCCTTATGATCCCAACATCCTGTATTCGCCTGCAGACGGTACGGTAATGGGCGTAGATGAAATTTTTGATGATGAATATCTCAACGAGCCTGCGACTAAGGTAACTATCTTCCTTTCCGTATTCAACGTACACACCAACCGTGCGCCGCTCGACGGTGAAATCAAATATCAGCGCTATACCTGCGGTCAGTTCGTGCCTGCGTATGAGAAAAACGCTTCTTTTGAAAACGAGCGTCATGCTATCGGTATGGATAACGGCCGTATGCGTTTCCTGGTAATCCAGATTGCCGGTCTGCTGGCACGCCGCATCGTTTCCTGGGTAACTGTAGGCACCAACCTAAAACAGGGCGAAACCTACGGCATGATCAAATTCGGCTCCAGCACGGAGCTGGTTGTGCCCAGAAATGTTGAAATCACCGTTAAGAAGGGTGATAAGGTTGTTGGCGGTATTACCGTAGTGGGGAGGGTTAAAGAACAATGAACTGGCGTCGTCTGATTCCGAACAGCATCAGCTCTGCGAGCCTTATTTTCGGTGTGCTGTCTATCTTTAAAACTATCGAGGGTGATTTCTTCCTTGCCCCCGTTTTTATCGTAATCGCTGTGATTTTTGACTCTATGGATGGCCGTGCTGCCCGCGCTCTCGGCGTTGGCGGCGGTGACTTCGGCAAGGAGATGGATTCTCTTTGCGATATGTGCTCCTTCGGCGTTGCGCCTGCCATCATGATTTATATGTATGGTCTGCAGGATTTGGGCCTTGCAGGTCAGGTTATCGCCGCACTCTTTGCTGTGGGCGGCTGCCTGCGTCTGGCACGCTTCAACTGCAATACCGGTGTTGTACACGGTTATTTTCAGGGCATGCCTATTCCGGCAGGTGCCTGCTTCTTGGCAACCTATGTTGTTTCCGGCTATCAGTTCGCTCCGGCTGTGCTGGCAGCAGTTACTCTGGTAATTGCCTGCATCATGTACAGTGAGGTCAAATTCCCGGATTTCAAGGGCAAGGGTAATCCTATGTACCGTCTGCCTGTAATTATTGCCGTAATCGTCGGTGCCGTAATGCTGTACGAGCGTCCCGGTGCGTGGCCGTTTGTAGCAATGTTCACCTATACGCTGGCAGGCATTGTAAACCATGTTTACCGTGCTCTTACAGGTAAGAACAAATAATTTGCCGTTAGGGGAGTAAAGGAGATTTTTGATGTATACAGCTTTTGATATAATCATGATACCTTTGCAGCTATTGATTATATTTTTTACGCTCTACTACTTTTTTGTTTCTTGGTTCGGCCTGTTCGGCAAGAAGAAGGAAGTTAAGATATATAATGAAAGCAAAACCTTTGCCTTGATTGCCTGTGCGCATAATGAGGAACGTGTTATTGCTCAATTGGTAGATAACCTGCGTCGTCTGAATTATAATGACGCTTTATATGATATCTATGTTGTTGCGGACAACTGCTCGGACAAAACCGCCGAGGTTGCACGCAAGGCCGGTGCGCTGGTGCATGAGCGCTTCAGCGAAACCGGTAAGGGCAAGGGCTTTGCTCTCGCGTGGATGTTCGACAGACTGTTCAAGCTGGATAAAAAGTATGATGCGGTTTGCGTTTTCGATGCCGATAACCTGGTGCATCCCAACTTCCTGCAGGAGATGAACAGCCGTCTGTGCAACGGCGAACGCATTATCCAAGGCTATATGGATGCCAAAAACCCGACTGATACCTGGGTAAGCGGCGTATTTGCAATTTCCTTTTGGATTGTTAACCATGTATGGAGCCTGGCAAAGTATAACATGGGCCTTTCATGTTGCCTTGGCGGTACCGGCATGTGCTTTGACACCGAGGTGCTGAAGCGTTACGGCTGGCGTGCAACCTGCCTGACCGAGGATATGGAGTTCACTATTCAGGCGATGATGGAAGGTATTCCTACAACCTGGGCGCATGATGCAATCATCTATGATGAAAAGCCGCTGACCTTCAAGCAGACCTGGAACCAGCGTAAGCGTTGGTCGCAGGGCCACTTTGACGTTGCGGACCGCTATCTCATCCCAATGATCAAAAAAGCAATCAAGACACGCAATATCGTCATGCTGGACTGCTCTGTGAACCTCATTCAGCCGTACTTCCTGATGATTTCCACGTTCTTTGTGCTTTGCAGCTATATTTATAACTTCTATCCGTTCTACACCAATATCCTGTATACCATTATTCCGGTAGAGGTTTGGACTCTGGTTGGTATCGGCCAGTATATTTTCCCGGTAGCGGTACTGTGGAAAATCCGCGCTTCCTTCAAGTCCTGGATGTATCTGCTGTTGTATCCGCTGTTTATTTACAGCTGGATTCCTATTACAGTCCTTGGCTGGTGGCACCGCCACGACCATGAGTGGAGCCACACGCTGCATACCCGCGGCATCAGCTTCGACGATGTAATTATTCCCGAGGACGCAGTAAACGACGGTCCTAAGGAAGTAGTCTTTGCGAAAAAGGACGAAAAATAAGCTTTATAAGCACTTCTGCGTAAGCGGGAGTGCTTTTTTAGTGCGCAAAGGCAAGTAAACATGATATAATAAATTTATTGTGCTTATGCAAATTTTATGAAGATGAGCTAAAAGAGCGGAGAGGATATGAAGATGCAGATTAAGGGAATACTTTTTGATTTTGACGGCACTATTGCCAATACCATAGATTTGATTATTGCCACCTTTGAGCACACCTGCAGGGAGGTGCTGGGATTTACGCCGGAGCGCGAAAAGATTGTGGCTACCTTC